>Ga0210059_1011161_pt1 | contig 13783 bp, 12 predicted proteins | sample Ectturendosymbi2_FD_188042 | JGI IMG/M metagenome (GOLD analysis project Ga0210059, IMG submission 188042) | Ecteinascidia turbinata endosymbiont from Florida, USA - Sample 2 (SPAdes) (version 2) | ecosystem: Host-associated > Tunicates > Ascidians > Unclassified | place: Key West, Florida...
GCAGTTTTAGTCGGGAGTTAGAACAGTACTCATACAACGACTAGACTGCCTCGTTGGTAGCGTTTGGGGAAACCAGCATCTCTGCATGCAACGACAGCATTCCTCGCAAGCAACGTCTACGCTGGGTAACACCCCAAACCTCAACATAGGGTTCCTACACCAAAAGGAAAACCCTAAACAGGCGCCGGCACGGAAACATTTGTTAAAATTAGCGTTCGTTCCTTCGTTCCAAAAACATTAACTACATTGCTTCGTTGGTATTCAGTTCGTTCAGAAGGCTATGCGACTTGTGAGCTTTCAAGAATGCCCTTGTGTCATCAGTTGGATTTTTCTGACTTAAGTCAACAAGTCCTGTTCCACAGTGACTCAACATTGGGTGAATGTCTTTGCCGACACGTTCGAGAAGTAACATCGCAACTCTGACAGTCTCGACGCCACGGTGGGGCTTTTGTGGGCTTATCCCCCTCAAAAAGCTTCAATTCTCCCAAAATAAAATATGAAACGCTTGAAGTCAGTGGATTTTTATCATCCCGCGTTTTTGCTCTATCCTGTGATTTAGGGACAGAACATTTCTTACCCCTGTTACCTACAGTAGATTAACATCGCCTGATCACTGACAGGTTTGTGATGTGATAAACGTCTTGAGGCTTGATAGCAATTAACGTCAGCATTCATTTATTTTTTCTAAATAAAATCTTGAACTGATTCTCAACGCCAGTAGTGTTGCACTAAACAAGGCCCACCATACTACCGCAGATGTTGATGTAAATTTTCAGAATGAGCGCCCTGCATCAACGTAAACCCCTCCTATTGAAGATTTTCTGGCGACGGTTCTCTGACATTCACCTAATACAGTGTGGGAGCGATAGCACTAAGGTTTTAGAGCCCAAGTTACAGTACAGAAAAACTATATGCATATAGTCTGTGCATCTCTTTTTTTACCCCAACTTGCGTATTAAGCAAAGCAGTGTCAACCAGTTTACTCAAATAAAGCGAATAAAACTTTTTTAGGAACATTTGATTTCTGCGCGAGCTGTTAATTGCGTATACCTTCGTGTTGGAGGAGTTGGAAAGCTTTTCGGCAGAAGGCAAGTTAAATTTAGTGACAACTTACACTGCACGAACTGGCAACTCCATCTCCACCAGCGCACTGCATGCGATCTGTGAATTCTATTTCGTCTTGCCAAACGTTGATGCAAAAATCAGCTGTTTGAAGAGAGATTGGAGTCACTTGAAGCGTATCAGGAATTACAGCTGAAAAGAACACAAATGTTAGGTTATAAGACTGAAGTCACGCTGTATGTGAACATTAGGCTACCTGGATTCTGATTTGGACATTTTAATGCAGTGTAATGACTTAACGTCCTTGCAGCTTTGGATTCTATTGAGCGTATAAGTGTGGATCGTGACTTAGGGTGGCGTGTGATATGTTTGAAACAGTTTGAGCATGTCTCCAATACACTAGGTCTCCTGCAAGGTTGTAGAACTTACGCTTGTACCAAAAACGCTCAACAAACTACACGATTGATGATCGGAAGAGTTGAACCCCTTTTTCCATGGCCAAGAGCGTCGCGAAAACATAGTACAGTAGTAAAGGGGGGATACCTCTACTGCGCAAGGTGGCGTCTCCGGACGTTTGTTACGAGTTTTGCACAGTTTTGCTCGTAAAAAACCGAGAGCCTGTTTTTGACAAACATTTTGCCTTCTGAAATATTTTGTAGTAATGACCGACTTTCACCCCTGCTGGACACTTGACTTGCCCAAAGCACAATAGAAAGACAGTAGTCCGAAAGGTGACGTTTGGTGTGCCATGCATTGCTAACTTTTCTTTCAGTTGTACACCAATCAATGTATGCAAATCTATTTGTGCGTTGGCCTGATTTTTTTCATTTAATTCGAACATCAGCGTGTGCCATCCTGAATCACATGCAAACTACCAATTTTTAAAGTTTAAGTTTTAAGGAAAATGAATAGTCTCTTTGCGCTCGCTTGTGCCTTCAAATGGGTTTCATCAGAGGTTTACGGCAGAGTGCCGACGCCCATCCCTGCTAACTTTGCGCCGTGAACCACGCCGTTGTTTATACTGTGAATGCGCAGCATCACGCGTGCAGCTTTTTTTGCATTAATGCTCAAGCAAAACCCGGACTTCTGTTAAGTTTTTGTATGAACCAACCCATATCAAAGCTATAGTCTAGTAAGTTGAGAGGTTTCTTGCTCTAATGTGCCACTAGCAGTTGAATGGTATGAGTCCTTCGTTTCATACAACATAAACAACAAAAAAGCATATTTCCATGCAGTTGCTTACGGGGGAAACGGACGCTGTAACCCCATCCAGTGGTGATAGCCGGATAGCCTCCTGGGTATTCCACACCAGCTTCTGCAAGATCGACCGCTGCAACCTTGAAAAATAAGAAGCACTAAAACACTGCACTTCATGCTACTGAAACTGGATTTCTTCGTTGCTTTGATCATTTTTTGATTACACCTCATGAGATATGTCTTTGCACTTGATAATAACCAGCGACAAACAAACTGTTAATAAGGTTATTTCTCATAAAAATATTGTGTTTGATGACTTCAGCAGTTTTTCTTGTTGTTGTCGAGCTTGCAAACCTTTACGTACGTGAAAAGGTAATTGCAAAGAGTTTGCAGATGAATGACCGTCTTTTAAGAGTTTGGATTGTTGACAAGTTATTTTGCCACTCTATTGAGCAGGCAGAAAGACAACGTAGGTTTGACGTAACTTTGATAGTGCAACCGTGTTTTTGTTGAACCAGCATAAATCATCTTTATTTTTTATCTTTTGCTGAAAAAACTGAATTCACTTAAATGTCTGCTAACATGCTATGATTCGTTCGTTTTTCCACAGCTTCTTGCTCATATCAGAAACAAAAACAATTGGAAAGACATAATGAATCAACGTTTGAAAATATGAAACTTTTTGAAGTGTGGTTGGTATAACTTGAATTCAAATACAAGAACTGTGAGCAAGAAAACTCATCATAATGTTATGATAAACCAAGCTTAGAATGAATTTCATTCCAACGTGAGCTGTTGTGTAATAAACCATTAAATTTCACTGTTTGTCCATGAATTTCCGAGAAAAAGTCAGCAACATATCTAAAATCATCAGACACGACAATTTTTACACAGTATTTAATTTTGACATACAAGCTGTCCCACGAAAAAGAGCGCTTCATTTTACTGCTTTTTGACGGTGTCAATGGTGCATACCCGATTACAAGAATATGACAGTTCAAATCCTAACTGCGACCAAACGCAGTTTAAAATAAAATTTTAGCTATTCAAAATTGCAGTTTTCATATAAAAGTGAAATCAACGTGGCAAGGTGTGCCTATGGCTCTTTTGTAAAACTTTGTTTTGGGATAAACATTTTAAATAAACAAAAATGGAACCAAAACTAGAAATGGAGTTCTCGCAAGAAAACGCGAATGCAGGCGTCAAGTAACTTTAAAGGTTTGCCGTACAAAGAAAGCTTCTAAGCCGGAAGGATGCGTTGGCAAAAATTGTTGCTGTCTGTCTGTAAAACGCAGTTCGCCTTCATCTCTACGTGCAAGACTTTTCTGCAAATGATGCCGCATACAGGACAGGTTAATCGGAACGCAAAAATCTAATTTAAACCAATCCAGGTTGCTTTAACGCAAAATAAACGGTTTCAGCGAGGAATAGTTCGATCTCAAGACAAATAAAAAATTGAGAAAGTTTAGATTTAGAAACTGTAAGAGATTAATAATTGCCAGTGACTGGCATTCTACATAGTTGGTAAAAGTCTTATATACCTCAGGTTTTTTTTAAGCGTTTCATGCTTTGAAATCTGTCTAGAAAATGTTTTCTGTATTTACAAAAAAGCAACGAATTCATAGAAAGAAAAAGTAATTTTTGAGACAAGTTTTGCAGTTGAGTTTTAATCATTTGCGCACGTTCTGGAGACCTGAGAGTTGTACGGTCCCCGGGTCACATACAGCCCTTTGGTTGATTCTGACCGGCCCGTGTAAGGTTATTTGGCAAAACAAAATAAACATATTTTCTATTTTAACTCAAGCATGGTTAAAAGCTGCACTGGTATTATTTTGAAGTGTTTTTTATATGTGCATTTTGGCCCGGCCATTCACAGTGTTTTCTGTTTCCGTGTGGCCTCATGGAAAACAATAATTGCCCACCCCAGATTTAGAGGAAACTTACTCCTAGGTTTCCACACTTCCGGTCTTGGAAACACCTTTGCATGGTTACGCGTAGTTCGTCAAGCTCTTCATCAAAAACACGCAAGAATAGGCCATGAAAGCAGTTAACTGCCTCCCTGTTGCAGACCAGGCTGAATTGAAAATGCTTCGCTACGTTTGATCCATGACATCGGCCAGCTTTGCGCACAGCAGTTCTGGACCGAGATTCGAGACATGGTCCTGGTCTCGACACCGTTCGCGAGACCTATTTTGGCGAGTTTCGAAAAAGACAGATCTCTTTCGAGTTTGTCTTGATACTTGCAGTGCTCTGTGTAGACCTCACGTTTTCGGGAAATATTATGATATCACCAGTATGTCCTATCCCGCAAAAACGTATAACATTTTTGTGAAGCAATTAAATGGACGCGGGCATCGGTTTTAAGCAGAAAAGGTTTTGCCTTAGTTCGGCCTCGAAGATTCGGTCCAGGGGTCGGTGTCGACCCGGATTTTTCGGCTTCAAACTCACGGTCTCATGTTTGAACCAAATCTCGGTATTATTGTCTCGGAGGTGGTGCCAAGTGTTCAATCAGTTGCAGTGGGCAAAAAAATTATAAACTTACTTGGGCAGCACTCCGAGTGAACCAGTGAAAAAAAGGTTTCATGTGATTTTCTAAGAACTATGCAGAAACGATCGCAGCTTTTGAGCGAATTCCCGCAAGGGAAGTCTCCTGTATTTAGCAAAATGTAACGTATTTTGAAATTGCCATGTTTTTATTTTATTTCCTTTTTTCTCAGACACAAGGTCCACTGCATAAAATAAGATACAAAAAATCACTCGAGCAGGTTTCAAACTAAAACGACTGCAAGCGGAACTTATGAGGCAGTCGTCGGAGCCATTTGTGTGCTTGTCATGCATCTGCATTTATATTTTCAAATTTATTGTTAGTTGCGCGATTATCAAACCTGGCATGACTGCCGAGAGTTGTTTGGCGTGCCTAGGGCTGAGTAGGGGCGTCGAAAGGTGACTCTGGCCCCACGTATTGTTCTGTTTCTAGACACGTTTGAAAACTTTAATAGTACTGTGACGTCACTTCCACGACGTCAGGAAATTTAAGTATCTTTGAAACTAATAATTGTTCGTAGAGTTAAATATTTCGTTGCTTTAGCGGGAAGCTACACACACCTAGAAATTTCGGTCACGATTGAACGTCTAAACCAGTGGTTCTCAACCGGGGAGGAATTCCTAGCTGACAAACTTTAGTGCCATTTTGACAAATAGTTTTTGTCCTAGTTTTGTTAATCAAGTTATTGTGGCCAATGAAGACCATTGTTCCAGTTGTAGCTGATACTAGCCTATGAACCTGAACAGGGGAAGAATGAACATTCCATAGGGAGGAATTAAAAGTTCTAAAATAATAAGGAAAGGGAGGAATGTATCAAAAAAGGTTGAGAACCACTGGTCTAAACTATTGTATTGCAATTCAATCCATTTGCGGTAACACATTCGAATTGCAGCAACCGGTGAAAGAAAATTCGTGAACTAGGCAAAAATTTCGCTGAGCATCTGCAAAAACCAGTTTCAAAGTTAATGACGGCACTTTTATGGGTAAACACAGCAGAAAACTGGTCAGAGTTATATCTTATTTTCTAGAATCCGGGTACATCGTACCCACTTGTTGCCCTCTCTCATATTTTAATGTTCCTAATATCTTTACTTAGCGCGAAACGTGATCTCCTTTCATATTAAATTCTTGTAAGCAAATTTGAGGGGTGGAAAGACCGGCACTTAAACTCGTAGTGCCAATAGGTCTTGACGAGATTTCGTAACTGGGTAGAAGCCGCCGACACTTGATATTTTGTAAATCGTAATACTACCATCCACTGACATCTGACATTTCGTAATTATTACGTAGTATTCCGACCTCAATTTGGCACTCCTAGATATTGCGCCCGGGGACGGATGTCCCATTCCCACTAGACCTGCCACTGATTATTTTTCTTTCACTGTACATTCAATGAAATGCAAATACGAGAAAAATGGCGATAACTGAAAGGTACGAAATCAGGCTCAAGATGTAGGATTTTCCAACAGGGAAATTTCGGCATTTTGACAAAGCTCGGGTGCACGTTGAAACATCAGCCAATATTGTTAATGTTATCGATATACACGATACAAGTAGTAGTAGTGAAATTTGCAATTCTCGTGATTCCAATGACCTTATAAATGATGGTAAAATAGATAGATAGATTTATTTGTCGATACTGAATTAATTGCGCTAGATGTACTCTCTACATAGCCGCAGAGGGCGTTATGCTGTCTTGGCTTGGTGGAAACCTGAAACCAATCATTAAATTTGCTGAAAGCAAACGTTAGGTCAAATCCCTCCAAAAATTACAGAAAATATTGACGCATCGCTGCTGTCATGCTCATTACTCACGGATGTTTTGTCGAGCTTCAAGGGTTCTTCCAAGGCAATGTAAGCGTAGTCGTAGTCGATTGTTTGAAAGTTGAAGTTAGGGTGCGGTACGAACTCACTAACTTTTACTTTCTGAGTTGAATTTTTCCATTGAGTTGAGCCCACGTTCACAGTTATGGGACTGTAACAAAATGTTATGCAAGTTAGAGAAAATTTCTCAACAGATCATCTTCCGTAGACAACTTGATTTTAACATTTCGACCTTTCACATTCCTTTGCTTGGGAGTATGCCAATGTCTATGTATGTTTTGTAGACCTCGCATAAGCATACTATCGGAAATTGTTGCGGGAGTACAGTGATGACTGGCGAATCTTACTGCTGACCGTCAGGGTCAGTGTTTCTGCTCAGAAATTTGTGTCCGTGACGGCTTCTTAAATCACCAACCTCCACCTTCGGTGTTGGACTCAGACAAGGGTGTGTGCTGTCACCACTCCGCTAGAGTTTATTTGAATTGATTACACGGTCACAGCCGAGTCGACTAGGATGTCACTGTTGGAGGTTGCAGGGATCAACCGTGTGCTTTTTGAGGACGATTTGGTACTCCGACATGCTCTGAACAAGGTCTTCAACTCAACATGCACTTGGTCGGTTTGCAGCCAGGCTGTGGAGGCCGAACTAAAATTTCAGGCTCTAGCTCTGGCTCCAGAAATAATTTGGGCTCCGGCTTGAAAACTGAAAACCACTGCTGCACACCTAGCTTGTCCCACAAACTAAGGGTGTGGAAAGGAAATCCAAATTTCAGGCTCCGGGTTCGGTCATTTAAAAGTTTTTGGCTCCAGCCACGCGAAATTGCTTTGTCTCCAGCTCCGGTCTCCGATTCCGTCTCCACAGCCATATTTGCAGCCGCGTGCGGCGAAGGGGCATGAACATTAACACCAGAAACCGAGGTATTACGCATCTCCACAAAACCAAGCCAGTGCGTGCTGCACATAAGTAGCAATACACTACAGCAAGTCGAGAAGTTCCATGTACCTTGCGGTGTTATTGACGAGTGACGGAAAGCAGAAGAAAGAGATTGATACACGGATTGGTAAAGCAAACGCAGTTCTGAGTGAGCTTTATACGGCGTGCGATTCGCCTCAAAGAGTGCAGCTGTGAAATTCGTACAGCCCTGATATTCGAGCCACTTTTCCGAATGAAGATATCTTAGGTGAAGTGGTTGGGACACTTGACCAGAATGTCCCAGGAAACATTGGTGAAGCAATACCTGTCGGCTACACACATGGAAAACGGTCCAGAGGTCGACTAAGGATCTGGTGATGTGATTACATCTCCGACAAGGCTTTGTCTCGTCTAGGTGTGGAGCCAGCGGAACTACCTTAGGTTGCTGAAAACCGTGAGGCATTTCGAGTCCTCCTAAGAATGCTGCTCTCATGACTCTCTGCAGAGGAAAAGCGGGTGTACAAATGAATGAAAAAAAAACTGTGTATCTCTTTCCCATTCAAATGACCCGAAGGGTATGACTGGAAAACTTGATTTCTATCAATTGCTGAGGGAAAGTTACATTTTTTCATGTCCATTTCTCGCTCTTCTTTGAAATACATATCGTCCGCTCCGCTGCCACACTGTTGTTGCGTCGCTGTAGCCTACTTAATTTGATTCTGTGTTTCAGTTAAACAAGCCGAGAACGTTTCAGTTAAAATGAACCTATATTCGTTAACCGCCTGGTTGCCATAAATGTTGAGCATTTAATATTCAGTCGTTTTTTTTAGCCAACATAAATTCAAGTTAAGTTTGACATTCTAAGTTACTTTTTTCAAAGATTTCAATGCGATTCACAGCAGTAAGCCATCAGTGCATGTTTCCGGGCTTCATATGAAAAGTAAAAACCAAACAACCAGAACAAAAGCTATGACACGTTCAAGGTTCCTTTCGTCAAACTGAGCTACCGTAAGTGTTCTTGAGCTATATGGGGCAATGTAACAACAGCTTTTGACAAAATGGTGCATGACAGCAACTATTATGTTTCCCTCTTTTCGTACTTCTGTTTGTAACACACTCCAACATCTGCTTTAATCTGTTTTTCCTAATGCAAACGTGCTGAAGTTCTAATTTAAAGACTTGCGAAATCATTCAATTAAAATTTGCGTGACTAACAAGTACTGTTTCTTGTTTCTGAAGCACTTACAAATTTTTGTAAAGGGCGCAGTGGGCCGCCGTTATGACGTAAGTGGATGAAGCAACAGAACCTCCACAGAAGTGAAAGTCGTAGAGTTGCAGTGAAACCTACAAAAGGACATGGGTATTATATTAGTAAGCCTGCAAATAATAAATGACCATGTCACATTAAATAACTGCATGCAAGCCAAGTGTATGAGGTGGCTGGTCTCATATCAGATCCGTTGGTGTGACAACTACATACGTATTTACTTCATCTCTATTCAAAAGTTAGTCCCAGTGCTGGTCATGTACATTGTACATGATAAAACTTTAAAATTAATCGCCAGTTAGCGTTTCACGTGGCTGTCTGTAGCGAATTCTTGATTGATGCCCATCGACGTAAGTAATATGCAAGCCCGTCAAATCACTAGAATTTTAACTGACACACCCACAAAATTTTCGTTAAATTCGTTTTTCCGAAATAAAATAAAACTCAGTTTTAAAAAGAGTTGCTGTGCACACTTAACTGATATTTTTTTGCATATTTATGATTTTCGTCTACTCGCTTTTTAAAATAAGGATTATTAAAAGATTTTTTACGCAAAGGAATAAAAGGTTACCTGCCACGGCCAGTCTCCCTCTTTTGCATCTGATCCACCAATAATACGATTTTCGTTGCCAGGAAAGAAAGGACGGTTCATTGGGTGAACTATATGATCTTTGAAAGCTGTAGGTTTATATAAGCAAAATCTAGTTCAAACAAAGCACGAAAAACAGATATCTTCAGCCATTCTAGCTTTCCTACAGAGACGCACTTCTGGATGATCAAACAACAATCCAGAAAAGCTTGTGACAAACTATAGAAAAGCAAGTTCTGACCTTTCTAGATGCTAATTTCAATCACATAGAAGGACAATGAGTGTTTTTTCCTCTTGAAACTATCACCTTTTTCCCAAAGACAAACTCATTGGCTTCGCATTTGTTTTTGTGTCAGTGTTATGACGACGATAAATGTTTATTGATCTAAAAACTATCGACAATAACATTCAAAAATTTGACTTAACTGAATTCAATGTTTTCTGAGTTTTTTTACTTAAAGGAGCACTGAATCAAGCATAAACAGAGTTCATCCGCAAGGAACAGTAGCAGGCTGTAGATCGACAATCCGGTGAACTGAAAACTTGAATTATCGAATAATTCTAAAGCTGAAACTGGGTCAGGACGCCTCCACACGGACGTACGTAAAGATGGTCCACACCATCGCATCCGCTTCTGCGGCAGGAATACTTTGGTGACGTACCACTGTGCGAACTTCGCAGCTTGCCACACCGCACGCTCCATTGTTTTTAAAAGTAACGATGAAAAAAGGAACAAATATTACAAATACTCATTCCAATTACGTGGTCCTTGGCCCATGTGGCCCCTATAGAATACGCTCCTGTCTTCAACAAAGTGGGGTGTTCTAACCTGTTACCTGACCAGGTCAATTGTAGAAGACAAAGGATTAAATAGGCTAACACAAGAAGGTAATAGTTCATCACACTTAGCTGGGTGTTGTTTAACGAAATACTTTAAAAACAACAAACTTACCTGCGGCAGCAGCAACCATGCTGAGCAGATAGAAGAGCATATTGGTTTATGAAGCTTTCGTTGGCGCGACAACTTCAACAAGCAGCAAACCATGTTTCAGATCCGTGCATCGTCCTTTTGTAGCAGTTCCGTGAGAAAAAACAATGTGCTTCACTATTTGTGCGTGAGACAGAGCACACGCAAAGAATTTATTTTTGTGAAGGAAGCAACGTCTATGCAAACAGAAGCCTTGGTCGGTGTGTAAACACACTTTTGTGACCTTTCCAAGTTTAAAAAGTTTAAAGGTCACTACAATTAGAGAACTCGGAAAGTTTTCAACTATCAACCAGCTCTGTGGTTAGCATCTGTGCCATTTGCAGAACTTGCTCATATCAACATGTTTTTTTTCCGGAGATATGGGCGCAGCCGTAGCATCTGAAGAGCGGTGGCGCAACTTCATTTTCCAAAATATTTGAAAACTGCGCCTTGCTGGTAAAAATGGACTTTTGAGATAAAAAATGTATAACGTGTTTGGTGTGTTAATAAATGTTTTTATTAGGTTGAAAGGACGATTGAAGTTGTTTGTTACTTTGAAGACCAGTTTTAGAGCAAAACGTCTGGTATCCTAGCGAAACTGCTGGGTTAAACACAAAACATTGTGCCGCAACACTGACATTATTATTACTTTTTCATTGAGTTGCAGCATTAAAAATATTTTTGTACCAGCTTTTTGCATTTCATACGATACAACTACAAAACATTACGATGCATTTTGCGTAAGTTTTTGTACTGAGTCCACAAACACATGTATTTATGCAAGCATCTCGTTGGAGCTAGGCGCCGTTCCGAATGCTGTACGGCAGTGGTTCCCAACCGGGGAGGAATTTCTAGTCCCCAGTGAGGAATTTCATGAGTTTAGGGAAGGAATTTCCACTTTATAGTTAATTTACCTATTCATTGTAAATGTTGTACTTCTTTTTTAAGTTGACATCGGCTATTTCAATTAGTTATATCACTTTATATTTATAAGTGATTTAGTGGACTATCACACGTTTTTGTTGACAAATTTTAGTGCCATTGTTTGACAACGAACAGTTTTTGCCTCACTTTTATTAATCAAGTTATTGCTGTCAATAAAAACCAATGTTCCAATTGTAGCTAATACTAGCCTACGAACCCGAACAAGGGAGGAATGAAAGTTCCATAGGCGAGGAATGAAAAGTTTCAAAATGAGCAAAGGGAGGAATGCATCAAAAAAGGTTGGGAAGCACTGTTTTACAGGGTCCTACGCAACGATCGTCTCATTACTTTTTACTGAAATGAGAGAAATTTTGTTCTGCTACGTGGATTGTTCAATAGTAGAACAACGTAATGACGGAAAAGAAAATTGAAATATTCACAAAAGAAAATTGAACTAATTGTTAAAATTTCGTAGCGCTTGTAACTGTCTCAACGGGACAAGGCCACAATATTGCTGTCTGTTTTGTTTGTAAAGGTGATTACGGACTAACTTTTCCAAAGTTTTGATACAGACGGAAAGAAAAAAGTAGTTCTGTAAATTTTTACATACTTTAGAGATCCCGATTTGTGAAGAGAAGTTACTGAAGCTGTTTTCCAACCTGTTGCAAAGTGGAAGGTTCCTAGGATAAAATAAAAACGGAGATCAAACGGAGTGGCCACAGGTCGTTCCAAATTTTTGAGAAGACAATTAGGAAGATTCCAAGTTCAAGCCATTAGACAACCTGCAGTAAGCCTTTGACTGTTTTCCTAAAAGTATTGTCGAGATTTTGATATGGTTTCAAGGTTATCGAGAATAAATTTGTTGTTGCCTTCTTTGATCGCTCTCTGAATTTTGTTACGGAGGTGGTTGTAAGCAAGCCGGTGATTATAGTCAAAAGACTTACGCCATTTTGCAAAGAACCTACGCCTTTTTCGAATTAGTTTTGGTTGATCATGGTTTGGTGTCTGCATAGATGCTATACTTGCTAAATCAATTACTGTACTTTCAATAGAATGCAAATACGAGCACTTTGGATGACTGTATCGGTAATATCAACCAAAGCAGCATCTACTGTTTGAGACGCAGCTACGATATCTACCTGGGATACAGAAAGCAAAATTTCGCTCAGCTATCGAAAATCCTCTTGAGAATATTCCCAGCATTAAATAAAAGGGGCAGATAAAACAGAATGCTCAACTTTAGGACAAAGAGCGACTGAAATTACCTGATGGAGGTAGGTAATAAACACCGAAGTTCAAGACTAAGCATGGATTGTCAGTGACAAACCAATCAAGGATATTAGCATTTATAGTGCGGAATTATATAACTTTGAAAATTAAACATGTTGAAGAGACGAAATAAATCAGTTTGTTGATAAGACGATTTGTCTACAGAGTGATCATTAAAGTCACCAGCAAAAAGAATAGTGAACGAAGGATCAATTAAGTCAATCACTTTTCACGCAAGTCATTATGCCATCACAATGAGTATAGTGCTTCGGTCACGCCGGAAAGGCTCCAGATAAACCGAAAAATTAGACGGTTGAACTGTAGTGTCATGCCGATAATTCGTACAACCTGTGACAGAAATTACATCAAAATAGTGATCGGCTGCTACGACAGCAAAATCATCAGATTTACTGTTACACTTGGTCGCAAAGTACTACGAGCATTTAATGGACAGATAGTTAGATCACGCTTTGTAAGTATATCACCTTATCAAAAGATATTCGTGAATTATATGAGCCAGTGTGGTCCAAGTAGAGGTCCGCGGGCCGCATGTGGCCCACTACAGCATTTTCAGTGGCCCTCGGAAGCATTCAGGAAAAATCTTCAAATCTGAAATTTGTTGAAAAACGTGTGAGGTTGCATTTGCCTCACTGAACTGCTTGCGCTGGATGAAGTGCACTGCACAAGAAAAATGAATAATACCTTTTCTGTGCAGTTTTTGGTTTATTTATTTATTTTACGATCAAATTAGAAGGTACGGCCAGCCGCTAACCCTCCGCGGGACACTTGTCTGGATGACCTCTGTTTTTTCGGTGCCCTGGCGTTCGTTGTCTTCAAGAGTACATCTGGCGCAATGAACTCGATACTACCAAATAAATCTGTCTATCTATTCACTAAATGCGGCCTACTCAAAGTTGCCCTCGAGCCAAATTAATTGCCTATATCCCTGCAATGCATAGATCTTTTAATAAAAATGTACAATGCAAACGGTGTTAGAGACTGCTGAGAGCTTCTGGAAATTAGTCAGCAAAGATGAATTTCCCAAACTGAAAGATTCCACACTAAAAATGCACTCGATGTTTGTAAGCACATACGTGTGCGAAAGTACATTTTTTACGATGAAGCAAGTCAAACCTGAAAACAGAAATCGAATGACAGACGAAACACTGGACAATCGTTTCCAACTTGCCACCACTAACACTGGTATTGATAAAGGAACGATAGTG
>Ga0210059_1011162_pt1 | contig 13783 bp, 7 predicted proteins | sample Ectturendosymbi2_FD_188042 | JGI IMG/M metagenome (GOLD analysis project Ga0210059, IMG submission 188042) | Ecteinascidia turbinata endosymbiont from Florida, USA - Sample 2 (SPAdes) (version 2) | ecosystem: Host-associated > Tunicates > Ascidians > Unclassified | place: Key West, Florida...
TACATCTTCAACCAATGACAGCTTCGCCTTTTCTTATCTCCTAAACACTTTCTTATTGGCCACTGTTTTAACCAATGAGATCTCTTCTTTTCTGTATATAAACCAGCTCGGCAGTATCTCCACTTCATTCTGACGATGTCCCTTGAAGAGTGTCAGACGAAAAGCTTTGGGATGAATCTCCTACTTCACGCCATCTTCAAGTTCTGTACCACCAAACGTCTTTCCTGAGCATATCTAAAGTAAAAAGCATCCCTGTTCCCTACTTGTGTTAGATTCTGCTGCTAAGTCTACCCGTTGCAGCTTAATGATTTCAAATTTACTGTAGGATAGGGTGGCAATAAACATCAGATGAAAGCTGCAACACGGCCACAAGTCTGCATCAGGGAAGTAACGATGTTAGATGGCGCCTGGGGCAAAAAGCAAGTTTGGCGCCCCCAGGTTCGAACCTGAGGTCTTTCGGAAGCAAATGTGCTGTGAAGAAAGTACTTGTGACATTGATGGGACTTTTCAGTGCCCCCCCAGTAATTTGGCGCCCGGGGAATTGTTCCTCCTTTCCCTCCTCGTTACGCCCCTGGTCAACGTAGACTTATTCTAACAAACCAGGTATTTTTATATTGTGTGAAGAGCTTGCATAAGAATTGTTCAAGCTATTCACTCGGGCACGTTGATCAGTCTCGCACTAGCAATGGATTTTTCAAATTTGTAGAAGCACCGCTACAGATTTACTCATGCTTCTCTTCCAGGGCCGGCCTTAAGCCGATGCAGCTGCATTGGGCCCCACGCCTTGGTGTTTGGGTAGATTATTCATTTTTGCCAGATACACCTTGCGCTTGAGAATTCAGTAGAAACGACATATAAATTTCATTAACAAAGAACGCTCTCGCCAGAACTAGCAAATTTCCTCTCGAACGTTAGCAAACGTGGTCAGTTCTCGTGTTAGTGCTGCACTGTATATCTGCGCTCTACCACGATCGTAACACGTTTGACTGAACACGATGACTTCATAAAATCACTGCTCAGAGGGGCCCCGCGCCTAGGTCTTGCATTGGGCCCCGCATCTGCTAGGGCCGTCCCTGTTCTCTTCACAGTGTATAACTACACGTGGCTTACTGCTATCAGCAGTCACCGTCTCGCTGCATTACTTGCAAAGATGTCTGCGTTAACAGTCACATGCAGGGGTCCCATTCAGTGATTTAAATGAACCCAGATTGCACACCAAGTAAACCTGTATCCGTACAAAAAAAGAACCAGATAACTTGTGTTGCGAACAAAAACATATTACTGTGCTTATTTGAATTGAAATGATAATTGATTACTGATTTAATTATAGTTGCTCTTCCAAATTTTCTTCTGGAGCGCAAATATTAATATTTTTGTTGCTCAGGACGTTTTTCATGACGCTGGCAACATACTTGATGATATCTCTCACCAATTGTAGGAGTGCATTTGTTATTGAACTGGGAAATTTTGTGCAATCTTGAGCTGCAGCGGGATCTAAAATCCCACAAAAAAATACTCCCAATGCCTTCTACCCCTAATTGAAATTAGTTTTTTAATTTGAATGCAAAGGAAACATTCATATTTAAACAATCAGCCTAACCCTTGTTTCACTACTTTCTTCAATAGGCACTAGATAATAACATTGTATATAAAACCCCGTCAATGATCTTATAAAGGATATGAAACGGAATGAACACGTTCTGCTGCATCCGATATGCGTATACTTTCTCACCTGATGTACGCATGTAAACACTGTAATGAAAAGTTATGTTTATATTACTGAACACATTGAAGTTGCTGATGAATTTATTACTTAAAAAGAACAGATTTAACGCGATTTTTCATAATTAAACCTAGACACCCAGGTCGACTAAAGAAGTAGATCTGGGTAGAAAACCCCGCAGTGGGAGCCCTGGTCACATGCGGAAAAGCGCCCACTACCGTAACATCCAGTGATTGAGGATTTATTGCCGTGTTATTGTTACGCAACAAAGACCAACAACAGAACAATCCGCTAGCAGGTTTCGTAACCTGCCTCTGCAAGCAAAGGACCGGACATGAGCGGACTGCATTCTCATCACCGCACGTTTGATCAAACTAACAAGATACGAACCGCCGTACATGGTCACCCCCAATTGTCTCTGAAGTGCAGGCTGCCAAATCGTATCAGTTTAGACGTTTTTGACCGGTACTTCTGCAAAGTTGAAACGAGGGCATGCGAAACGTTACGCAGTTGCGCTAAGCGTTTAGGGGAGCCTCGCGGTCACGACTCTGCCCGGGGCCTCACGTTCATTTAATCCGGCCCTGCCTATGAAGCAGCTAAGTTACCTTTGGAAGGGCCGATTTCGTAACCCCTCGCTGTCATGCTGCATTCCTTTTTGGAAAAGATATTCACCTTCCGACAAAACGTTCCTGCTGAAGTGGTTTTATTTGACTTCTACGCGCAAGACATTTAATATGCGAACATGTGCGATTACGCAGTAGTAACTATGCATGTAATAAGAAACGCGACCCCGACGCAAAACAAGGTATTTCATGCAAAGCAGCGACAGCCGACAAAAACACGTAACTAGCAATTTAAGCCCAATGTATAAGTCTCATAAGTAACGCGTGCTTATCTTCGGTTTGTATGACAATGCAAAATCAATGAAGCACCGATGACGTGTACAAAGTACGCAACCAGCTGTTAAAAACATTCCCGGCACTGAGCATGGTTTAACAGAAGTGCAAAGAAAGCGCGTGGTTTTGACGGTGCGCAGTGTTGCTGTCGCCTCTTTTCAACAAAACACAGGAAGCCGGCAGGCACGTTGGCTTGAGCGGGTTGGAACATTCACGTTCACGCAGAAGTTCACGCGTATTCTGCGCGGACAGGATAGGATTCGGGATGTATTCTGTATATTCGAACCACATTTGATGGCGACATAAAAGCGTAGAAACAAAATATCAGCGACCTGAACGATAACAACGCCACTGCGAACTAAAAGGGAAATGCAATAGGTATCCTACAACATAAAGCTTTTGGTAGCGCCTATGTACGAACTGCCAACGAACCACAAGACAGCATGGAAGCGACGGCTACAGACCAAGAAGCAGGAACGCTGGATCGTTGCGGCGTTTCGGAAACGCAACAAGTGCTGAACGCGTGAGTGGAATCGACGTGAACTCTACCACGAGCACAAAACTCGCGCTTAATGCACTTCCAGCAGGGTCGGTCTGCCAACAGGCCGAAATGTCGTCTTTTTCAGTATTAACAGCAACTGTTCCGACAACAAGAACAACCGCACTTTCAGCCTCGCAGTCTACAGCTCAGCGCAGTCAAGTGTTTGGGCAATGGACGAACTAAAAGCAGTTGATCGACCACCAACGTGTGTGACAATGTTGATCAGTTTGCCGTCACAAAACACGGAAAAAAAACAATTGACGAACGGAGTGCAGATCTAGAGACGGCTTTATTTACACGTGGAACCAGTAAAAACTGACTAGACGGGGAACGATAACCGTGGTTATGTTGGTCTTATTTGTCAATGCTTCATAAAAGCTAACGTGCGCTCAGACAAAAGCGTTAAGCATAACTGTAGCTTAGCAAAAAAGAGAATCGGTCTCATATTTTTTTTAAATAAAAAACATCCTGAGTTTCAAAAACGGATTGTTCAGTAAATCTTTTCACGTTGCAAATTTTTGATGAAACCACAGGTATTGCACAGGACTAATTGTGCGCAGGTTGCACGGAATGGTAGAACTAACTGCTGTGGCCTTTCAAAACTCCGAAAAACCGACAGTGGTCTGCCGACGCTTCGATCATTTCAGAAGGAAAACTTCGGGAAATGTGAACGCAGCCTAGAAATTGTAAGGAAAGCTGTGGAAACCAAAGATCTTTCAGTGAATGCGCAAAAACATGAATTTCAGGATGCTCTCAAAAAGTTAGAAAGCTACAAAAATCGCTTAAACGAAATTAAAAGATCACTGCTCAACTTTGCAGGAAACAAAACTTACACACACACACACACATATATATATATATGATTTAAATATATAAACCTACCACTGCACAGAAAACGTAAGGGGCTTCATCACTAACGCAACAAATGCGTGCTAGTGTGTGAAATCCGGTACGTAATAATAACTACATGCACTGACTTAAAATTCTGGGTTGTAAACTACTGGTCATAACATCTAAGGCAACCAAGAACTTGGGCATTGCAAAAGATTTAATAAGCTTTTCATCATGCTTGCACAGCAGAGTAAGTCTATGGCAAGGGAGGATATGAGTTGTTCCAGACAATGGCGGGACACGCCTATTCCACGGTGACAGATTTCGCAAGGTTTCTGGGGAAGTCAACCTGCAATTTAGAAGAAAAGCACTGACGTTTTTCTTCAGAAAACAAATCTCTGTAGATGCAAAGCTGAAAGCTTTCAGCAAGAACTTCATGTTCAGATAACAGGACTTTTTACCCATGTGAGAATGACAAAGGTCATTGAAGTCGTAGAACAACCCGTAAGAAAATAAATCGTAGTACTGTAATGCCTGGCACTCGTGAAGTTATTAACTAAACAAAGTTCAAAGGTACGATCAACCTCTATATGCGATGCACTGTTGATCGTCTCTGACAAGAAGTACTTTTCCGTCAAGTCCCGGCAAACTGCTGCAAACTCAGGCAACGCGGTGAAGACAGCAGCCTAAATGATCCCTTACCCTTCGCAGCCTTCTACTCCCGCATACATGCTACGAATTGGTCTACTTGGGCCTCATCGCAGCGGTGCTAAGTATAAAAGCGACCATGTTAGCGCCATTTATGCGTGTGTTCATTGTTAACGTCATGTGCGAGCCCAACTACTTTCTGTGCGGGTGTGCAGACATTAAAGAAACATCACAGCACTTACCATCACCACATGCTGACCAGAAAGTGAACGCATGCGACTCGCCCGCACTTCGACCACGCAAATGCAGAAAGCAGCAAAAAGCTGCCGCGACACAACAACTCAACAATCGTCTTCAAAGTTGGATTAGCGTCACGGAATCAGGTCAATCGTTCGGAAGAATAAGCAGAATTTTCGAAAATATCAGAACGACACGTGATACTTACGTCGAGGCCTTTCAGCTCTGCGATGTGGAAAGAGAGCAGCTGCAAGGGAATGACTGTCAGTATGCCCTGCAAGCAGTCAACTGTGTGGGGTACTCGCAGAACGCTTGATGCGTACTTCTCACTGTCCACGTCGTCCTGTTCGCATACAATTATCGGACGCCCCTGAAAACAAGGGTGTCACCCGTTTGAGAACTGCTACAGGACACAATCACATTTCTTATCCGTTTGAGGAGCGGGTGTATTTCCTATCCAACGGAAAGCAAAAGCGATTTTGTTACACACACGCGCAATGGGATTACACTTGCCTTACGGCAGCAGTAAGTGAAACTACACTGCAGGAAAGTTATTCCAAACTGACGATCTTCAGAGACCGAGTTCATGACGCTGACACAGACTCAATAGTTTATGTCACTATTCAAAAATTGCTTTGCTGTCAGGTCAACTACAGACACAGATTTTGCCTTAATTAAGACTCTGCGGTATAACATTGTTTTACTTTTACAACTGGACCGCAAAAATTCGCCAGCAAGTAATATTAACAAACATTATCAGAGTTTAACCGTGCTTGGTAACACCGACTTTCGGAAAATTTGGAAATTTGGTCCCAAATAACACTTGCTGGTCCAAAATTTCCTTTGGCCCTTTGGCTCTTTTCCAAGATAGATTTGTGGCCCCTTGCAAGAATTAGGTCTGACCACCCCGGTTGCGGTTCCTATCTGAGAAACCATACTTTTTCACTTTTTTGAGTAACTGATTGCAGATTCTCACCATATTCTTATATTTTGAAGGTTTTTAATTAAAAAATTCGGCTAGGATCCTCTAGATTTTCTGAGTTAATGTGAAAGTAAGTTCCTCAGAATACCTTTAAGTTGTTTCTCTTACGATCCTTCATCATGTACTTGTTTCGCTGTTGAGCTACGATTGTGATTAAGGAACATTGCCGTTTAATAAATTGCTAAGTATGGGTTCATATGACTTTGTAATTGCTGTTAAAACTGGAAAAAAATGGTTGGCCCTTTTTTGGCCCCTTACGTTAGACTTTGGCTCTTTTCTAGACTACATGTGGCCTCTTGGCAAAGAAGTAGATCTGGCAACCCTGTATCTCACTTAGGCTTAGGTGTCTAATAGTCGTACTGCTGGCTTCTTGACAACATTTGTTTCGTCAACAACGTCTTCTTAACAGTGTCCGTTTTAGCAAGTTTCTCTTTGTTTTAACAAGATTAACAAGTCAAAATATTATTTCTGGTGATGCAGAAGAGTGTGACAAAACCATAAATCTAGTCAAGCCCTATATCATCAAGCATTCCAAACTCTTGAGTTATCTAAGCCACCTTTGATGTTACACAGATAATACCAGAAATCAGAGTTAGACTTATTGGACAAGGACACATATTTAATCTATCGATAAAGCCTCCAGCTGATATTCAAGCACAAAATGGGGGGAAACGCAGAGCCACATTTGCTGTCGAATTTGGATATGTTGGAAGATCTTGAGCTGCAAAGGAATCTAAAATCCATAAGCTGGCAACAAATCCTTCCTCCAATGGAAATCGTTTTTTAATTTGCATGCATAGGCCAACCAAGAAATTTAAGCATTCAACCACTGTTTAAAAAAAAAACACTTTAAAAAACACTGTTTCATCAATTGTTTCTTAAACATTTGCTTCTTCAGCTAGCGTCGAAGACAATAACCTGACACATCGTTCACCCAAATGCAAATCTTTCTCTTGTTTTTGTAACCCTTTGTTAAATTCACGTTACTTTTGTTGTATTCACAAACACGCGGTTTAGACTAAATCGCGCGCAGCTGCGTGGTTGACTGTACCAGATCGCAAGCAGCACTTGGACGAGGATGCAAAGTCAACTGAACACGTTTTGTTTCACTGATGTGTGCTTTTCTAACCTGATGATCGCATACGAACACTATGACTGGAAGATATGCTTACTATACTATTAGATTTACTGTAGCTAATTCCCAAATTTGTGTCTTCAAAAAAAAAAAGATTTAATAGGGCTTTTCATAATTAAACCAAGACAACCAGATGGACTCGAAAAAAACAGCAATGGGAGCCCTGGCTAAAACCGCAATGGTTCAAGACTGTCACATGATGCAGTTCAGACCACTATTGTGAAATCAGCACGTGTGAAGAACACGTCACAGAACGGTTCGGCCGGGCGAGTAGTGTGCAACCAACCATGTCGCACACGCCCCCGGGCGTCATGAACAAAGAAAGATCGCAGTGGAACTCACGTGTCGGGCCACGACTTGCTGCAACGCGTTTTGGACTTTGGTGTACACGTGGTCCTTGGACACAACCATCAGGATGGGCATGTCTACGTCAACCAAGGCCAGGGGCCCGTGTTTCAGCTCGCCGGCCAAGATTCCCTCGCTGTGCATGTACGTGATTTCTTTAATTTTCTGGAATAATTAGAATATCGATGGACATTTTTGAACACCCAACAACCAATTGACATTTGTCACGACAAACTCACCAGCGCTCCTTCCAAGCAGGTCGCAAAGTTGAATCCACGACCCATCACCAGCAGCGATTTCTTGGAGTACAATGTCTCCGCTAGCTTCTTGATCTCATCGTCAAGTGTCAACACTTCTTTGATTTTTTCTGGGGTAAACAGTGACAGTTTGATGAAAAGAAAGTAAAAGAGTTTCGAAGAAGGCATTTTGACACGCGCAGTAGCATTTTACTGACGCCATTGTCGCTGAGATTACCCCTAATGGGAAACTCCGAAAAATGAACGTGTCAATGTTTTGTGAAAATGTATGGCACAAAATGTTGTGCTCTCAAAAATTTGTTGATCACAGTTTGTAAATCTTGTTAATTCGCCCTTTAAATATGTAACGATTCTAACTGGAACAAAAACTTCTTTGAGTTAGTCAGCATATGGAAGCCTCCTACAATTGTACACTCCTCAGAAATCTAAGCGTTTATTCATAACAATCTACCATCGTGTCGGTTTGAAGAATAAGGCACAAGTGTTGTTATCAATTTTAAGAAGCTACCCTAAGCCAGTGGTTCCCAAACTTGTTTGGGCCGTTACCAAAATCAAGGTAGGGATTATGTCTTATTACCCTCAGTAATTCGCAGTGATCTCTCATAATACAGAACATTGTGGTTTTGGTTCCGCATTACCCCAAGAAGAATCGCATATTACCCCCGAGGGGTAATTTACCTCAGTTTGGGAATAACTGCCCTAACCTAAAACAACGGGAAAAGTTGCAGGGACTCTCACAACTAAGAGTCTTCTGGATGGTAAGAATGTATTCCAGACGTCATCCGTTAAAATTTACGCAAAAACAATTAGATTTTAAAGCAAGCAGTCGATTTACATCTTAAGGAACCTCGTCATGGGCAACTAGTTTTGTTTAAACCGGTGCAATCAAGGTCAAGATGAAATACGAAAAAGAACAAACGAAATCAAAACAAAAGGCCCAACCACGTTCAAAACCAATAAAAAGTTTGTTTCCAGCTATCACTTGCACTTCCGCGCGAAACTCAAGCTGCAAGTGATGTTTCTTTGGTAGATGAAGCACATACTTCAACAATTCTTCAGCGTGTCTGTGGTAAAGTTTGCCCAAACCATAAAAACGGTTTTCTACACAACCACTACAGTGAGTTATATTAGAAGTAGCAAGCTTGCATGTTCCTAATGAAAGGCCCAACTTCTAACAGTGCAACATTTATCTTACACTACGAAAGACAACATGCGTGTGTTTGCATGTGAAAGTTAATGGCACGCATGGCGTCTTGTTGGACTCACTCGCTACAGCAAACAAGGCAGACATTTTCACCTACACCAGTGGTCTTCAACGTGGGCGAAATCGCCCCCAGGGGGCGATTTTGTGACTTACGAGATTTGGGGGGCGATCTCGGTTTCCAGGGGGGCGATTTCTGCAGGTTAAAACATACTCAAATGTTGAATTGATTCCAAAAAATCAATATTTGTTTCTTTGGAATCAAAGCCTTTTATGCACGTTCGACTCCACGGTTCGTAACAAAGCTTATAAAACACGTATCGGACTGGTCACGCATCAATCAAACTACTCTAACATGGTTCTGTTAAACGCTTCACTGCACCAACTATTCAAGACCACTGAGATTGTCACTGGTTGGGAGTCAAGCATTGCAGTTCTCACGGAGATTATAGGGCAACCGATCTTTTGACCTAAAAACTTGAAATTTTGACTTTAAAATTTACAAATTTTAACTTTATTTTGGCTTATCCACTTCCTGCGTTTGAAACTGCAAAATATTTCAGCTTTTGGTGTTGACGTTAACTCAAAAACAAATTCTTTTCGTATACTTAAACTTTTAAAGAATTTGGTTATTTAACCTTAGCATGATATATTTGGTAAGTACATTAAAAGCTACAGTAGAGTCAAGCCTGGAAACATCGCAAAGGTAAAGCACTAATGGACAGAGCATTTACCAAACTAAGAAAGTACTGTACTGCAAGACCACGTTTCTTGCCTTTCCACGCCTAGCCTACTTAAGATGCAATCTAGTGATGGGCAAAACAGCATTACTACATCAGAAGTCGCTACAAGTCAATTATTATTTCAGATTTGCAACTAAACCTGCAAAAGCGTATCAATATCAGTTGTTGTAGCTTCAATAAATATAGTATGCATTAATTAGTTTTATCATACCGATAGTGGTCGAAAGCAACGAACACTGATACAGCTATCGGAAAATACCCAATCGGCCAAACTCCATTTTTTCAAGAGGAAGACTTCAGCTTCTGTCAAGTTAGTAAAATTGGCCCGACAATCATAACATTTCTACCATTAAATCATCGCATCGACTTTCGCGGCGATAGCGAATTGCAAGTTGCCGTCAAGTTTGGTGCAGTTAATTTTCGTCATGAACTGTCACAAATCCCTCCAACCGCATGTGTTATTGTTAGCAAAATTGCCTTGGAACAAGTCTTCATGGCCTTCGGTAAAGCATTGCTAAACCATTGTTTCGCAGGAAAAAAATATGGCAGTTCATTATCATGTGTTTTATAAGCTTTAGTTAGTACTTTGAGCAGTTTTTTTTTTAAGGAAAATGTTAGGAACCCGGTTTGGATCTGTAGGGACCCGATTTCTCTGATTCTAGGGACCCGATTTTCTCTTATTCTAGGGACCCGATTTGAAATTCTAGGGACCCGAATTTGGTCCCTAAAACGCCTTAAAAACCCTCACCTTGAGTGAAACAGCGTAGACCTACTGAAAGGTGTTCTGTTGTAAAAATACTGGAAATATGACTATTGCAAGACAATTTACGTAGAAATTAATGGCTAGTAAAACTAGGAACAGTTAGCCGTAAGTTGTAAAATGTGCTTATCGTGTTTTGGCCTCTGTGGATATAGCCGTACTGTGTTCATCTGACTTCTGACCAGGGGTGCAGTGGGGCGGGAACGCGTGGGAACGGCGTTCCTACACCTTTTTCACGTTTTGGTTTAGGATTAGTTCGAAGCTGTTTCAAAATGGCTAGTTTTTTAGGTGCGTTCCCACACCTTTATTGTTAGCGCTACATACCTGCTTATGACAGAGTGTAACAGAACAGTAGGCTAGGAAAGGAGTAACTTAGACTGACAAGTAAGCCCAAGCACCCAATCTTGGCTAAACTAAAGACTCCAAAATATCCTTTTCGCCACCTGTTGTTTGAGGCTTGCTATGAAGTCATGCTGTTGTGGAGATCACGCCGAATGTTACACTGCGTAGAAAGTTTTGGATAAAATAGCTTTTTGTCAGTTAACTAGCATAAGCAAATGCGATTCCACCATCCCGGAACGTCTCAACTTTTTGGGAAAGTGAAGCTAATATTACTGGGTTTTCCCACGACGTATTTTCCTGAGCAAGGTTTCTGCCAAGTACTGCACACGCGTAACAAATACCGCAATCGCCTTGAGATGAGCAAGATCGGGGAAACTCCATTCAAACTGACCAACTTGCAACCTGCTTTGAGAAAGCTTGCAGATAAACACCATTGCAAGGTTCGCATTAGTTGGAATGAGCTGTTTTTTTGGAAATTAATAACATTCATTCTACAAAAGCATTTGCATTGGTTTTGTTTTCTGCTAACTAGATTGCCCGTTTATATTTCATTAGCTCTGAATTATTTTCAAAACAAAATATTATTTTCAGAAAAATTATAGGAAGGGGGCGATTTTCAACCAAAGTGCCTGTAGGGGGACGATTTTACAAAAAAGGTTGAAGACCACTGACCTACACGAAAAGCACCAAGACAATGTATGAATGACACAAAAAGGCAACTTCAGGTTCCCAGCGCAATTTCAGTGATCATCGGGGGACCCACATGTTATGAAAGCAAATTTGTGAAAGATGCGATTCAGAGAAGAATTTACGCAATGCAAGCTTACTTAATGCAAACTTCTATGTAAACCTGATGAACGACAGTAGACACCCGGATGCTTGCGAGCGAAACGCAGCACCGGTAGACAAGTGGACGAAATCTCCTTCAACAGGACTTTGACTTTGCATACGGCAAAGCTTCAAAGACTGACAAAATTTGTCCGTGCCCTTTTTTCTCTTTTTCAAGGGTTGGAACCGGATATCCAGAACCACATCACCGTACGCAAGCGCAGAGAAGCCCTGTGTGAACAGGTTTGAGATTGGCTGGCTGAAGCTGTTGAGACGTCCTGCATCGATTCCTCGTTTATTACTACCACTGACATTATCGGCTTTTTCACCGTAAATAGACCAGCGCGGTTTCTCGCAAGGCCTATTCCAAATTAGCTCCAGCAAACTTGCGAAACCTGAGTGAGCGTGCCAAGTTTGCAAAAATCACTTGACGTATTTTTTTTTCATCATCCCAAACATGAAGTCCCACATCTTGATTCTGAGTCCGGTAGTGGGAATAAAAGCACTGCATACTCTTACCACAACATATTCAAGTACTTTGCACTCCTGATGGATCTTAAAAAGTGATTAGCTCATTCTTCTAAAGTCAAAAGCCCCGCAACGAACATAGTTTGTGGGCCGTGCGTGACTACACTCAACACACATATCAAGAAAAAGCATCCGATCGATACCAGGCAGTTCCTCAAGAGCGTTCACGATTTCGAGGTATCTCTGTTTTTTGGACACTCTGTCTTCTGCCATCATCAACGCGAACATCACCAGGGCAACAAACTGGCTGGTGTAAGCCTGCATTACGAAAAACATGAAATTCAATGCTGACGCTCAAAGAGTTTGATGAGGAAACGATGAAGTTGACACAACGACATTGTTGTAATGGTCTGCTAAAAAAACAAAGATCAAACCTGAGCGGTAAATAGTACGGAAATCAACATCATTTCGTGCAAATGTAAACCTTTTAAAGAAATAAAATTACAAACAGAAGATTTTGCTGGGAGGTGAACCTTCCAGCAAAATGCTTTTTGATGCACACGTAAAAACTACATGTGCATCAAAAAACAAGTAAAAAGACTCACTTTCGTGCTGGCTACTCCGATCTCTGGCCCAGCGTTTATGTGCACACCGCAATCGGTCAGACGCGAGATGGAACTTCCCACTGTGTTCGTGATCCCCACGTTCAAAGCTCCCCGTTTCTTGCAGTAGTGCAGCGCCATCAGAGTGTCCGCTGTTTCGCCTGACTGACTGCTCAGAAAAAAATGAAGATGATCGTAAGCGGCCGCGCTGCAGAAGATAAACAATGCTAGGAAAAACGTTGTATATTCGACCTTATGAAGAAGCAAACATCGTCCCTGAAGATGGGGGTCTTTCGATCAAGGAAGTCCGAGGCGAGTTCGACCATCACCGGGAGTTCGGTAAGCTCTTCCAAGAGTTGGCGAGTCTGCAGAAATAAACTACAATAAGCGCAAGTTTGCTTCAAAACAGAACAAGGCCCTTGATCACACACAGTCAAGCTGCCTACACATCGTAAAAGGCAATGCTCGTAAAGATAAAAGCGACGCCAGGTACACGCAGCGCATGCTTGGTACTCCAGTGTTTTTCAACCCTCTTGCTGCAGGGGAACCTTCCGCAATTGTCTACGTTGCTCATGGAGCCCTTTGCAATGATCCAACTATCTATATTGCGACAACCGCATAGATCTGTGGTTGCAAATTTCGTCCCAGGCGAATTCAGTCTGTTTCGGCGGAACCCCGGTTGAAAAACACTGCTTTACTCTCAGTTGTTACGTACAGCGAGAGCGGAGTGGTAACTGGTGCCGCATGCGATCACGATGATCCTCCTGCATCGACGGATCTCGTCCAAGTGGTCCATCAAACCACCCAGCCTGACCTTCTTCTCTTCCCAGAGCATTCTTCCTCTCATGGTGTTCACGACTGACTCGGGCTGCTCGAAGATTTCCTGGCCGAACAGCAAACGCAGAAAATCAAGCAGCCGCAAGAGCAAAAGCGCCGTTTTTAAATGACCAACACAATCAATTTACCAACTGTTTCACACCTTTTTTAGAAAGAAGGGGGGGGGCGAGCAATCATCACTGACAACATACTTTGCTAGACACATAGGTGAGCAACCGCTACTTTGGAGTGCGCAGCTGTGAAAAACTATCACCTTCAATCGATGTCTAACGAATTTCAAGGAGGAGGGCGGGCAATTAAAGCTGTATCCAGGACTAAAATACGGCTACGTTGCGCTCATACATTTGGCGTTCTAGTTCTGCTTCAAGCAGTTACGGGTATACAGTACATTGAAAACCAGACACACA
>Ga0210059_1011163_pt1 | contig 13782 bp, 7 predicted proteins | sample Ectturendosymbi2_FD_188042 | JGI IMG/M metagenome (GOLD analysis project Ga0210059, IMG submission 188042) | Ecteinascidia turbinata endosymbiont from Florida, USA - Sample 2 (SPAdes) (version 2) | ecosystem: Host-associated > Tunicates > Ascidians > Unclassified | place: Key West, Florida...
CGTTATTGCTGCTTGCTTTCTTCACCTATGTACTTGCCTCACCTGCTCATCTGTACATGCCTCATCTCTTCACCCGTTGCTTGCCCACCATCATCTGTGTTATGTTGATGTTTACTGCGTTTCGTGACTGACGATTTTTTTTATTGTAATGTATAAAAAAAGAAGATCCGAAGTCAATGAAGCATGAAAAACGTCATATCTTCGGAAGTAACAGGATTGGAAGCTTACAAGCAAGCATGATGTCATCCCCTAACAACAACAGGAAAAAACAAACTGTCATCTCCTAGCAACAACAGGAAACATGGCTGTGTTTCCTAGCGACACAGGAGGTGCAAGTACCTTTTAGGTATTTTACCCTGAATAATAAATCCTGGTATAGATAGGAATACAGGTATAAAAGAGGCCAGATTTACAGGCCCAGGTCAGAGTTTACCAGTATCACTCACTGACGGTTCAGTCTCTCTCGGTTGTACTGCCCACCTTGGTCAGACAGCAGAGATAAAACGCAGGCCCTGCCTCACGCTGGTCTCATGGTTCCATAGACCGGAGTGAGTGCTATTGCATTTTATCGACAAAAGTCTAACTTGCCTCAGCTTGAGTTCTCAACCTAAAAACGAAGTTAGATTCATTTTTAGTTAAACAGAAGTGGCTTGTCCCCATGACATTCTGTCACCCTGTTTCACAAAACGGCTTGTCCGGGGTATTCGCTGACAGACTGTTTCATAAAAATAGCTTGACAAATCTTTGTCGTTATGAACCATAAGTTCTAGATGACACGCTTGGACATAACTTAAAACGTTTGTCTTCACGAAACTCTATCACTCTGTGTAGAGAATTAACTTTACTAGAATGAAATTCTGTCACTCTGTTTCATAACAACAGATTGTCCCAATGAAATGCTGTCACACGATTTTATGAAAAAGACTGTATGAAATATTCCTTGTTATAACGCTTCATTAAGAAGTTAGTTCTGTAAAAACTTGTGAAAAGACAAGATCTAAATGTCAATTGAAAAACACAGTTATACAGTGTTAACACAAGATATTGCATTATTTAATAACCCATCTCAATGTGTATCGAATCGAAAACAAGGTATAAAACATATATACTGTGGAAATAAGTTGTGTGACAAATTAACTGTTAGTAGGATCCAAAGGCTAAACCAGGAAATCGCTAATGCAGAGAGACTATTGAATCATCACATCCTGTCTTAAGGCAGAAGCCTAAAAACAGGAAAAACGAACGAGAGCAGAATGCTATCATAAAAATCCTAGAACCCAGAGCGAAACATTCAGTTGATGATAAACTCAGGCAGGAGTAACTTCTCCTAAATTGTACGAGAGAATTATGCTGCTGTTTGCAGGATGCCTCCGTTGTGCATCTGTTGGGTCGTATCGAGAGAGAGAAAGACATGTGCATAAACTGCAAAAGATTTTAAATTGGTAAATGATTTTATCTGATTGTGTTGCAATGTTTGTCTTGAAACAAAAATATATTTTACACTATATCATTGGTGATGTTTCTCTTTGTACTAATAGTAATAGAAGAAATGTCAGAAGTTTTAGGGAGGTCACCTGAACATAGACTCGCTAGTGTCTTCCTTGGTTTAATTGCTAGAAACGAACCCATGTAATAAGCGATAATTTAGACCTAAAGAAACACATTCTTATAGTGTACCATAGACTATAGAATTTCGTGTTTACAATAGCAATGCTGGTCTACAAACCAAAACAGCATTCAAAACAATGCATACACTGGCTCAAAATTTGTCATTTATATTGAAATGACTGCCTAAAAATTGAGTCTGATAAGTCAATGTCACAAAACAACAATTTTGCACATCATGTTTAAGAAATAAAAAAGTTAACTGGCCTGGTGTCATCCAACAACCAGTCAATGCAGCCTCACGTAGAATAGACGTGAAGACTGCAAGGCCTGGTGTAGACTGCAGTCCACATTAAAAGATCTAGACTAGAGTGATCTAGCTAGTCTAGACTACAGATCACAGTAGGCCTACGCTAGCTAGCCTCAGTCCAAGTATGCAGCAACACTTGTGTTGTTGCTGCAACAGGGTTGCCCACCTGTCTTCATCAAAAAAGCCAGACCTTGTCCCAAAAAAGCCAAATAGCAGTTTTAAGGCAAATACACATAAAATATGCATAACCAAACACAAAATAGACATTAAACTCGTCAGAAACATTGATGTAATACAGTTCCACTCTTTAGAGACATTTTCTTTCCACATAATTACATTGTGGTACATTTGTTTCTCATCAATAACATCGATCAATTTTGGAGCAACAGTAAAATGTTTTCGATATTTTGTGCACCCTGCATGGTTATAGTCTCTTTTCAAAAGAGATTTGTAATGAATATGCAGCTCAGGCAATGTTTTTCCAGAGCCAAGCCTTTCCGACTGAAAAATTCCAGAAAAAGCCGCATTTACTCTGGCTTTTTTTGATTTCCAAAAAAGGCCAAAGGTGTTCAAAAAAGCCAGAATTTCAAAATCTGGCTTCAAAAAATCCAAAGTGGCAACCCTGCGCAGCATACAACGTTCTTAATGTACACTGAAAAAGCCCTATCTTGACACACCAGGTACAGATTCATGCTCAGCTGAAAAAATTTGGTGTGTCCAATTAGCAGAGGGGGAATGGGATTACACCATAGACAGACTTGAAGTCATGGCACAGAAGGCAAATTGGTTCTGATGATACTAAAATAAATGAATGATTGCGCAATGTGCAACTTTTTTCAAAACTCTGAATCCTCGAAATATCGACAAAAGCGTTTCGGATATCCGGATCCGTATCCGGTTCCCATCTGAAAGTAGTTTTTGGATATCCGTATCCGGTTGCAAGCTCACTATCCTGCCGGATATCCAACCGGTAAACCGGATAGTGATCATCTCTGGCTCACGTCACCTCACGACTGCGGTGTGAAAGTCAACCATGCGTGATAAATTACGGAATAATATAAACCACATCATCCACCTTCAGATCTCTCAAGTTATCAATAAAAATGTCGCAGAAAAAAACAAATCGTAAAAAAATTAAAAAGTGTTCAAAACGTTTTGGATAATTCGGATCCGGTTTCGGCTTGAGCAAAAATAATATCCAATGCGGCTCCGGGTCCAAAGAATTCTCATAATTCTGCCGGATCGGACTCCAACAATCCAAATCCGGGACAACACTGATAGCTAGAACAAAAAATGTTACCATTTACTTTTGCTTGAAAATCATGCTGAATAGAAAATAGGCTACCTAAATAATTCCGGAAACAATAAATCACAGTTCATGAAAATACACATGCACCAGAGATGAGCACGGATCAGGTCTGGATCGGACTGCAATTTTATTGAAAATTGGCGGATCAGGACTAGATCGGACTGAGTAAATTTTTGCTGTAGTTATGTGATTATTCTGAACATAGCAAAAATTTTAGTTGCGATCCGATTTTACAGATTTGCTAAATGCGAGTATATTTTGCTATGAATGGCAAAGGCTCTGCTGAGAGAATTTTGCAATTCGAAATGTATCCACCTTTGTGCATATATAACGTCGAGTTCCACTATCAAAGCGAACATAGTTGAGTGGTTACTGAGTGTCTATACCTGCTATGCACATGTTCTCTGATTCTGCTCTCACCAATTGTTTTGGCCCAGATAGAAGAGATAACACCTTTGATGGGAATGCTTTTTATGTGCTTTGTTACAATGTTTAGGGTTTGGGGCAGTGGTTTTCAACCTGGGGGTTGTTTGCCTGTTTTCTTTGAGTTGCAAGACGAGCTTCTGATAAATATATTAATAATTACTTCTATATTTTGTATTTCGTACATGGAACCACTTCTTGCCATTTCCAAAACAATGGGATGACCTGGCAGTAACGCAATCAATAATTTTGTTTGAGAGGGGCTAGTCAATGTTGTCGTCAGTCATTGACGTCTTGAGTCCAACTGTCACTCGCGTTTATTTTCTAACAGCTGAAAATTGATACTAAACACCAGCAAAAATCTGAAAAAGTTTGTTATGGGAAGGCCATGTCTTCTTTGCTTTCATTCTGACTACACCCCTTTTACCTGGCAAAAATGATAGCCGACTTTTTCGTTCAATATTGTTTTGAGTATGATTATGACCATTGCAGTACTGTTGCATTCAGCAACGCACGAATAACTTTGTCAGTGGCGTAGGAGGGGCAAAATGTTTGATTTTAGGCAAATAACACTATTTTCTTTGGAAAAACACCTCTCAAAGCACAAATGACTACATGTTATGAAAATTCTGGTGGGGCATGACCCGTTTAGCCCCCCTGTCTACGCCTGTGAACTTAGTGGCCTAAGAATGTGCTGTATTTGGAAATTATATATGTCATTGCGGTTGCTAACTTGGGAGTTATTCTACTTTCAATTCAATTCTAGTGCTGTGGAGCTATTTGTATCGTATACGGAAGGGGTCTCCCTCACCGATGCTGCCGTGTGCATGAATTTAATAGTATTTGTTAAGCATAGTGATATCGTATGTTATTTTTTAGTCACTGAGATTTTGTATTGTGCAAAGGCAACTGTACTTCATATGTCTGACTGGAAAATTTCGGAAGGGGGTTCATAATTTATATTGAGTTGCTGCTTGAAAAAGGTTGAACCCCAGTGGTCGGGGTTTATGTTTAAGGTTTTGGAATTAGGTTCCGGTTTTAAGTTTTAGATTCAGCTTTTAGATTTAGATTTTGTGTTTAGGTTTATTTTTTGGGTTTAGGTTTGAGTTTAAATTCTGAGTTTAGGTTTTGGATTAAGGTTTTGGGTTAAGGTTTTAGGTTTTGGGTTTAGGTTTCGGGTCTAGGCTTTGGGTTTAGGTTTTTGGTTTAGGTTTTAGGTTTGAGTTTTGGGTTTGGATTGAGGATTTTAGGTGATTCTACAAGGACCTTACGCTAATCCAAGCATACCGTCCTTGTCACTTGACCAATCCAACCAATTAGATCCTCCTAATGGCAAAATAAATCCAGCAGTGCTTTTTCCTCTGATGGCAAAATAGATGCAGCCATGTTAAATTTTTGGAATGCCAAAACACTGTGTCTATTTTGCCTCATGAGTCAAGAGCACAGATGGCACTATTTTGCCTTCAACTAATTGTATTTAGCTAAAGCTCCAGTAGTTCTTTTGCCTCATGAGGCAAAATAAAATACACGATTTTACATGGTCGGATCAGGACTCGATCGGACTCATGATTTTCAAAAATTTTGCGGATCAGGACTGGATCAGATTCAATTTTGTCAGATCAGGACTGGACTCAGACTGAAAAATTTCACAGTCCACTCATCTCTGACATGCACCATCATGCCCAGGTCCGTAACCAGCTTGGGACACCAGGAGGGGCGAGAGTTTTCTGAGAGGGGCCCAAATTTTTTGAACCAAGTCCAATAATTTTAAGCCACGTCCAACACATTTTTCCAGGAGGGCGAGATTTTCTAGGGGGAGCGAAGCCCCCTGCATCCCTCTTGGTTACGGTCCTGATCATGCCATAGTTCCCAATCACTTGACTCTTGAAACCAAGCATTAAACGTGTCATAATTCCACAAAATATCTACTACAAAAAGAAAATCTACCAAATTTAGCTGTTCTGGTATACATTAACATTTATATCAAAATCTGCTCCGTTCACATTGACTTAACTGTTTTTAACCGGGCAAATCTGCTAAATTGGCTTTATCATGGTCCAAGCTTATATGAAAATCTGCAAAATCTGGCAGCACTGCTATGTGGTTTATATCAAAATTTTTCTAATGTCTTCACTGATATGCACTTATTAGATGCATACACGCACGAAGAATACCAATAATCTGCAAATAACAACACACATTGTACAGGAGATCCTTTCTTAGAAGAAACTTAAATACTTTACAGCACAACAGCTCACCTGATTTGCATAGAATTTTATGTTTATTTTCAGAAAACCACATAGTCTACACTGCTTAAAACAGCCGCAGTTTTTGTAGTCTTGCCCAAAAAAGGTATTATGTCTTTTGCCCTGTGTCGTCACGGCAAAGGCACTTGAATATTCGAGAAAGGGACCATTGCAGCAAAGAGAGGACCGTTGATCTGAGAAAAAGTTACATAATTCCAAGGCGAAAGCAGCGACTGAGCCAGAGGTTTTAAAAGATGCCAAACAATGTTTTTTCATGCCAACACCATCACAAAAGGCCAAAAAAATGCCAAACTATGACGTACACATGCCAAACACCATTTTTTAATGCCAAACAACTTTCAAAAAGACCAAATTTCTGGAATTTGGCCTTAAAAATGCCAACCTGGCAACCCTCCAACTCAGTTTTATATCTGGTAGAAAACTGGATGCGGGATACGGTACTTTTTTTCCTTAGAAATAGAAAATTGGAAATGCTGGTTGTTGAGACACTATCTAAACTTTTTATGTGAGCTAAATTGTATTGGCCAACATATTTTTAACGTATCACCATGAACAAGAAATTGTCTAAATCTTTACACACACGAAGCTCACCAGCCTAACCTTACTTACATCCAAGTTGTATTTAAATTTTAAGACTTCCTGTGAAGTATTGCACATTTGAAGGTTATGTTATAACATGCTTTGTAAAAAAACAATCTGCAATAATAATAATTAATAATAAACAAAGTAACCTCTTATTAAAAAACTGACTCCGGCCCCACTCCGGCCCTTCCTTAAAAAAATTAACTCCGGCTGCACTCCTATTTTCGAAAATTGTTAAGACTCCGGCCGGAGTCCACTCCGACACTCAGGCTCCTGTACACCTCTGCCTCTGAGACTTTCCAGAAATGAGCACGGACAGGAATGGATCGGACTGAGAAAATTTTTGTTGTTTTAATGTGATTATTTTGAAAATATCGAAAATTGTAGTTGTCATTAGATTTTGCAGATTTGCTAAATGGTAGTGTGTATTTTGCCATCCACGGCAAAAGCTCTGCTGAGACTATTTTGCAATTTGAACTGTATCCGCCTTTGTCCACATAGGGAAAAGTTCTTTCTTATAGCATTGTGAACATAGTTGAATGGTTAGTGTCTATGCCTGCTGTGCGAGTGTATTATAGGATTACCTGGCAGTAGCACTTTCAATAATTTTGTTTGGGAAGGGATAGTCAGTAATGTAGTCATAGTCACTGACGTCGTCTTGAGTCAGACTGTTGCTTCCGTTTATTTCTAACAGCTGAAAATTGATACAAAGCACCAGCAAAAATCTGAGCAAATTTGTTTTGGGGGAGGCCATGGCCTCTTCGGTCTCATTCTGGCTGCGCCACTGTTACCTGGCAAAATAATCGCCTACTTTTTTATTCAAAATTGTTTTAAATGTGATTATGACCATTACAGCACTGTTGCGTTCGGCAACGCACGAATAACTTTGTGTGTTGTGTTTTTAAATAACTCTGTGTTTTAAAAAGTGCTGTGTTTCAGAATGTGCTGTGTTTGTAAATTAGATATTTCATTGCAGTAGATCTACAGTACTTCATAACATCGATTAACACATCAAGTGCCGGTTGTCTGGAAACTTGCCCACGTATAGGCCGCCGGCCCACGGTATATACGTGGCCGGCGTACAATATACTCATACTTCAAATGCCAACCGTTGCGGTGGTATGTTTTCCTCTATAAAGTACGAACATTTCGTACAAGCCTCTAGCAACCAGAAACGTATATTTATAATGTTCGCTGACGTACGGTGTGGTCAGGAGAGCATTTCAAAGCAACCATGGTATATTTTGCCTGCAGTCATGGTGATTTTGTCTGCAGTCACGCACGCGTTTCGCAGAGTGCGGAAATAAGATCGGCCTGCTGTAACCATGTGGCTGATTGTCTCGTCAAATTACATTTCATTGGGAGCGGTTTCTAATGTAACGTGGATAAACAATCACTCAGAAATTTTGTTACTGAGTTAAAACCTATCCTGTAGAGATTTGATGATTTTTGCTTGAGCATAAATATTTTTTTAGACAGCAAGTAAGTGCTTCAGCCGTGTGTTCGACGCTGCTTCACAAACATTCGCTCTTGGCAGATTTCAAATGACCCGTTTGTGTAAAGCATTTGTGAACGCATGCCAATGCAGAGTGCATAAATAATTACTCAAAAACTTTTTTTTACTGAGTCAAAGCATATCATGTAGAGATTTGACGATTTTTGCTTGAGCATAAATATTTTTTTCGACAGCAAGTAAGTGCTTCAACCGTGTGTTCGACGTTGCTTCACAAACATTAATTCTTGGCAGATTTCAAATGACCCGTTAGTGTATAGCATTTGTGAATGCACGCCAGGGTGATGTGGATAAAAAATTAGTGTGAGGTGAAACATTGTGTAAAAAGTTGACGGTTTTGGCTGCTGCAAATGTGTTTATTTTCAACACCAAGTAACAGCTGGAGCCGTCTGTTCGGCTGCTTCACAAACATTCGCACTTGGCAATGCCCGCTGCTTCACAAACATTCGCACTTGGCAGTCTTCAAACGGCCCGTTAGCGCAAAGTCTTTGTGAGCCAGGAAGGGCATCGCGAAGAATAACACCCGTTGATTTGCGAAAAAGCATTAATTCATTGATCGTGACTTGTGATCTTTTCGCTGCTTCTCAACAATACATATCAATGAGATTTAGAGTTCAGCAGAGAACAATAAAGGTTGCTGCCAACAATAGCTTGCATTGCACCCTTGCAGCTTGTCCTTTCCCATCGCAACAACGCCAAGCACCTGAACGTGCGTGCATAACTTTTTCACAAATCTCAAACCATATTTACGACCAGCTGATAAAAATGTTGTAGTTTTTTTCCTCTCGTTTCATGCACTACAATCTGGACATGCGGCTGCTACAAGATAATCACAACATGTTCTGTGATATTCACAGTTTTTTCTGCAACAACAACAACAGCAGAAGCGTTACATTTCAGGATCCAAGAGCTGATAATTGTCGAATGCTCAACCCACGTGCAAGTAAAATTTTGCATTGTTTTTTTGTGCAAAGAAAATTTTGTGTGGCTTTTTCAGGCGAGAAAAAATTTGGAGTCTTTTTTCGTTGTACAATGTGTGTAATATTTTTTTAGTAGTTCAGTTAGTGCAAAAAAAACATCTATGAAATTTTAAAATTTGGGAATGGGCAAGAAGAACAACCAATATATTCAACTATTAGATTTTCCTTAGTGTGATTGTTTTCAATTTTTTGTACTAGGACTATCATGAAAAAATCACGAAAGCACCAAATCACTAATATTCTTGCATTTTTAATCGACTCGTCATCAAAACTAAGCACATTGATTTGTCCTAATGATAACGATATATCAGAAGTTTCATCTGACAAATACTACAGCAAATATTGGGTGCTATTCAAATATTAAGTTTGTATGTTTCAAAAGATTTTAGAATATGTCTTTTTTGCATAGCTTACTTTCGAATTGTTGGTAATAACTGTATTACTAGGCTAGGATTATGTAAATTTTATGAAAATGCATACAAACTTTATATCCGGTTCAAATACAATTACTTAAAGCAGGAAACAAAAAGCCTAGGTTGACATAGAAATTTTGAAGGTTTTTGATTGGACTCATTGTTATAAATTTAGTCACAATTTTTTTAATTGCTAACCAACTATACGTCAATTCGAAACTGTTTTCCGCATAGACATTGAGATTCTACAGTATTTCGTTGAAAAAATGATATGACCACTGGCCACTCAAAAGCTTGTTAACAAAGCAAGTCATCCTTACTCTCCAGACAAATATGAAGTCACCACGTTTTTTAAATAGTTTTTCAAATTATTCCTCCAGTGCGAGTCAAATCATGTGCTTAAAATATTTTGCTTCCTGGCATAGGTGTAGGAGCAGGCAATTTTTAGGGGGTGCGGAGAATTTTGCCCGGATTTCCCCAAACTTGCCCAAAAAACCTTTGGGCCACTTTTTTTGCGAACATTTTCTCAAGCAGACGTTGTGGGATGACCTCCAAAAAAGGTCTTCATATGATTCTGCAAACGTTGAGTGCCGTTTTTTTCAAATCCAATCACGTTGGGCGCCATTTTTTTCAGACACTGTGCAGGTTTTCAGATATTTTCACTAGAATTCCATGGATTTAGGCCAGATTTTCAGGGATTTTTCCCAGATTTTCACCAAATCAAAACTTTTGGGGTGCGCTTGCACCTCCTTCACCATGGTTGGGGACCCCAGAGCCTGGACCCCAGAGCCTCCCCAACAGAGTTGGATCAATTACAGCTGTATTTGTAATTGAGTGCAATTAATTACATATTTTCGAGTAATTGTAATGGAGAATTTTTATTCCTGTGAATTGCAATTGTAACTGTAATTTGCAATGAAGATTGATCAAACTACAATTACTTTTGTTTCCAGCAACTAAACAGAATTCGAGAAAACGCAGATAAGCAAAACCATTGTTACACTTTATATGTTACCTACTACTACACCACAGAGCTTGTCAGGTACACAGCTCGATCATACACACGGCAGCCAGACAGGCCCATACAGAGCGAAGACAACAAACGATGTTCATACATGACGTACAGATAACGCATGAGTCAGCAAGAATGCTTGTGGTATGGGAAAACCACAATACGCTTGTATAGAGCAAGATAGCGGTTGTTACAAAGTTCCGTTGCTCATCCGTTACAGCCTGAGTTCCCAATTGCAAAGAAGTATTCTTTGCAGTATAATTCATGTCAGATTAAATGTTTTTTGAAGAAATGGATTTGCATGCCATAGACCAAGGTTGCTGCATGCGGCGCGCGAGGTTGTTTCATGTGGCCCGTGATGTAATAAGTTCGTAAGCAGATTTTTTAAATTTTTAGTATTTTTTATAGGCTCAAGTATATTTGCCATCAAAACACACTAAATTATACCTGTTGTTTCTGTTATGGGCCTAACCACCCAAAAACTTGTATAACAAACGCTTCAAAAATATGTCAACTTTTTAGATTTGGTTTACATCCATGCAAGCTGGCAACACTGGGTGCAACTATAGGACTCATTTATCACCTCGTGTTATCGCATAAAACTTATCAAAATCAAGGGATTTGTTACGTCACAATAGCTTATTGTTACATCACAAAAACGTTTGTGGCCCGCAATAAATATCCTCATGTGAAAGTGGCCCGTAATACCAAAAAGGTTGGGCAGGCTTGCCATAGTCTGTAGAGCATTGGATTACATTCCCAATCTATGGACAGTTCCCCTTCGAGAGCAATTCTAACTGGCTTTATCTTTGCTCTGTGACGTGAATTACGCAGCAATGGACGAACTCTCATGAGAACTTCTCATTCACTGTTACGTGTGTTAAGTCACAAAGCAAATATAGTGCCAACCAGATTGAGAGCAAATTGAGTTTTCCTGGACGCAATCCTCGAACTGTTGCATTCAGTCAGCTGTCAGTATAATCGCGACTTGTAGATGCGTTTGATTTGCAAAGCTTTTTTTATTGCTATTTTTCACTCTTACATTAGAAATAAAAGAAGGTTAGATATAAAAAAATAAGTCATTTGGGACTAGAAAGATTGCAGAAAGGCATAGATATTCCATGTGCATCACCTTTCTTGCATTTTTATGGACTGTATGCAAAACATGTGATGAGCCCAAGTAAGGCTGTTGAACTGGAGTTGCCCCTGGTTAGATCAATATTAGGCAAGCTAAAATAAATGTTTTTGTGTGTTCATTTATTCAATCATTATTCATCCACAAACTTATCTTAGTAAACTACAATATATTCCAGAAATTGTAACATTTAAAAAATGGATGATTAACCTAACGAATTTGAAAACACTGCTGAATCTCTTCCAACACCACTGTCCAAATTTTTTAACCCCTAACCAGAACTGAGGCACGGTGCAACAACTGTAAAAAGAAATTCAAATTTTCGACTAAAATGACATTTAATTTGATCACGCATATGTTTCTCCTCGTGCAAAATCTGCCATAAATTTGCCACTCCGTCTATTTCCCAGTTAATGACGTTTTCGGCTCTTAAAGTGTATAGCCCAAATGCTGCTATTCGAAATAGCGAGCTTTCTTATAAACTCAGAGACCGAAAATCTGAGCTTTGGAACTTTCATCGCTTTCGTACATACTCTTTATTTTTTGTTGTTGGAGAATTAAAACGTATATGTGCTAATTTGCAGTTCGCCAATCAGCACTGAAGTTGTAGCTTGATTGCAGTCGTGCGTTTGAGCTGCGTGTTTAATTTACTGTAAATAGCTACAATTGTGTAGGCCTACTTGCCTAATTCTTCATTGTTTGTCGATCTCTCGGCTAACTGACAGTGAGGTCTGTTCGCTGTGTTTAGATTGCGCTGGTAGAATGTGGAATCTTGTTTGTGTTGTATTCCAGATACCGTTTTCGAAGACCAATCATTGTTCAAACGATCAACAGTTGTTGCTCAGAGCACCCTCGCGAATAACAAAACCTGCTTGAATAAACGGTTGGTTTTTATCCGATGAGAACTTTTTACAATAAAAATAGGGTGTCATTCACACTAGGGTTCACCAATACACATATCAATATCAGGGTAGCCTACTCTATTTCATTCTCGTTGCGAGCACTGTACACAGTATTGTAAAAAGAAAACTTACTGTATTTTTGCATTATTTTTTATTATGTATTGCACACAAGGGCGTACGCAAGGGGGTTTTGGGGTTAACCCACCCCCCCTTGAGCTTGATATTTTACGAAAACTCTATTACCTGCGCAAAGGAGATTAATTGTTTTCGCATACTTTTTGCTTGTCAGTTTGTCGACTTAATTCAAACACTACGAATTTGCATGCAAATTTCAAGGAACATTGTACATGGACCAAAGGTAATAATTAGGTTTTGGTGGGGATCTGGGTTATCATCTGCGTCCAAGGAACCATCTCATCACTTTTTGCAGACCTTTCGTCTACTACGCATGTTTAAGATTGTGTTCCACGATGGTTCACTTTATCATAAACAATTGCCTTTATTTTGTCTGCTAATGCTGATCAGCGCAAGTGCTGACAGCATTGGCTACATCACCAATTTCGGTAGAATGATAGAACTATTGCACGAGCTCAAAAACAGCAGTTTTTAACACAGAAGCATTCAGGCATGATATGATGTCTCAGCAGGGAAAAAGGAAAACTAAAAGTTTGCTGGACTTCTATACATAACGACACATTGAAAGTTTTCTTGCGTATTTTATGCGCATTCTCACTTGTGTAGTTTAGCAAGATTCCACCTTGCAAATCGGGGTGTGCGCCAGCCAGTCCAGCTGCACACTTTCTGTGCTCGACTGCTCGTATTCGACAAGACATTAGCGCAGTCTCATTGTGCAGTTGTAAATTGCTCTGACGTAGTGATGAGTGTGTTTTACTCCCCTGTTTTAATGCGCGGCCTGATATTTTTGCAGTTAGGAACTGCTGTGTCGTAGCGTTGAGTTTATTTTCCTCTGATATCCTAACTAGGAGCACTGATAGTTTATATTAAGTGCAGTGACACATGAAATAAGGGGAGTGCGTATACGTGTAGAAGAATATGCATATTATGTCAACAAACTTCGCCAAAACCTTGATTCGGCAATATGAATATGACGTCAAATTGTTACGTCACAAACAACGCACACCAAATACAAATTTACCACCACATGTCACTGAATGAAACTATAGTGGATTTAACTTTTCGCATTACGACTTGCCGTTCCCTACTCGCTATTGCATTCCGTACGTGAGATCTGGTTTGTATCAACTTGTCATTCGCGTCAAGGGATTTCGTGTGTCCGCGCATGACCTCGATACGCATTGCATGATTCGTTT
>Ga0210059_1011164_pt1 | contig 13782 bp, 3 predicted proteins | sample Ectturendosymbi2_FD_188042 | JGI IMG/M metagenome (GOLD analysis project Ga0210059, IMG submission 188042) | Ecteinascidia turbinata endosymbiont from Florida, USA - Sample 2 (SPAdes) (version 2) | ecosystem: Host-associated > Tunicates > Ascidians > Unclassified | place: Key West, Florida...
TAATTAATTTGTTTATTTTAAATCATAAGTTTTGAACCAGAAACGCTAGAAAGTCGATCAAAGGCTCAAAAGACTCGGACTTGAGCCTAGTTTCCAATGAAAACTTCAGCGAAAAACTTTGGCCTAGCAGTTGGGCCCTAGGCCAGGTAACATGAGCCAAAATGACCCTAAAACTACTTCACTTATGACGTCAGTCACAAAAAAACCGCACCTCCCAACCAAAAAAATTTTTTTCCAGTGCAATCTACTAGACTGGCCGAGGAGCTAAGGCGTTGGTAAGGCAACCGTAAACTGCTGGTATTAGGCCGAAATCCAAGTACGAATATACCGTAGGCCAGCTCTCAAGGAGTTAAAGGGAGGTCGGGCAAAACTGCTGACATCAGCAAAAAATAACATAAAGATCCTGTCATCATATAAGCATTAAAAAAAACAGACGTCCTTAACTGAAAAGTCTTTTTATATTGCAAACTACATACCTTCACGAGTCTTTAGAGGGTTTGAATAGCTCTCTAGCTCAATCTGACGGCGAGTTATCGCCTGGGGAGAAATGCCCCTCAGAGTGGCTTTTGAGGGAGCAAATTTTTGCCAATTTTTGGTTTTAGCCATAATTTTCGCTCCCGATATGCTAGGAAGTCAATCAAGAGCTCTACAGACGCAGATTTTGACCTAGTTTAACTAAACTTTGAGTCCAAAAAATGGCCCATTGGGACAGCGCCCAGGGCCAGGCAAAGATGGCCAAAATAACAGAAAAACATCCCTACTTGTGACACTCCCCCCAGAAAACCTCAAACCCAAAACGAAAAACTTTTTTTATGTCAACTAGAAGACTTGCTGAATCCGTAAAGAGTTTGAACGGCTCTCTAGCTCTTGCAGCTAGTGATTTATGGCCAAAAAAGGGCGCGCCAACATATTGGCGCACGCAGTCGTTAAAGGGTTAAACAAAAAAAATCACCACTGGTGTCTGCATGAGATATAGTTGGAAAATAAATACCATTTTCAAATTGAAATTCAAAAAACAACAGCCTCACATACAAATTTGGTGGGTACACATCAATGTTTGATGCTTTTTATACATCTCCGCTTTTCTTCCATTATGTAACTCTTATGTATGAAGATGACCAATGGCAGTAATTACTGGTGTTTTATTTCAGTGTCCATTCCTCTTCAGTATCAACTATGCATAACAAGTAACTCCTATTCTGTGGAAACCTTGTGTACAAGCATTTCTGCATGCTTGTGTTCCTTTACTGATGTAATATCGAACTTGTGTTTGGGACTATTGCAACCTTGAATGTGTGATTCACCACAAAAGAGATGTGTGTGAAAATAGCACTCATAGATATATATATATATAATATATATATATGTTTCCAAGCAAACAATATATAATAGAGTGATTGCAGTGTGTGATCTCTATTGTTGCTTGCTGCCACAGTGTGAAGCTTTGCACACTTGTCGCTCAGGCTTCCTAATCGCAACAAAATGGTGCTGTGACTAGGACATCAAGGTGGTGCCAGGTGCAACCTTCACAAAATGAATGTGCGATTAGTGCGGTTCATTGTAAAAAGGACAGGATGTTCTTGCAACCTCTCAGTTGGGACTGCATTGAATGTGCGATTCCCCATGAACAGGATGTGCACAACATTAGCACCCATATATATGTGGTGCAAACAAGCACCAATAGAGTGATCACAGCATGTGATCTCTATTATTGCTTGCTGCCACAGTGGGTGATTCCACATGTGACGTGTGTGACATTTTGACAATTTTTTAATTCATTGCAATTTTTACTGGGTGCATTTCTAATATTTTATTTTGGCATCAGTGGCAAACTACTTCGTAATTACTGTTTTGAGAAAAGAAGTTTTTTTTCTGCAACTGGACATATTCTTCATTTTCTTATTTTAAAAAACGTGACGTGTGTGACATTTTTTGGAAGTGACTCTTGGCATGAATTGACATATCACAGCAATTCTGTGAAGTAGGGCCACTTCACTACAAAAGCATATGATAGACCAGGGGTTCCCAACCTGGTACACGTATCCCCAAGGGTACATTTGCCTATCCGAAGGGGTACATTTATGGTTTGCAATAGAAGAGAAAAATATATTAACATATTATTTATTTCCAAATACTTATATCTCATGGAATAATATTTACAAAAATCCTTCTATGCATACTGTTGAATATATCTATGAATAATGAATCATGATAAAATATTTTGTCATAAGAAATTTTCGGGGTACATGTTCATCTGTCATAATGCTGAAGGGGCACATGCTAATCATTTAAAATGATGAAGGGGTACATGCTAATCGTTTAAAATGATGAAGGGGTACATGCTCATCTGTGTGAATGCTGAAGGGGTACATGGCAAGAGAAAGGTTGGGAACCCCTGTGATAGACTATTTCCAGAGATCTTCAATTTTTGTAATCTTGAGTTTTGATCTGAGCAACAGTGCATACTTTTTTCTTTTTGTTTCATATGTCGATTTTTGCGCAGGACTGAAGATGTGTAACACACGAAACTAGTTTCCTTACGCAATAAATTGCAATCGATACGCTTGGTGTGGGTCACTGTTGTGGCTTTACAAATATTTCCATAGATATTACACAATACACAAGTTCCACGTAAATTCTAGAAATCTGAACTATTGCTCAGCTAGGACAGTAATTAATCCTTTAACGTCATATGTGCTGAATTCGTCCCATCCAATGTTTTGTTCTTTTATTCTGCACATGGTTATTTTTTATCGCTCAACGACCAGTGTCCCAAATTCGGCTGGAGTCGCACTTTCGTTTCATGCGTTTTATCACCTTTCAGTGATTACAGGTTTGACATTCGCCATCTTGAATTCTGTCGACTGTTGGTTCTTAGCAGGAGAGATTGAGTAGAGATTTTGATGAACATTTTTGGGAAAAGTTTTGTTCTGGACGACAGAAAAAATCTGGAATATAGAGCCACTTTCTGTAGAATAGGAATCTGGCGTTTTTTGTTTAGTATCATTGCTTTGGGAGTTTTTAGGCAGGTTCTTGTGGCTGGGACAAAATCGGCACAGTGGTCATTTAGGCATAAAATTGTGGATGAACAATACTATTCTGCAAGTCTGGGTATTGCAGGTTTTTCTCTTTTTTGCAAATATTGCTGTTTGATTATGTCAAGATATTTGTGGAAAAAGGCGTAACTTCTTACCAAATGAAACCAAGATCATTTTATGGCAAGAAAGTGACTGGAAAGCAAGGTTTCCAGAATGTGAAAGTGATAATAGTAAGTAATACGACAATAATGGGGATCCATACTATATTATTCCTACAAGAAATGACTTTACAGCGATTCATCTGATTCCAAAGACACTTGTGACATGGCATTTCGCAGTGAGAATGTTTGCAACAGTGATTCAAAAAGAAACACTGAAGAGCCCCAAGCTTTCCACTTTGGAAGAGTCAGAAATTGCAGCATATCGTATTCCTGAATTGGGCTGAGATGAATGCAATATTACAATAGTTGTTATTTTCATCTTGTTGATTTGGTTGTCATGATTAGATAGCATTGTCAATAATTTAGTGTTTCGAATACAAAGCAAGATAATTTTCCGGACTTCAAATCCAGCGTAACTGACACTTTTTTCAAAAAAAGCGAAGACATAATTTCCAAACAAATGCAAAACCATCTTTGGAATTGAAATCTGGGGTATCTACAACAAGGAGTTGCAAATTCTAGGGAATCTGCTAGGCAGAAACATGCAGGTCACAAAATTACATGTGAAGAGATAAGATTGGTTAGAGGTGGGAGCAAGGCGACAATGATGCCAGAACCTCACATCAGTGATGTAGTTGAGACCTAAAGGTTGGGACCGAGACCTGGTCAAACCTTTGAGACCGACACCTCATCAAAAAATCCGAGACTCAAGAATCGAAAATTTGTGGATTATGCCAATATTTTTCTGCAACTTTTTAAAAAATATTGGCAACGACTACAAAGTTGCGTTTTTTTTGAATTTCTGGCATTTTTCCTACCTGGTTTGGTTGCTTCTTATCTGCAAATACAGCAGACAAAAAACATATTGATTTACAAAAGTTTTACTAAGCCACATTTTTGCAGTACTTAAAGCCTCAAGCGAATGTAATTGTGATTGAGACCAAAACAACACCTCAAACCATCGAGACTGAGACTCAAAAAATGGAAAGTTTCGAGACCAAGACCAAATCTCGAGACCTTCACTGACTAACATGCAGTGGAGAAACCAATTTTCTCTATAGTAAATGCAATGTACATCTATGTTTGAACCAGTGAAGAAGTCTTGAGACCCATTTTTGTGAGGTTTGGTCTCGAGGGTTTCAGGTCTCGTCTCAGTCTCGAAGGTTACAGGTCTCGAGACTTTGAATATTGCAAAGAAATAGATTAGTAAAATTTCTAAAATTCAACACTTTTTTGTTTGTTGTGTTTGCAGATAAGAAACAACCAAAACATGTTGGAAAATGCCAGAAATTTAAAAAATTCAACTCAGAAGTGATGACGACATTCAAATCAAAATTTTGGCAAAATGCTCAAATTTTGACGTCTCGAGTCTCAGTCTCAAATTTCATGTCTCGGTCTCGAAGTTTTAACTAGGTCTCGGCCTCAAAGGTGACGCTTTCAACTGCATCACTGGTTTAAACAAACACAAGAATTGTTTCAAGCTCTATTACCAGTAATGTACTTCAACTGCGATTCTAGACCATTTTCAAATGCTTTCAAAACTTGCAACAAACGTTGATCTGGTATATGCAATGCTTCCTTTGATAAAGTGTGAACCATTCAAAAAATAAAGATTCTTATCAATTTTAGAATGCTTTATTAGTGACAAAGAAAAAAATCACCTTTTCAACAAAAAACACAACTTTGAGATTCCTACAGCATAAAATGGTTATGAGGTTTCAACAATTAGTACAAATTATGACAAAAGCATTGACGTTCGTCTTTGCATTGTTGTCACTTACAGAAATACTATGTTAATAGGATAAAAGGCAATAATTTCAACGCAAATTGATAGCAATTCATAAAAATCTAATTTTGCAATGACTCAGCTCTTCAAAGTTGTTTCGCAGTGTTGCTTCATGTAACCTATCTGTTTCAGTTTTGCTTTTCTGCTATGAAATATACTAATCTTGGCTAACAGTCCAGTTCTCACTAAGACCACTGACAGACATACCAACATCATGAAAAAGACAAGAAAAATACAATGCACTGAAATGTGAAATCGTCATTCAATTATCTTATTTTCACATGGTGGGATGACCGCAGAATGCATTCAAGGTTAACAAAAGACTAGCAGAAAAGACAGCCGATAAACACAAGGAATTAATTGCCTTTGCAGTGAACATCACAAGCACGAAGCTTAAATTTGCTTTTCTGAGAAATACCCTTGCAGCTATCCAACTCTTTTGAGGCAAGAAGAACAGCTTTACCTCAATTCCAAATACTATAATTCAGTGATTCTGAAACTGGGCTCCGCGGTCTTTTAGGGGTCCGTGAGACAATTTTCTGGTGACCGCAAAGCACCTTCCAAAAAAATCAACATGACGCTCCTAAAAAGAAAGAATTTTTATAAATTAAAATTTTCGGGCAACTTATTTTTCCAAACCAAACTAACAAACACAATTTGGAGCTATGGTAGCCTAATTCTCTTGCAGAACCAAACAGTCACGCTTGCAAAAGTGGGCATTATGTAAGATGCAGATAATTTTTTAAGGGGACCGTGAACCATTCAAAAAATTGCTAGGTGACCGTTGCGTAATTTTTTAAAAAAAGTTTGAGAACCACTGCCATAACTCATAACGATTAAACTATAACTGAATGTTTACGCCATACTGTAACCCAGTTTAAAATATAGAAAATAGATAAAAGTAATTATAGTACTATGAGTGATGAGTTTATCAGCATTTTACCAAAGCCTTAAATTCTAGCTTGGTCACTTGTCATTATTTGATAACCTTGGATTGGTATACTATCACGTACTACATACTTGTTTAATTTTGCTTTCATTTCACATCACACACTTCCATTACCCAAATTTTTATACTTCCACGGCTGCTACATGACTTCCCGATTCTTTAATTGCACACCACAACATCAGCTTTTCTCACCCATTTGTACTTTATTTCTTAGCAGTGTCTATTTTTCCACCAAGATGGCAGAAGCAAAAGGCTTGGTAGAAACGAAGTAAATGTAACTAAAAGATAAAGCTACAACCTAACCTTAACCACAGCCCTAACCTAATGCTAAGCTAACCTAACCCTTACCTAACACTAAGCTAACTCTAACCCTAATCCTAACCTAAACCTAACGCTAAGCTAACCTAATGCTAAGCAAACCTAATGCTAAGCAAACCTAATGCTAAGCTTACCCTAACCTAACCTTAAATCTAACCCTAATCCTAACCTAACCTAACAACGCTAACCCCTAAACGTAACACCTAAGTGGAGCCTGAAAAAAAGCAAAGAAAAAAAAACAAAACGAAAGTCGTTAAGGTGAGAGTTGAACCGAAAACCATTGGCATAGCAGCCGTAACACATAACCGGTGCACCAGGAGCAGGACAGCGTTTTTCTGACAAAGTGACCTTTTTGTTGGTATTGCGTCATGCCACGAGACCGAATCTTCGACTGGTGGCACAATAGCTCCAGCCAATCTGTTGCCGCCAGAATATTGCCAGTAAAATAGACACTACCTTTTTTCTTTATCTGTACAGAATGTTTTTCAATGCTTTTAACGTAACTTGTTTTATTTTCTGCTTATGGACATTATAGTACATGTACTGTATGGCAGCTGTTTACATTCTGTGGTACCCAATGTTACTATTACTTGGTCACTCACTACCATGTGTATGAACTTGTTAGTGTCTATTTTACCATCAATGGCAAATGTTCTTCTGGGACTATTTAGCCCTTCGAACTGTATCCAGCTTTGTCCACATATAGCGTTGAGTTCATGACACCTCAGCGCAGTGAACAAAATTGAGTGGTTTAGTGTCTGTGCATGCTATGCGGGTGGTTGTCGATTAATCTCTTACCATTTGCCTTGGCTTTGCTAGTAGGAATGATACCTTTGATGAGAGCACTTTCCATGTATTTTTTTAAAAAGTTTAGTGTTTTTTAGGTTCAGATGTAGGGTTTTTGGGGTAGTGTTTCTCAAAGATTTTTGTTCAATCGCCTCCTTTTCACCCTTGACATATTGTTGTGACCTCCAAGCCTGACAAAGCAAACACAGACAAGGAAGGTATTATTTTTAAAATAAATCGATACACACCATGGTCCACAGCTTAGTGTGATAGATGTGCTTGGCGGTCTTCACAAAGCTTGAAATATTATGAGATATTTTAACAAGGTACACTCATAGATCACCTTGCTTATGAATAAACAAGCGTTTTTTGTTTTTTTTGCTTTAAAAGCATTTAGGTAACATCTAAACTTAACGCAATGGCAGTGGTTGAGCATTTCTGCCACAGTTGATTTGTGTTGTTTTCCACCTATAACCCCCTTTGTATTTTTTTGCTTGCTTGCCACTCACAATGGTCCCCTTGGGAACAATAATTTCATCCACTTTGAGAACCACTGATTTAGGGTTTAATGTTCAAGGTTTAATAGGTCCGCTATAGGTCCGTCATGCATCAATGGACCTTCATATTTGGTAACTTACTTATCTGCTATCCGTAATGTGATAGTAACACATGATAAGCAGGTAGTAGAGTGCACTAAGCTTGGTAGAAATATAATAAACGTAAACCCTGACCTTAACCATAAACCTTAAAACCTAAACATAACCCCTAAACCAACTCTTAAACGTAAACCCCAAACCTACACCCTAAACCGAACACAAAAGTTTGGAAACTTTTGAAAAAAGTAAAGAAAAAGTGGTCCAATGTGAAAAATGCAACCATTATTACCAAAACTAAAAGCACCAAGTAAGAGCCAAACCAAAAAGCATTCTCACAGCCATGGGCGCAATTATGTGGGGGACACGGGGGATGCATCCCCCCCACTTTTTCAGACAGTGGGGATATAATATGCCATGTCGCCCCACATTCTCTTTAGTTTTCGTAATACATTGGTTTCACACCAAGCTGTCCCCCTCATATTTTACAACAAAATTCTGCTCATGCTCACAGCAGACATAAACGCATCCACTACACTACCATAAACAGTGTCGCTGAAGTAACGAACTCAGTGTTTTATTTAAACTGCATCATGCGCTGCAAACCTGTAAGTATAACTACTTAGGTTTTCAGGTTTGGGGTTTAACATTAGGTTTTAGGTTAGGTTTTAAGGTTAAAGATATACATTTAAGATTTAGTTTTAAGGTTTAGGTTTGGTTGGGGTTTGGGTTTAGGGTCAGGGTTAAGTTTTAAGTCATGTAAGAGACCATAAGCTACCGGTAAATCCAAACCAAGCGTTTCCTCATCACATCACCGATCACCAATCAGATTTGCCTATAATCAATGGCAAAATAACTCTAGTGCTTTTCCCTGATGGAAAAATAGAGAGTAATCCAAATACTGGGAATGGGATACTGCCTGTGGACTTCCTGTCTGAGAAAAACACTGTAATTAAAAAAGTACATAAAAGCGTGTTTTGCTTTATTTTTATTGCTTATGTCATTAGATAAAAACAAAGTAAACCAACAAGAAAGCACCTATTTTGTCTATAACAGCTATGTCCAACCCAAATGGCTTACTGGGCCAAAAATCATGTTGCCATTTTAACCAGTGCCGCACATTCATGACATATTAATGAGGGTCGCACATTGAATGACTTAAGATCTGAGCAAACCAAATTTAACTGAAGCTAATACACTGAAAGCATTCAAATCCTAATTGCAATGTTTACAGACGTGATAAGGTGGCCCACTGAGGAGACACCTGCATCAAAAATGTTAAATTCAAGGTTATCAAAATAAGGAAGGTTGTCAGTATGTAGGATACCTTTACTACCGGAAAAACTTAGACTGGGCCGCACAAAACATTCACCTGGGCCGCATGTAGCTCGAGTGCCGCGGGTTGGACATAGCTGGTCTATAACCAGCAAGAAAGCACCTATTTTTGTCGACTCTTCATCCCAAAGCTCCATAAGCTCTTCCTGCCCTCCCAAGTACAGTAGTTGTAGACACCCCTTTGGGGTGTGAAGCTGCAGTCTACGCCACCTGTTACTTCATTGACCAACCTCACAACGACAAAGTTCTCCTTAACACCTTGGCGTCTGGGTGGTTTTGGCGATTTTCGCAAAAAAAACAGCAGTTTTCGGTTGCCTTACCAACGCCCCAGCTCCTCCACCGATTGCGCTAGAGAGCTATTCAACGGCTCAAAGGGATCGGCCAGTCTAGTAGATTGCACTCAAAAAAAATTTTTTGCCTCGGGGGTGCGGGTTTTTTGTGAGTGATGTCATAAGTGAAGTAGTTTTAGGGTCATTTTGGCTCATGTTGCTTGGCCTAGGGCCCAACCGCTAGGCCAAAGTGTTTCGCTGAAGTTTTCATTGGAAACTAGACTCGAGTCCGAGTCTTTTGAGCCTTTGATCGACTTTCTAGCATTTCTGGTTCAAAAGTTATGATCTAAAATAAACAATTTAATTAATTAACTAATTAGCTAATTAGTCAAATATTTTTACTAACTTACATCACCATTTTTGAACCCGAAACCCCAGAAGGTCATCCAAAGTATCAAAAGACTCGGATTGTAGCCTAGTTTCTAGTAAAAACTTCAGCGAAATACTACCACCTAACGATTGGCGCCCAGGGCCAGGCAAAGTGGGCCAAAGTGGCCTAAAAGTCCTCCACTTATGACGTCACTCACAGAAAACCCGCACCCCCCAAGCAAAAATGTTTTTTTCGACTGCAATTTACTAGACTGGCCGATCCGTTTGAGCCATTGAACAGCTCCTTAGTGCAATCAGCAGAGGAGCTAGGGCGTTGGTAAGGCAACCTAAAATTGCTGTTTTTTAGGCCGAAATCAAAGTACGAATATACCGTAGGCTGGTTCTATACGTGTTAAAGTTGATGTTAAAAATTCCTTCAACAGTATACACCGAGACACTGTTCTTCAAGAAGTTCAAAAACACCTCACAGAAATCTACCCCTTCATATATGGGACTGTTATTCTATAAAAACAACCCTCTTTCACAGAAACTTCAGTCTAGATTCGGCCACAGGTGTGCAACAAGGTGACCCCCTCAGCCCAGCCCTCTTCGCCCTTGCCATCGATGAAGTAACATCCAAGATCAAAGCTGACCTAAACATCTGGTACCTTGATGATGGATGCATTGGTGGAGATCCACAGACCATGCTCACCAATGCCACCATGATTAGAGATAGTTTATGCTTGATTAGCCTGGAGATTAATAATTCTAAATGTGAGCTACTCTTTATCAATCACAGAGACATCAACAAGCCCCAAACAAGCAAGCTCTTTTAAGACCAATTCCCATCCCTCTCTGTATCTGACCCCATTCATTGGCAGTTACCAAGGTCCCCCTGCACCAGGAATCTGCCCCAATACACTTAAGGCAAAAACCAAAGTGCTTGACAGCATTACTGAAAATCTTGAGCTAATTGAACCGCATCAAGCATTCTTCATCTTGAAAAACTGCCTCTCAATCCCTAACTCACATATCTGTTACATAGTGCCCCATGCTTCAAGTGCAACAAGGAACTTGAGGCGTTCGACACCGCAACAAGAATAAATAAGGAAAAAATAAGTAATGTGACTTTTGGAAAAGGCAGTTGGTCACAAGCATCCCTGCCAATCTGACATGGAGGCCTTGGCCTCCATTCCACTGCAGACCTGTCTTTGCCATGTTTCCTATCGTCGTCCTTCGCCTGCCAGGGCCTTGTCAACAGGTTGCTTCCCTCTCTCACATTGCCTCATGGGAAAGTAATGAATGCAACTTACGCCTGGTCCGCAGTTCATGATTCATCTCCAAAACAAAAGGAAACACAATCGGCTTGGGATGACCTCACTTGCAGAGATTCACTCGTCGCCCTGCTTGACATCCCAAGCCCTTGGAACCACTGACTGTCAGCTACTCACTGCACAGAAAAGCCACACCACTGCCTGAAGCCTTCCCAATTGCTAGCGCCGGAAACCTGTTGAGCCCAGATGAGTTCCGAATCGCAATTGTCCTGCGAACTGGTGCCAATATTTTCGAAAGCACGGAATGCCACTGTCGTAAGTTTGTTGACAGGCTGGGGCTTCATGGCCTCTCCTGCATTAAGAATGCGGGCTGCTTCCCCAGACATTCAGCCATAAACTTCATCTTCAAGCAATTATTAACCCGCATTGGTCTCTCCTCTTTCCTTGAGCCCGTTGGCCTGACGAGAGATATTAGAAGACAGTCAGATGGTTTAGCCCTGAACCCCTAGTACAAGGGCAGGAGCCTGGTATGGGACGTGACAGTTGTGGACACCTTTGCAGAAAGTCACTACATAGTCAGTGCCGCTATATATACCAGGCAGCGTAGCAACTGATGCCGAGATCGACAAATGCCAGAAAAACAATGACGTTTTTGACATTTGACAATTATTACTTTCAACCAGTTGCAATCGAAACCACTGGTGTGTACGCAAGTCCATTGCCCCCTTCTTGAGCTATCTTGCACAGAAACTCGTTGACATTTAGGGGTGACCCCAGGGAGTGACAGTGGCTCCACCAGTGCCTATCTCTGGCCGTGGTCACAGGGAACACCGCCAGCATATTGGCCTGTGTGCAAGTTTGATCTGATTTTAGCCACCCTCAGTGCATTAACCAGTGTTCCTGCCCATCACTTGCTTCTCTTCAACGAATAGCCATCGCCTTCCAAATGTCTGTGTTTTCTGTGAGCTTTATTGTCTTCAGTATGTTTTTTATGCTTTCTGTATAGCCTCTGTGCAGTATTGTTTTGCTCCCCTTTTCAGCCAGCCTGACTAACCCCATTTTGTTTATTTTTCATGTACTTAACACTAGTCTACTGTATTACTGTTGCTGTTAAACCTTTTTGTAATCTGTCTTTACCTCTGTCTGTTCAACCCCATTTGGGGGTGTTATGTGACTGGTGGAACACACACAATGGTGTTAACTCCATCATGGCCAGTATAATTTTACTGTTTTTTGTGTTGTGCTTTTAACCATTAAAATTCTTGATTTAAACAAAAAAAAAATTTTGTCTATTCATACTTATTAGTTATAGAACTGCAAACAAAACATAGGCCACAAAGTCACTGTATAACAGGCTTAAGCTCTACGCAACGTCGAGTAGAACTGGAAGCATAAATGGTAATCTGTAGTAATGCAATAATCCGTGAATAAAAAATTATATCATAGAAAGACCTGTCTGTTTGTGAATAAGATGAGATTTGAGTAGGCCTAGGCTACTTTAGTTAAACTGATGTTACGGAACCCAACCAACAAATGACTCTAATTGCTGAAATGTTTTAGAAAAGTGACTATTCATCCGCCTGTCCTGACGCAATTCAAATAAAAAGGTCACTTTGTTTGTTGTTCAAACCGTGTGGATCTGGATCATATACTTATAGTGCAATAGCAATGGTTATGCGCTACGCCTTCTGCTTCTCTTTAGGTTTTAGGTTCAAATCTTACCTTGGCGACTAACAACTTTGGTTTTGTTTTTTTTCTTTCGACTTTCCTTTTGTTTTTTTTCCTTACTTTTTTCAGGCTTACATTTTACATTTACGAGTTAGTGTTAGGTTAGGGATACGATAGCATTAGGTTAGGGTTAGGTTAGCTTTGGGTTAGGTTAGGGTTAGTGTTAATTAGGTTAGCATTAGGTTAGGGTTAGCTTAGCTTATGGTTAGGTTAGCTTAGCTTAGGGTTAGGTTAGCATTAGGTTAGGGTTAGCTTAGCTTAGGGTTAGCTTAGAGTTAGCTTAGCTTAGGTTTAGGTTAGGGTTATGTTAAGCATTAGGTTCGGATTAGGGTTAGGTTAGGGCTACGGTTAGGGTTGAGGTTAGGGTTAGGTTTACTTAGGGTTTATCTTCTACATATCATTTACTACTTCGTTTCTACCAAGCCTTAGCCTACTGCACTCTCGTCATGTGTTACTTACTGTCATGTTACAGAAGGCGGTCGAATAAAAGGTTTCAAAGATCTGCAGGCGGTTCTACAGCAACTGCCTTTACAAAAGTCATGTTGATGTTGATATCCACAAAAAACAATCAACCTCCAGGGCGGCAAGCGCAAAGCAAGTAGCAAACCAGCAGTCTTTTTTCCCCGTCACGCAGGACGAGAATACAGGTTTTTCGAATCCATCCAACGGGCATGAATGAAGTCCGGGGCTCGACGCTATTTATATAGATATCAGAGGTGAGCATGGACAGGATCAGGATTGGATATCCTGCAGGATACCAGAGATGATCACCATCCAGTTTGCTGGTTGGATATCCGGCAGGATAGTCAGTTTGCAAACGGATACGGATATCCAAAAACTACTTTCAAATTGGAACCGGATACGGATAAGGATATCCGAAACGCTTTTGTTGATATTTCGAGGTTTAAACTCGTGAAAAAGTTGCACATTGCACAATCATTCATTTAGTATCTTTAGAAGGATCGTTTCAGACTTCTGTGCTATGACTCCAAGTCTGTCTATGGTGCAATCTCAGTACCGTAGTGTAGTCCCATACCCTACTGATTGAACACTGCCATATATTGGTCTAAAAATCTTAAAGCTTCATCTTTTTCAAATTGTGATGGCTCGATAATAGGCTTAAGAGTATTTTTAAAAAAATCAGAGTTGTGTTTAATTAATGTGTATCTACCATAC
>Ga0210059_1011165_pt1 | contig 13782 bp, 9 predicted proteins | sample Ectturendosymbi2_FD_188042 | JGI IMG/M metagenome (GOLD analysis project Ga0210059, IMG submission 188042) | Ecteinascidia turbinata endosymbiont from Florida, USA - Sample 2 (SPAdes) (version 2) | ecosystem: Host-associated > Tunicates > Ascidians > Unclassified | place: Key West, Florida...
AAAAAATGAGTGATTACTATACTGCCACTGCTAATAATATACAATAAATAACAATGTACTGTATGTGTACTGTACTTTGTAATGTTCTGTATATGATCTAATTTCATAATATTGCATGTTGTTCGATTATCCGAACAATTCCCTTATCCGAACCACCCCTGGTTTTAATTAGTTCGGATAATCGGAGTTCTACTGTATAAAGATGTACAATCACTGAAAAACATGGTAGTGATGATGTCTCACAGACATACACAACTTTTTATGGAACTTTGTAAACAGTTGGTGTGTATGTGATCAAATGCTGAGATAAACTGGCAGTCCAGACCATGTTGCTTAATTGTGCATTTAGTTACATAAAAGTCAGCTGAACCAATGTAATTAGCAACACTTCGTTTTGTGTCTTTTGTAGCAAGCCAGTGTAACTTTCCTATTGTTGGTTTTAGGAGATAGATCGAACTAGTTGATGTTGGTCTTGAACTTTGCAACTGACTTTCACAATATGTCCTTCGATTATATGAAGCATTTGAATCATTTCATTACAAACTTTTGTTTTTTGTGAATTTTCTTGCATTTTATCAATATTATAAAGCCTGGTAGATGTAAGGAGATCATGGAAGAGTCTAGGTTCTGAAAGTAATTTGATGTCAAGAAGACCCATCTGCTTGGGTGTAGAGTTGATCTAAAATTAAGTGAAATGATAGAAAATATTTCTGTTACTCATGGGTAATGACTTGTGAATTACATCTTATGGTTAAACATCTTTAGCATTGCTGCAACACCAGGAAGAACGAATGAATAGATTACAGACAGAATTGGAAATGAAGAGAAGAGAACTTGCCTCTGTTGTGTCAGAGATGCAGGTTCTTGAGAAAGCTGCCACAGAACAGAGTGCACGAAGCTCATCATCGGTGAGAAACTTTACAAAATGTCTGTAATGTGTACAATGGCATGTACATGGCATGTACACGTTCAATGGCATGTACACGTTCTTAGAAAGCTGTCTCATGGGCACTTGAAAAGAACTTATTGCAGTTCTTTGGATTAGTACATGCCTTGCAGTAGTACCAATAATGACAAGATTATAAGACAGGGTGCTGCCTGTACTGTTTTAAATTTTGAGATTTGGATCAAATGCTGGTGAAGTCAAACTACATTTTAAGTTTGAGCCAGTGTGTATCACTTCACTTCTAATAACTGAAATTATAGAAATACATTTTGCAGCAGCCTTTTTGAACTAGCATGATTTTCTGTCTGCTGCCCTGCTTCTTGCTGTGGCGTCTTGAAACAGTAATGCTCATATGTATCTACTGTACTGCTATAGGTCCATACTCTTTACCTGTAGATGCTGCTCGATGTTGGTCGATTGAGAGAAATAAACCGACAGTTAAAAATAGATTGCAATTGTATGCATAGAGAAGTGGAGCACTTCCATCGAGAGGGTGAGTTGTTTGCTTTTTGCTTTTACATATTATGTACTTATACTTTTATGCAGTTGCAAATGTACCAACATATTGCTTTACAGTGTTTCTGGTCTGAATAAAAATTTAGCAGCTGATCTGATCTCTGATGTTTGGGGACTAACATCAAGCACTGGTATTTTCAAGACTTATTTCAAGGAATTGTCACCCATTATTCATCTTCTCATTGTACAACACATTTGTATATTTGTCCGCTGAAGAAACACCTGTCAAAATAGCAGCAAATACTTGATTGGTCTAACTTCATTGCATTAATGAAAGTACAAAGTCAGTGCTGTTGCAAGTTCTACAAAAAACAGTATTAACATCGATTCATCCTAAAGTTTGTGATGCATTAATGAGTTTTCTTATGTTAATAGTGTTATGTTTGTCGATGTTTGTTAGGTTATAAAAAGCAAATGATTCTATTTGAAAAAGAGCCATGATTTTATTGTATGTATACTTGCAACAACATCAAAGTAGCTGATTCGTTTGTTTTTTCATACGTTAAAATAAAGAACACCGCGAAGTAAATCATGCATCCAAGTTAATCTGTATTGCAAAGGCTCAGATCCCAGCTTCTCAACGTATTCGTCAACATATTCCAATGAGTATAGTTGCGCTCGAATGAGGGCTTGTATTACAGCTTTGCACAAATCAGGTGTCCGCTTACGGTCTTCATTGTTGCTGATCATTGCAGCTTTTTTCATCACGCCAAAGAGATGATAAGTAATCAATCTACCAACGTTCAATCAGTGCAGAGGATGCGACGAAGTTGCAAGTGATTGCTTCCCTTGTTGCGATGTTTGTTTGCGGCCCCTGGTCATGCTGCTGAAAAACTTCCCATCTTTAAATTGGGTCTTAGCTGTCTATCGAAAGGAATCCTTTCACAGCAAGAATCAGACACTATTATCGTATCAGAGCAGATATGTTTCAGCTACGGAGTAGGAATGATCAGATTTTATTCAAATAGAATTGCTTCTCAGATAAACACGTACACTTACCAGTCTGAAAAATCACAATTTAACGCATGAATCTCATGTGTGCATGTGTCTCAACGTTCAAATCAATTTCAAGAAAATCATCAAAAAGTATGCGTCCTGTGGCAAAAATTGCGTTCATGTAGCAAGGAACAAAAGGCACAATTTTTTCTGGTTGAGGCATGGCTCATAGGATTGTCATTGCAGCCTGCGTGCTTCAACGTTATTTTAATGACTTTTACAAATTTGTGAAATTTCTGTTCTAATAAAACAAACGTAATGATTCGAAAGTAAGAGTTTTTAGTTAATTCACTGTTTTCCAAGGACATTGTAGATGTGCGATTAAATGAGTCTGGCGTATTCAAAGTTTCGCTGTAAGTTCTGTCTGCGTAATTGTTCTCCAATCTCGAATATTATGCATTTAATTATATAGACCAGGGGTCGGGCAACCTTTCCCTAGCCTCGGGCCAAAAAAACTCTGCAAGGTATGGCGGGCCGTATTAGTTTTCCACCAACAATTCCGTTCCCTTTGCTGTTGTTAACTCTTGGGAATTTATGGCATTTTAATCAAATTAAATCTTGATTTTCACAGTTCGTAACGAAAGCCCAAAATGCTTCATACAGTAAATTTATAGCACAGCGCGGAAGTAGGGCAGATTCATAAAATATAATACCACTAGGCTGGCCATATGCAGTTACTACAATTTGGTAAAGGAGCTGCGGGCCGGATGATTTTGCTTGGCGGGCCGTAGGTTGCCGACCCTGATATAGACCTTACGAGCTTCGTTTGCCACATTGTTGTCGGAGTTGACGGTAGTCGTCACGCATCATACGTTCCAATGAGAGATGGAAGTGCAAAGGATGCCACTTCAGGTCGTAGCTTTAGGCGGTTGCTAGTTTATGCTGCATTATTTGTGTAGGTGACAACACTCGAGACAATTTCTATTCCCGCTACAATAAATCGTCGAAACCAGCCCCCAAGCGCAAAGGTAAGAAGTCACAATCAGTTTCTGGATTTTTCTATGGCTGTGGCGTTTCGAAACGTTAGAGGTGAAAAATGATTTGCCACTCTGCGACTGGGTAGTTTCGACTGCTACTTGCACGGTTTGAACGTCATCATGCTACGTGAAAATACTGTATAACGTCACCATGCTACGTGGAAATACTAAAGGACGTTCAGGGTTGTATGCGAGTAATTTTTGTCAAAAACGTAGCAGCGAGGACCTTGTAATATTTACTTCTAATAATTACATTGCGTGACTTTACACTGTTTTATCAGTATTTAAACTTCGCAGATCAAGCAAGTATTGCGAGTATTCCAAATTTTTTACTCTGTTCATTTTTGGTTCTTTTGCAAGCTGTTGCGTTTTATACTTTTCTTTTATATTCTGTGAATTGATCAAATATTCGTTGTATTTACAAAGAAAAAAAACTTCAATACTTTTGCAGCCTTAAAATTCTTTAAAGTGTATTGTTGTCAACAATGAGTTGTACTGTTTCGAAAAATGCTGACTTAAACAAGATATTTAAGACTTACACAACTTTTTGTGAACAATATACGTTAATTCACCGAATCAATTGACGTCTCAGATGTACACATTTGTCATAAGCAACTCTCTCAGGCATTGATTCTTAACCTTTTTGTCGCCGCCGACCACTTTAACTGTTGTTGATCCCTTCGTCTTGTCAACGTTTTGTCGATTATTGAGAAATTAGAGTTGTTCGCTTCTTAGCGTGACCCGTGTGTACAGTACTTTGTACAGTGTATCGAATCGCCGTAGAGCACGTACCTAACCTTTGACTCCAAATATTCGTATATCCCAGCGCAAAAAGCACTACATACAAATAGGTCATTCATCTCAAAGCGGTATCACTTGCTAATGAACGAACCAAACAGAACATACGCTAAGCTTCAAATTGCAAGGTTCCCACGGATCCCTTACTTGCTTGTCGGACCCCGGTTGAGAACTACTGCTCTTAAGGTTTTCCGTGACGGCATCGCATGCATGTAGCAGTTGGCCATAGTAACATATTTTGGCAATGTTTTCTTTCATTGAATGCTATCTCGAGTACATAGGAGCAAAATAGGATTTTTGCGATGAGTCCACGGTTTGTCACTTCGCGACAAAGCGCGCAGCTGTGAAGCCACTTCTCTGAATAAAGAGATCTCAGCAACGATGGTTCGACCACGTGACCAGAATGTCCCAGAAAAGATCGGCGAGGCAAGTCCTGTTAGCTGCATCCAAGGTAAAGTGGCCCGAGATGAGGTCGACCAAGGACCAGGTGGGAGTGACTAATCTCTGACCTTGCTTGGTCCCGTTTTGGTGTGGAGCCAGCAGAACCATCTGAGGTTGTTGAAAACCATAAATATTTTGAATCCTCCTAGGGCTGCTGCTTCCGCGACCCTCCCCAGAGGAAAGCGGGTGTGAAAATGAAAAAATCATAACGAAGGTGTGGAGCCAGCAGAACTATCTGAGATTGCTGTTGATCAGGAGGTATTTCGAGTGCAAGGCCTGCTGTGCCCGCAACCCCCCTGCTGTGCCCGCAACCCCCTTGAGAGGAAAAGCGGGTGCGGAAGTAAATTAATCAGTGGCCCTGTTTCTTACTGCAAATTAAAGCATCAATGTTTTGGGGGGCGGCGATAGCTCAGTCAGTGGAAGGGTCCGCCTCTCAATGAAAAGGTTGGGTGTTCGATCCACGGCCCCTGAGTGAATCGCCGTAGCGCTCTTTGGGCAAGAGCGTTCCCCGCAACCGCCCCGACAAAAAGAACATTTCAAGCTTTAGCCTGCCACCAATCGCTGTCACCCAAATTGAAAGTAAAAAAATCCTTTGAAGTTTGAATGAAAGCTTCACACCGAGGTTAAGATATGGTGAGTTTAAGTTCTAATTTCATATTCCGACTTGTCAAAAATTCTTAACAACATATCCACCACTAACTGCAAGCACTTTTTTACTTTCAAGTACGTGCTCTCCACAATGGGAGTAAGCAAGGAATCGATCAGCAAATTTTTAATAGGAAATCGATTTCACTTAAAATCACGCATCCTCAGTCCTGAAAATAGCAAGGAAAGCTTACGGGTGAAGTTGGAAGGCTGAAGTAAGAGCAGAGAAAGCAAACAAACTAATGAATAAATCATAACACAAGCTCAGAAATCAGAACACCTTAACTAAACTGACTGATGTCAAGAACATAAGCTGCAACAAATGAAAACTGACTTCTAAAAATTGGAAAAACACTTCTTGCTGGTTGGCATGTTGACGTCATCGACAAGTAGCAGTTGTTACTAAGAAAGAAAACTATTCCGACTGACTTTTTTAGCTTTTTAAAAAAGTAACGGTGTGTAGTTGCAATGCGACTTGCTTTTCTGTCATTTGTATGTTGCCATTTGCATTCTTATTTGCTGACAGCAGGTGTCCGGTATCCTGTCCCGAAAGACTTACCCCCGCCTCCTGTACCACCCCCCCAAGAAAGGGATGATGAGCCCAAATGGCGCTGCAAGTATTGCACGTTTGATAACCATGCTGCATTGAACAAATGCGAGGTTCGTAAGTGGTTTTTGGTGTTCCGGTTGTTAATCATCTCAAAACATGACAAGGTGGTTGGGCGAAAGTTTGTGTATAGCAGTGTTTCCCAGCGAAGGTTTGTGTATAGCAGTGTTTCCCAACCTTTTTAGGCTTGCGCCACCTACAGGAGGGAAATATAATTCGCGGCACCCAGTAGCGAACCCATAACAATTTGCTTCAAGGTTTGATGACATTTTGAAAATATACTTTTAATGATGTATTAAAAAACGTATTAGCTCGCGGCACCCCTGAACGTTGTAAATGGTACCCCCCGGTTGGGAACACTGGTGTATAGTTACAGTAGTTTCTCCAGTTGCGCGCAGCAGAAAGTGGTGGTTGCTAAGCTCTTTTGTCTTGCCAACTGCTATTATGCATGAAGTTCTGCCAAGGTTGGGTTCATCAGTTTCTGGCTATGACCTTTTCGAACCTTGAAGTATTCAACGCTCTGTCCGAGCTTGTCTGCTTTGGGACTGAAACGACACAAGCGATTCGACAGTGCCCGACCGATCTTTGGTCAGCTCGCGCAGCACATCTTCCAGCTTTTCTCTTTGCATTGTAGAGGGGCGCTGGGACTAAACTGACGGTGAGCTGCGGGGGGGTCGCGTGCAGGGTTGAAACGAGGCTTTCCGGGACTTGACACTTTTGGTCGTGGGTTTCAGAATATCTTGTTATAAAAATTGAACTGGATTTCTGAAGGTGCAGCGTCCTGGGGAGACGTTAAATGATAGCAGTGTATTCGACTGCGTGGTTTGAGGACGTTCACCGTCACCGGTCAAAGACGGTTGGAACGACGAACGTCTATTAAAAGGTCATGAACTGAACCGTTGCCCCTTCCACTGATCGCAGCCGTCGCAACGTAGTAATTTGAAGGATGCTAGGTGGAAGTGACGCAACAGTGCTATTATGTGGAAGTGACATAACAACGAGTAGTTCTCAAGCAACTTGGGTGTAATAGTTTGAATGTATGAGGCGTTGCTCAATTGAGTGCTATACTCTACATTATACGTTGCGTGCGTGGACTTTTGATAATAATTTGTGTGTGACCGTATAACTACAATATTTTTCATTTTTAAGATGATAAACTCGATGCACAGAGCGTTTTGAACTTGAATTTATTTGAAAAATATTGTAGTTTACTTAGCAACCAAGGATGACCAACGTGTTTACTACTTGCTAACACGAGTTTTTAAACATTTTTCATTTGGATATTTTGCATAAAAAGAATACTTTAGATGGAAAAACTAGCTCTGTGATTTGCTTATACAGTACTTGAACTTAAGCGTCGAATTGCACAATTTTCAGATATGCGAATACTCAAGGGATGTCAATTCCAGCAGGATAAGAATTTCCTGATGATCTCCAAACAAGTATGTGTGTTTTTGCAGTAAATTTTATAAGTTTTATTTTCGTCACAGTCAGTCGAAAAAGTGCAAAATACGTGCAGAGGGTTGTGATGCCATCCAGGTCTGCCCATGGTCATGTAGTGCTTGGCCGCCGAGCGCTTTGCAGTTTTGCCTGACATTCTTGGAAGTTAATTTTATTTGAATTCCCACTTCCGTTTGTACCGGATAATATCTTAGCGACGATGTGATCCAACACATGCCGTGGAGTTGAAACTGTCTTTTGTTGCCACCTTTGCTGTTTATAAAATATCCACCAGGAATTCATTACACGTAATCGCTGTAAAAAATCATGAAAAAATAGAAACACTGCACCGTAAAAATTTGGAATAGAAACACTGCCACGTAAAAATTTTGAATAGAAACACTGCCACGTAAAATTTTTGAATATGAACAATGTCACGTAAATATCTTGAATAGAAATACTGCCACGTAAAAATCTTGAATAGAAACATTGCTGTGTCGCGAATTTCTTTTGAAGAAAAGTCTTCACAGTTGATTATTTCCGACGAACCAGAATTGATAGTTTTTTGAAACTTTCTCGATTTGTGCTTTGTCCGAAACTGGACTCCTTTTTCCAACTGTTTCGTTAGTTTGTGTTGCAAGCTAGCAATGTCATCGATATTGGCTTCAGCTGGAAACGACGTCACGAAACTCATTCAGCGCCATATCCCGATCAACATCAGACGACCAGTGTAATAAGTTTTCCGTTGTGACGTAGTGAAGTGATCAGGCGTTGAAAACATTTAAACCAGTTTGCAAATGGAACCAAACCTTTGTGCAGACACCTGCTGAAGCTAAATACTGGAGTGCGCGGAAGCGATTCATCTTTGAAATTAAATTATCCGTTGCCTTGAAGTTGTCTGTTGCAAGTACCGTTTCTTTCACTGGTACCTGTCTCCGCTTCCCTCACTATTGCATCACAGTGTGAATAAGTGTAGATGAAAACATAAGCTTATTGCAGTAAATGTAAACAAAAGCTTATTGCAGGGTTGAAGCATCTTCTTCTTTTACAAATGACCAAACAGTGGACCACGACACGACACCGGCCCCGGCGAAGCACTGTGACCGTCCTCCTCCTGACACGAGCTTGTAATGCTTCAGTGGAAGACTCCGTGAGACACTGATTCTTCTACCAGTGACCAGCCCAGATGACGTCACTCCCGATGACGTGGGCCACCAGCCCAGGCCGTTGCGTGCAGCGCCACCTACTGGTGTGCGTCACGCAAAATTATGTGTTTGCGAAACTCCCCCTGGGATGTGGGCAGCGCTGCCGGCTCTTACTGAAGGTTTAACCGGGGCTTCCTTGTTGATTAATCGTAATTTCGGAAGGAAATTTTGAAATGCGCGAATCATCGTCAGTTCCGCAAAAGCGTCCCGGCGATCGCCGTTCGCGCCACTTCGATCGAGCAGCGAATGATCCTCGGCCGATGATTGGTCGCGGTGGAGGTGGGCGGGGCCAATTCGAAGCTTGATAAAGTTGATTATGTGCAGCACTTGCGTGTGCCGCAAGCGTCCCCCCACCTAATGCACGGAAGATTGACGCAAAACAAATGGTCTGCTCGCTACGCTGTGACGTCACTGATGATGGCTAGCTTTTGTTACGTCGTAAAAATTGTACCATTGTTTTATTCCCCAGCCAACCTTCAGTAGCAGGCGTCTTGTTTCACTGCGGATACTAATACTCACTGCAGGTACGGCCGACGTGTGGCAGACACTGGTGGTTGACTGTGAGGCCAGCGACGGGTTCCATGTTATGCGGCCAACCGACCAAGCCCGGCCAGCAGGGTTGCGGAGCCGGGGTAAAATTTTCGACTCCAACTCCGACCTTTCCAAAATTTCCGACTCCGACTCCTTAACATAAAGGGAATGAAATTTTCTGTTAAAATCAATGGAAATCGTGGTGCACAGCAAGAAATCTCTGTTTCAACAAAAGTTTCAAAAGAAATTTTACCATTTCAACAGGAATTCCCAATTTGGGAGTGTGTTGCCAAAATGATCCAATTAGACATCCGGAGTTAGAGTCGGACAAAAAAATCCGACTCCGACTCCCAGTGTTGTTAGGAATCCGATTCCACCCAAAAATCTCCGACTCTTTACGACTCCGGCTCCACAACCCTGCCGGCCAGGCCAGTATGGTCTGAAAAGGGCGTTCTGTTATGGCGAGAAAGTGACGAATACGAAACCTCATAAAAATATTTATTCCGATATGGAGCCATGTAAGGTTTATCTCTTGGCTGACATTGGTCCTGATAGTCCCTAGAGTCCCTGGGTGGCCTAGCTTTGGTATGACCCATACATGGCCACGCGGAACCAGGAACAATTAAGAGCGTTGCCGGCGCTGGTGCGAAAAACCTTTCAGTCACTTCAGGTCATCCGTTCTTTACAAGTAACACGCTCCGCGAAAAGTGGTCCGTTGCCGCAAACTCACGCTGCAATCGTTGCAGTACGGGCGCTCTGCACCAGATACAAGTATTTCTTCATCTTATTGCGTCACGATAGCAGCGCGATGAGCGAATTGAAGTGTTGCAACGTCGTATCAGAAATTCTACGCGTTGTCGAACGGAAAACTTGGCTGGCTGGGGTCTTAAGAATATGAATTTAAGAAAAGGAATGGATTTGCTAATAAGTTTATTCTGTTTCATGGTACGAATTGTTTGACGTATTCATATGAAATATCATGTTTTACGTGTTCCTGTTGCATCGAAACTTTTGATGGTATATTGTCTCTTCCCCCATAGAACGATCGATAGGAATTCCGTATTCAAAATATTCAACAAAGCAAACTTAAAGAAAATGAGGAAAACAATTAGAAAAACAAAATCTTTCCTGCAAATGAACGAACCGACATTTCGTTCAGGTCGTCAAAACGATGTTGGACCAGCAAGTGCAGTGTTGTGATTTTATTTGGTGAAGCATCCGAAAAGTTCAACCGATTTGCCATGTAGTCGACTGCATCTCAAATTGCTGGCCAAAGTCGGATGATACCCAGTGCGGTTTTCGTCCCGGCCGTAGCACTACAGATCAAATTTCACTCCCCAGCAAATTTTCGAGAAATCTTGGGAGTATGCCAAAGACATCTACACATGTTTTGTCGACCTCGAGAAAACATTCCTCGTGAAAAGCTGTGGGAAGTGTTGACGGCCGCCTGTTACTGGCCGTCAAGTCACTGTATTCCTGCTCAGAAGTTTGTGTCCGTGTCGGCGGAGTTAAATCACAACCGTTCACAGTTGGTGTTGGACTCTGACGACAAGGGTGTGTGCTGTCAGCTATCCTCTTCATAGTCTGTACAGTCACAGCTGAGTCGACAAGGGTGTCACTTTTTGGAGCTGCAGGATCAACCGTTTGCTTTTGGCGGACAATCTGGTGCTGCTTGCATCTTTTTACATGACCTCCAGCATTCACTTGATCGGTTTCCTGCTACGTGCGACCAAACCGGAATGAAGAGCAGCACTGAAAAGATCAAGGTATTATGTCTCTTCGCTGAAAAGGTCGAGGTATTATGTCTCTCCAGAAACCCAAGCCAGTGTATGTTGCAAGTAAGCAGCAATGCACTGCAGCAGGTGCAGAAGTTCAAGTATATTGTGGTGGCATTCACGAGTGACGGAAGGCAGAACAAGGAGATTGATACGCGGATATTTAAACGTAGTTCTACGTCAGCTTTATCGCTCTGTGGTCACAAAACGTGAGCTTTCAAAGACCGCAAAGCTATCAGTTTTTAAAACGGTTATTGTTCCGATCCTCACCTGTGGTCATGAATTTTGGGTGTGGTAAAATGATTGTATTTATAATCTAGTTGGTGCCGAAACGACGAATTGGTGACTTTCCCGAGTTGGAATATGTGATAAAAACGACTGAATCAATCTCCTGTCGCAAAAGGTCGATATTTAACTTCGTGTCGCATGGTACCCGGCCACCACGAGCCAATAATTTTCTTGCACATTCACATGCGAGTGAGCGTCGCCCCCCCCCCCCGCAGAAGCGGGCAGGCTGCTGATCGCGCCCGATCGCGTGGACTAATCAACGGTAACAAGATGTTTTCAAAGCAAGACGATGAATCGCTTGTTTAGTTTTGCGCGGCTTCATTACATGCTTGAGTTGTTTTCGGTTATTGCGTGTAACCATTGTGCGGTGTATGATCGTGGCATCCACGTTGAAGTCGTTTTTATTTTAATCGCAAAGATACGTTGCGAGAGTTCATAACAAGGATACATAAAAATTTTTAAGCAAAATCTAGCTGCAATTTATTTTGTTCAAGTGCGTTCGCTTTTTTTCTCCAATTGAAAAGTTGCAAAAGACACTATTGGATGTTGGCATGAAGTGGCAGGGCTGGTGTGATGGCGCTACTCCATTACTGATGTGTCGCATGTTGATGAGTACATTGAGCTTCGGCTGCAACAGAAATATATTGCAGCTGTCTGTTTGTAACAAACAAAATTCAAGTCAAATATTTTTCCTGTTAAACCTGTGCTCATCCAATCTTGGTCGCACGGAGGGAGCAGGAGGGAAAAACCCTGTCGTGCTTAGGAAGTCTGACAAAATTAATGTAAAAAGGTTTTCGTAACATGTTTGGATCTCGGACAAAGGTGTTGCATTTTCTAGTAGTTCAAACACCATCACAACTGAAAGTGGAAAGCTGAAGAGAGATTTGGGGATGACATTTTTGGTCATTCACTGCAGTAAGTAGGAAGATATAAAAAATGGCTTTGCGACCAAATGCTTCCAGCGTGGTAGACACCAACACGTGTCCAGGATTTTCGGAAAAGTTTGCAAATGTGTAAAATTAATCATTTCACTTTATTTAGCAAATCATATTTGGTTCTATTTTTAAGCTTATCGTGGCGCTCCGGTTTTATGCTGCACCACCACAGAATTGGGGATTTTTGGTATTGTTCTTGAGGATTTTTGGAGTTGCATTTGTGAGAGCCCTGGAAAACTCCCCATCCTTGCTCAGTGGTCACTTTCGCCAGCACAGTTCAGTGATGGAGCCTCGAGACTTGGTCTCAATCTCAGAACCAGTTTTCTTGAGTCGCGGTCTCTAATGTCTCAGGTCTTATATCGAGCCTGCATGTTGTAATGAGACTTGAATGCTCCATTGATTTGGCTCAGTAAAGCTTCTGAAATTCAACTTATTTACTGTCTGTCGTATCTTTTGAAAAAGAAAATCCAAAAAGGGGTGAAATGGTGAAATTCTACAAAATTACAACTCGGAAGTGCTGGTGATTTCATTAAAGAATTTAAGAAATATTTTGGCGAACCTGACAAACTGTCAGGTCTCAGCTTTTTCGACAAAGCCTCTATATCGGAGGTTAGACGCTCTTGACTACGTCACTGATGCAAAGTAGGTTTACGCGAAGTGCAGCGAGCTGCATGAACAGCTCCGAATTTTTTGATTTCGGCGCTCTTGAAGATGTTGGCTCACCGCATGACCAAGAATAAAGTAGCAGACAGTGGCGTAGCCAGACCAAAAATTTCGGAGGGGCCAAAAAATTTTGGGGGGGGCCAAATGCTTGATTTTAGGTTAATAACACTATTTTGATTGGAAAAATGCCTCTCAAAGCACAAAATCACTATATTTTCTAAAAATTTTGGGGGGGCCAAAATGCTTGATTTTCGGTTAATAACACTATTTTATTGGAAAAACGCCTTTCAAAGCGCAAAATGACTATATTTCCTAAAAATTTGGGGGGGACATGGCCCCCCTGGCTACGCCTATGGTAGCGGATAGCGCAATAATGGGAATAAGTTGGATTTTAGTGTGATTATGACCACTACAGTATTGTCTGCCAAAGTATACTTCAGTCAAGTAGTACAAGTTATTCTCAGCCTCCAGCAATAGTTGTTAAATTTATTAAAATGAAAAATAGAAAGATGATTTCCAAATTGGCAGCAAGAGCAAGGCAATTTAAGAAAAATGTTACCAAGCATCTACCTCGATCTATGCAAGAACAACGCAAATCTCTTCTGAGGAAAGCTTCTAAACTGTTTCTTCTGGAAAAAAGATTAGATGGAAAGTAGAAGGCGCTGAATATTGTCTTTACGCTAACGGTGAGAAGGTCTAACCGTTGAAATGATGTGTGGCAGTCCCCTTCTAAAGAAGAGGAACAGCATACGTTTAGGACAATTCCGCGAGAGCACTGGTTAATAGGAAGTGTCCATGGCACGCCCAAGTTAACAAGTAAGAAACTTACACTCGCCAGTTTCGCTCGACCCACTCAGTTTATCACAACAGGATTGTATTCACTCATGGTTTTGTTAATACAACGTTAAGCACTGTGACATTTATCATAACAGGGATTTATAATGTGCATCAACATACACAGGCATTATTACAGGTGACAGGGTTAATGCGAATTCTATTCTTTCACAGAGGGAGAGAGT
>Ga0210059_1011166_pt1 | contig 13782 bp, 11 predicted proteins | sample Ectturendosymbi2_FD_188042 | JGI IMG/M metagenome (GOLD analysis project Ga0210059, IMG submission 188042) | Ecteinascidia turbinata endosymbiont from Florida, USA - Sample 2 (SPAdes) (version 2) | ecosystem: Host-associated > Tunicates > Ascidians > Unclassified | place: Key West, Florida...
CCCCCAGTTTTCGTGGTGAGTACAGTCAATTGTTTTTCCACAAATTAAGTGCTTTTCTTGACTATTCTAATCACAAGCAATTTTTCCTTTACAAGGCTTTTGCTTCCATAACTTCAGCCCCCCCCCTTAGAAAAATCCTGGCTGCGCCCCTGACCATTGCACAGAAAGGGACAGGTGGTCAAGCCGCCAGGATGGCGGTTTAGGGTGATACGAAAAAGTATGCATTTTTCACAATGCTTACTCCTTATAAAATATACTATTTGAATTTCGGCAAATTAAAAAAATCCATCATAAATATAACTGCAGTAGACGCCACTTCATGAACTCACCGTGGTCCCAGCCGATTTCGGATTTATAAGTGGCTGTTTTATTAACGGCGCACACAGACCAGCAGCAAAACCATGGTAAAATGGCATCATTCTTAATCATTTAGCAACTCAAGCTTTTCAGGCGTCCTAGTTTGTCGAGATCTTTTTATTGTGCAATCTGGACCAGCACAGAACACACACCTCGGTTGCAGTGACTGAGCTAACTAGCATAACAACGTGGAAGATCTAGAGTAGGCCTGCCCAACCTTTTTAGTCTTGCGGGCCACTTTCACATGAGGAAATTTGTTGCGGGTCACAAACGTTTGTATGATGAAACAAGAAGCAATTGTGACGTAACAAATCACTTGATTTTGTTAAGTTTTATGCGATAACACGAGGTGATAATGAGTCCTATAGTTGTACGCAGAGTTGCCAGCTTGAATGGATGTAAACCAAATAAAAAATTGACATATTTTCGAAGCTTTCGTTGTACAAGTTTTTGGATGATAGGCCCATAACAGAAACAACAGGTGTAATTTTGGTGTTTTTTCATGGCAAATATACTTGAGCCTATAAAAACACACTGAAAATTTGAAAAGTCTGCTTACGAACTTATTACATCGCGGGCCACTTAAAACAACCTCGCGGGCCGCGGTTGGGCAGCCTTGATCTAGAGCTAATGACTGATGAATCGATATTGTAAGGCAACGCAGAGGGATACGCTCGCGAACAGTCCATGAAGTCAGTACAAGGCTTTGTTCGTTTACAAATAAGGCTCGCCTAAACATGAAATTTAGATTTATTAAAACCGGAGATTAATTACGCATTTTAAACGGACAGATTCTGCGCCAAGGCAAATTGGATTTATTAATTATTGATAGATTATTAACCTGTTACACTAGAAATAGCTCTTGCAGGTATGCGTTTATTGTAGGTATGATTCTTTCTGCCATGAGGGGAAAAAGTTGGAAGTATTCCACAACAATGGTAAATGATTGCTACTGTGTAACACGCGTTGCGTCGCCAGCACAGCGTTTGTTGACAAGGCTCAACGAAAATTAAGCAGCTTGCAGCCAACGCTTCTGTTTGCGAGGATATCCCACAGTTGAATTCGTGCACGCTGCATCCGTTATTGAAACACGAGCTCTGCTTCAATGTAGAGCAGAGAGCATCGTGCTCAGCGATGCTATGTTCGTTGTAACGGGAGCAAGGGGCAAAAGGTCAATGCATACAACGAAAGTGGAACAGATTACGAAGCACATTGCACAACAGTCAATTGTTGCACAACAACGCAATGCATGACGTAATCATGGCCAAATTGAAGTGGTTGAGGGTTGCTTGAAGCAAGCAACCTTCACAACTGCAGGGTGAGTTTACCTACATTTGAACTGCAAGCTGCACACCTGAGCTTCATTAGGAACAAATACTTCGATACAAATAAAAGACATTACAGATTCGCGTTCCCATAGTTAAAAGATGATGCGCAAGATGAACATTTTCAACATAAGCGAAAAGAAACAGACAGTTCTCGAGCATAAAATTGGGAAAAGCGTATCAACTTCATCAAAACCAAAATAGCCTTATTTCAAATCATTTCGGGTTGTTCTTGTAATTGAAAATTGAATAAGAACAGTCCAAAACGTTTCGCGAGTTCATCGTCCACTTTCAGTCCGCATTTTCTCTCCGGATAGTCGCGAGGTCAGCAGCCCGACGAGGACCAGGGCTGCCATACCGTCCTTATTTCTAAGATTTGTCCTTGTTTTGAAGGCTTGCGTCTTATAAAATTTTGCTGTCCTTATTTTTGAGAAATGTCCTAAAGAGTGACACAGCCTTAGCGAATGGACAGTCAAATCCAACCTACAGTACAAATAAAAGTAAACTTATACAAGAGCTATAGTGAAATGCACCAAGTAGTCTCTAAGGACAAAGCATTGCCAAAGCAGACCGTTCCTAGTACAAAATACGACTGATGATTGAATGCATTTCGTTCAGTAATTTCTGTTCTTATTTTCTTTTCCGGTTATCCTTATTCTTGATTTCAGATCGATGGAAGCTCTGCCTAGGACAGTGTTTCTTAACCACTGGGCTATAGTGCAGTTTTCGAGTGAGCCACGTAAGCATAAATCGCTACATTAGAGTAATGTGTGTTTGTTCATGCGTGTAACAGCGTAGCCTTTGCTAACAAGGTATAGTGGACGACGGAATTTACACCAAACGCTGTCTACGGACACATGAGGAAAAAGTTTGAAAAACATTGCCCCAGGAGGTCTCGAAATACCTCATGGTTTTCAGCAATCTGTGGTTGTCCTGGTGGCTTCACACCAAGGTGCGGTTAAGCCAGGTTGGGGAATACAGTCCCGCCACTTGGTCCTTAACCGTAACTAGCAGAATTTGCATCGCCAACCATTCGTGGGGCATTCAAAATGTTTTTAGCGTAAATCTCACAGTGCAAGCCATACTCTGCGCTTTATCGGGTTTCCAATTCAGCCGAAATGGTGCAGTCCGGAGACAGAGAAACAAATTTTTCTGTTACAGTGCGTGCAAGAGCTTTGGTCCATAACGTTGATGACACAGTTGTGAAGCGATCTGTGGCAGCGCAACAGTCTAGCCATAGTTTCCCAAAGTAATATCCGCGGAGATACGACAAAAATAAAAAAGCCCAACATACACATTGTACAATATCGCAAAATACTGAACCCTGACTTACGAGTTTGCCTGTTAGAAATATCTCCGATAATTAATAAATTGTGCAGTAAGGAAAAAATCGATGCGACATAAAATCGAGTTCTGAGAAGAAAACATATTCACAAATGGGGGTCCGTGGCCGAAAATATTTGGGAAAACCGGTCCGGACTCCCTTTCTCACCCTGGTCAGTGGTGTACCTTTCAAGTCCTAAAAAGCTGGAGGTCCATATCCCCCCATGGTTGTAGCGCATACAGCGACGTCAGCGTAACTTCCAGGTAGGTATACGCACAGCGCACGGTGCATCCTTCGATACCTCTTTTACACCAAAACACGATCGCGATTGTAACAGAAACCATCGATATATTTCGGCATGATTTAAGGTATACGCTCGAGGAACAGCAAGATGCGTCTTTGCGAGACTACCCTCGCAGTACAATCAGATGTTGATAGTTGCTCTTTGCAACGTTCATCCAGCCACGTCTATAACGACCTTTTGCCCACCAGTCAATGGTTACGGACCCAAGAAGAGAGGCGCATCTTAACAAGGTCAGCAAAACAGCAACAAGGTAAACGCACTGACAAAGTGTTGGCAGCGTTTAGCCTTAGTACAACACTCCATGCATTTGTGATAACATGTACAATTGCACGAGGTGTTTATCTCTTTCGCGCACTTGTCTCCGTGTGTTTCTATTTCAAGTACATTGCTTGCTAACATCGAGCCCTGGTTCCCAATAACCAACCAACACAGCAAGCAGTAAATTGTGGGGGACGGACACGTTTTTATGATTGAACAAACTTGACCAAACGTTTCGTCGTTTCTGTTACTGCAATCTGAGTGAGTAAGCATTGCTGCTAAACCGAGGGCTATGCTGTGAGCCTGCCTGGAGCTTCAAGGCGGATTTTCACGAGTACATTGGCTGCGGTCGCATCACGACAAAAGTAATCACTCAGGCGAAGTGGCGTTCGAACGCGTCATTGCAAGCGAGGGGGTGAACAGTTTACCGGACGTACGGCAGTTTCCACCTGATGACCGCAGCTGAACTAAAAGCAAGGCTGATATGTGGCAAGGTTTACCAAAGTAGTTTGGCGCCTTGAGGCGACTGGGGGTCAAGGTTCATAAGTTCAACATCACTCCCGCGCCAGCTGAGTTATCGCGGTTTTCCACATTCCCACCGCCACCGGGCCCTTCGCGCCAGCGCAGAATTGACCGATGGTCGCCGAGCACACGGCGCTCACGTGAGATCGAGCTGCTGCTGGCGATTGCTGTTCACAGAGCCTAAGCTGCTGCAGCAAACAAGACGCTAGCACTTTGGTAAAATGCTTACCACTTACTGCCGCAGTTACCTCAACCAGCGTTCGTCAAATGATACAGCAATAAGTATGGGTTGCAGTCACCGCGGCAACGAGTACCAGTCAACAAAGTTGTCCCAACCCACTGCAAGAAACACGTCGGATTATTTTCTTTCCGAACTGAGAGCTAAGCGCCAATCGCAGTTCAAGGAGCAGCACAATGCACACATAAACCACAAGCGACTGGAGTATGTGCTTCCAACTGGTTTTATTCGTGAATCTTATATTGAGAAAGAGTTGAAGATACACACAGTGTGCAAGTAAGTTTCGGAACGTTACCTGAACTGAAAATACCTAAAGAATCCAAACAATCTTCTGATAACTGTTATTAACGACGTAATTGTGAATTTGAGGCGGTTTCAGCTGGGTACTTAGACAATATTCTTCACCTTAAATCTCACATTTGCATCACGGACGAAAAGTTCCAACATACCGAAGGACTCCGATGTGACAGACTGGTTCCAAGTGAGCGCAAAACGCCGAGGGTATTGCGTACGTCAAGTTGCACAATAGTTCTGCCCTCGCGGCAACGTTTTCACGCTGTGATCAGCTTCACGTTATTAACAAAACATTCCAACCGTTGTACAGTACGCAACGTGACTATCAACATTTCTGAAAAACAACGTGGGTTGCCCACATGAAAGCGCTTCACTTGCATTCTTCAATAATAGTTTCTTTACTTTTGTCTTTCCCGAAGTCAATACCTTCTAGCCAATTACCTGCACTTAACGAGCTAAGGTTGACAAGTAACAGAACACCAAATGCTGCGCAAACGATGTTGCTGCTGTTGGTTAACGGCGACGTCTTGCCCAATTTGACGAAAATAATATTAACTTCGTTTTTTACTGAGGCACTGCATAATATCAAACATCAAAGACTGTGAAAGGATCAGCAAAATCTGCTGAGTAGCAACCGTTAGAAATATTGTGAATTTGAAGGTTTTCCAGACATGTTTTATTTGACAAAAAAACGTTTTGAAGGAAGATGAATCGGGTGAATCCCGGCAGATACTGTTTTAAAATTTTTATTTGTGGAATATGTCGATTTTGAAACAAGCAGTGACGTGTTATCAAGGAAACAGATCTGATTAAAATTTTTAGATGTCTGGTGGAATATAAAGTAGAAAAAGAAGCCTTTTCAAATTGCTGTCAATATTTGCATAAAGCAATGTTAACGAACGTTTATCCAAATCTGACAAACTTTTGCAAATGATATGAGGGTTCTGTGCTTAAAGGCAGTGATTTACAACGTCTGTAAAAATGATCCTGTTCAATTGCAGAGCGTAAGCCTTTGCCAAATAGTAGCACACTTTTCACTTGTGGTATGCAGTTTGGGAGTTTGTGGTAGAGGAGACCAAAAACATCCACCATGTGCGGTTAATAAAATTGGCTGCGCAATGCAAAGCCTCTCCGTTTGAGCTGAAGTGATTGCTGTGTGACTGTGCTTGCTGGAGAGTAAATATAAGGCTCTCCTACAAGAATCTGCCCGCAGCAACGCCTCTCCATTGCACCCATTGATTTCAAAAAAAGTTGCTGTGCAAACGGCGGAACCGGTTTGTCGAACGGTGTAGGTTGGGCAAATAGACAATGAAATGCGATTGCGCAAAATAAAGCAATTCCATCGCGCATCGGTCGTCGCGCGAGTGACCAAGGACCGGGCTCGGGTTTTTGGCAGAGGAGCACGTTCGAAAAATTCGCGCAGTTTCCCTCGTCAACTATCCACAAGTGTGAGCCCCAAGTTGCGCCAGTTACGCACAGGCCCCTAACCAGGGGGGGCTTCGCTCCCCTAAAATTATTTTCGCCCCCCCCCCTGGAAAAATGTGTTGGACATAGTTCAAAAATATTGGATACAGTTTAAAAATTTGTGCCCCTCTCAGAACACTCCTCGCCCCACCTGGTGTCCCAAAATGGTTGCGGGCCTGGATACGCATCCGAGGCAGCGAATGAGGACAGTGCGGAGTGCTCCAACGTTGAGATTGAAAACCAATCGTAAACAGCAGTTCTGCCGTAAGCAATTGATTGCAAACTGGGACATCACTTCACACACAGGAAAAGAGTGCGCGTTGGTCCAGGAAGCCAAACGATATTCCGGGATGTTGTTGGCATCTCTTCGACTAAGCGTCGTGGCTATAACACTGTTGAGCTGGACGATGGATGGAAACTCCGGCGTCGAGTCAGCAACGTTTCCCCAGGCTGAGGGTGGAGATTCTTGTAAGCCTCAGCTAGTAATTGTCTTGATGAATGGATCTTACCAGGAGGAAGGATGTACATTTTGAGATTGGAATTACTACACCGCTCCCTGTCTTTGATGCAGGCACATGCCGCAAAAGCAAGTGCACAATACCCGGAATCCGTAAAGGAAACTAGGAAAGATTTGGAAAGATTATTTCAACGATTTTGTAAACCTAGTCACTATCACAAGATCGGACATACTGATGGTGGATCTGGAGAAGAAAAATATGCAGCCGAAGATTTCCTTGCTGTCAAAACACTGAAGTCTGGAAGGCTGCAGGTTATGATGAAACACGGCATGAAATGCTCGAAGTCTTGAAGAGAGGAATTCGTTGGCTTACTTGTGTGTGTCTAGTGGCCTGGTATTCTGGAAGGGCTCCAAAAGATTAGTAAACTGGCTTGATCACACCGATACACACGAAGGGAGACAGGTGAGAATACACGAAGTCTCTTCACTTCAACTTGCCTGGAAAAGTGTATGCCAAGTGCGTTGAAAGAAGATCCCGCGACATAATTGAACCAAACCTGGACAGCACTCAGTGCTCTTTTCGTCCCGTCCGTAGCACTACAAGTGGCGTAACTGACGGGGGTGGGAAAGGGGGGGGCGAGCCGCCCCCTGACAAGCTATATGTAAAAACTGGGCCCCCTTTAGATGACATTTTGACATTTAGTCATCTTTTGTTTTTCAGTAGGTTGTTGCTTTTTTGCGATTTTCGGGGTGTTTTCGTTTTCCTAGCTACTGTAGCAAAGACATCCTTGACATCCGGATTCACGTTAATTTTTAAACTCTTTTTCTGGGTGGCCTCCCTTCGGTGGCCAGAGGGCCCCTTCAACCCGTTTTGCTCCCGCTGGCTCAAACCTCTAGTTACGCCACTGGGCACTGCAGATAAGATTTTCACTCTCCAGAAAATTTGAGAAATCTTGGCAGTATTCCAAAGGTGTCCACATATTTTTCCGAACTCGAGAAAGCATACGACCGGGTTCCTCGTGAAAAGCTTTGGGGGGTTGTTGCGGGCGTATGGTGTTGACGGCCGCCTGTTACTGGCTGCCAAGTCATTGTATTCCTGCTCAGACGTTTTTTTCTGTGTCGGCGGAGTTAAATGAAAACCATTCACAGTGGGTATTGGACTTCGACCATGGTGTGTGTTGTCACTACTCCTCTTCATAGTTTAAATGAATTGGATAGATAGTCACAGCCGAGTCAATGAGGGTGCTATTGAGATCTGCAGGTTCAACCGTTTGTTTTTTTGTGGACAATTTAGTACTGCTTGCATCCTCTGACCAGGGGCTCCAACATGCACTAGTTCAATTTGCTGCTACGTGCGACCAAGCAGGAATGACAATTATCTGAAAAAAGACCGAGGAAGTATGTTTCTGCAGGAACAAAGGCAGTGTACGCTGCAATTAAGCGACACTGCAGGTGGTCGAGAACTTCAAGCACCTTGGGGTGGTACTCACGAGCTACGGAAGGCAAAACCATTAGGTTGATGCCCGGATTGGTAAATCGAGCGTAGTTCTATGTGAGCTTTATCGCTCTGTAGTGACAAAACGAGAGCTTTCAAATACCGCAAAGCTGTCCGTTTTAAATCTGTCTTTGTCCCGATCCTCACCTTGGTCATTAATCTTGGGTAATAAGCGAAAAAGTGCTATGTCAAGTACAAGCGGCAGACATGAGATTTTAGTGAACAGTTCACGGCGTGACACTTCGCGACAAAGTGCGCAGCTGCGAAATTGGCAAAACCCTGAATACCGAGCCACTGCTCTGAACAGAGAGATCTCAGCTACGATAGTTAAGCCATGTGACCAGATTGTGCCAAGTAAGATTGGCGAGCCAATTCCTGTTGTATACAGGCGCGAGGAAGCAGTCCAGAGGTTAAAGTCACCAAGTTTTTTCAAAAGAGGCAAATGAGGTTACCACTGGAAATATTGGTCTCTCGTAATAAACGAAAATAATTGAAATGTCTCACTTGCTGTGAATGGCACTGTATATGCATACAATGCTGGCATGATCTGTCAGGTTAACGTCACATCGCTTACTCAACGTACAAATGTTCATCTTAAATTTAAGCTGCAAACAGATCAATACTAAGATAACTGATTCTTATTTAAACACGTCACTGGAGCTCCATCAGCGGTCAAGAGAATTTTGATAATCCAGGTGTTGATCCTACAACATCTTTTACAAATGTCAAGAAGTCTTAGCGGTGAATGGTGCTGGGATGACGAATGGATCAGAGAATGTCTGTACAGCGACAATGTAATCTTCTGGGTTTCTACAGCGTTTTTTTGAAATGCCAATTGTGCAACTTACCGTGCTAAGAAGTCCACACAGCAAAAACACTTTGCAACAAAGTAACAACACAGCAACAACACTTTAGTTTTGTAGCGCAGGTAACATGCAGTGAAAATATTTCAACCATGAAAAGAATCAATAAGTATCTTTAAAGTAATCGTTTGTGTACTCTGGGTGACGTTTGTCAAAACCTGCTGGTATCATCACCAGAAATCGACTGACACACTGCACGCCCTCAGTAACTCGACAAGCAAGACCTAAAATGATTTTGAAGGTATTGTGGACGTCTGAATAAAAAAACATAAAAAAACGCGGCGTCTCAGGCCCTCGTAAATTTGCAGCTAACCGTACCGCAACGGTTAGACCTGTGTTCAGGTGAAATTGAAAAACTATCCGATGCAATTGGAGCCCTCGTTACTGGAACATGTTTCATTGTTGAAAACAAGAAGCTGTAAACGCTTAGATCGACAGTTTCGCTGGTGAGATCGAAATGCAAAAAGACGCTAAGAACTAGAAAGATGCAAAAGAACACGTAAATTTGCCCCTAACATGCAGGGGAACTTTGCTGATTATAACACACAAAAACTCACTCACCGGCTCTGCTCTGAAACAGTGCTGCAGTTGAAGCAAACAGGAAGAGGAGGACCACTGGAAAAACAAACAACAGTAGCGTTGAACACAATAAACGATTTTTCTTCAAAGCTTTTAGTTCAAGAGACAGTGCAAGTAGCAAAAGTTGGGATTGAACTAGTCATGACAATATAGTTGACGTAACATTTGCATCCGCCTTGGGTCGAAGCTACAGTTTCTGAATGTGAAAATAAACCAGCTCAATCAGGTGGAAAAGCGACATCTGCGCTTTATGAAAGCTGCAGACTAAACCGGAAAGGAAATGTGTAAATGAAGTCTTAAGTTTATATAATTCCAGAAATATCGAAACTTTGCTTAACAGAAAGAGGCACACGGGTTTTTGAAATATCAGTACCGGTGGAAAGCGGGAAATGCTGTTGCTGACATATCCGGTATGGAGAAATCCTAGAGTGGAAGACCTATAGAAGCAGCGGAGTATCTATTTACTACCACGGGCCGCATGTAGTGTGGGATATCGCTGGTGGGCCGCAAAAATTCTTATATTTTTAGCTAAAACTCCAATTTTATTTTCCTTAGGAAAACGTTCATTATTTTTTTCCTTCGGAAAATAAAGAGAGGAAGCTATGAGCGCGAGAGACTTCTCTTGACTAACTATTCTGCTTGTCGTGGAGTTTCGTTCCATCACGATGTTGTGTTGTAACTTAGGTAATAAATTTCCTGATGCGCGCCATTTTAAATGTTCCCGCGGGTCGCAGGTTCTCCAAACTCCACCTTTAACCTGCAGAGTCCAGGGCAGTCACGACACACTCAGTGAAAACCTTTCGCTACACTCTGACTGCACACGTTTTCAGCAAAGTTGTCACTGGCTTTACGTCTGCGATTTGTTGCCATTCCTGGCTGTTGTGTTCCGTTGGCCTGAGCAGACATCACTCGCTTTCCCCGCGAGCGGATTGGCGCTTCTACCCTGGCGTCCAGAAAAGTTTTGAAAGAGGTTTGCGGCATGTGGATAGTGCCGCGGACACTGAAGACTCGTGCATTCCTAACAGTATACAACATTGCAGTGCATATTTCATGTGCTGGTGGTTAACAGATTTTGTTTGATTGTATTGGTGGTACAGTTGCAGTCGAGGCCATCAAACCATTTGGTTTGTTTCATAAGACAAACAAGAGTCACAAATACAACAGTACATTCTCATTTACGTGACTCTAAAGCAGGGGAAACCAACATGGTGCCTGCGGGAGCCAGGTCGCCCGCGGGCTTGTTTTGACAATAGCATAACGTGATCAGTGTCTTCACATTGATGAATATCTTTAATTTTGATTAATGATAACATAATTGAAAACAAATTGAGCAAAATTTTATTTCAGAAGTGCATGTATCTAACTGGTAGCCCTTCGCATGGATCTGTACCAAAAAGTAGCTCTCAGTATCGATAAGGTCGGTGGCCCCTGCTCTAAAGCTTTGGAAAACGCAAACCACTCCATCTGGAAATGGGCACCTTTGCCCAGAAACGCGCTCGTCGTGCACGGAGTGTAACAAGCACCAATAAAGGTCGCAAAAATAGAAACCTAACGACGAATTACAGCTTGCAGGACATGTATTTTCTTCAGTGTTGGTGCGTTCGATAAAACCGAGTCAAATGGGCCCCCATCGGCGTCGGCGAGGGAACAGCTCTGGCCCATCGGCGTCAAATGGGCCCCCATCTCTGGCGGTCGATATCAAATCTGGCGGTCGATAACAGCTCTGGCGGTCGATATCAAATCTGAAGCCGCAAAACGCCGAGACCAGTTGCTGAGGAGAATCTCACGCTTTCGTCGCAAACGAAAGTCGACACGGGCGGTAATGAAAAGAGACAGATCTTCGCCAACTTTAAGACCAAACAGCGTCAAGCAAAACAGGCTAGAAAGACGAAAACCTCGCGAGAGGAAAAAGGCTGCGTATTAAGTTGAGTGGCTGTGTCTTGCAAAAACACTGGCGCCTGTTGCGACGCGCTTTACGTGCAGTGCGGCAAACGTGGGAGGCTGACTGAAAACTCTTCTTCCCCATCTGTTGTCACTTTTCGAAGAGGAAGTTCGTGAATAAGCAGACTGCGGCGCGGTGGAAGAAAAAACAGTATTGTCCACACATGAACGCAAACCATTTCACAACAGCACCATGTGGTAAGAAAAATTAATCCAGCGCTCTGGGACCGAAAGAACTAAAATTCGCGTGCAGTGTCTATACAGACCCTTATTTTGTCCATACGGTGCAGTCTCTATACAGCACCCCAAATTCGCGTGCCGTGTCTATACAGCGCAAGCTCCGTGCCGACACTTTGCGGCAGATGCAATGAATTAATTAATCGCTCCACAGTCTGTTTCTTTGTTCAGTCACTGCAAATCTGCCAAGTTTCTGAACAGTGACACATTATCGTGACAGTAAGGGGCGCGTTTCTCATGAACAGATCCGCCGGATGCATGCGAAGTAAAACACAGAAAGCGCAATTTCATGTTTTCTGGACGGACCTTAGTTGATGCTGGGCGTGGAAGTTGCTCACGCTGACCACGCCCTGTCGGTGCATATCCGTCGTGACAACAGCTACGATACGGCAACGACTTGTCAAGATGTTCCGGACAATCAGTAAGTAGCACCACTGCTCTTAGTAGAAGTCGAACCTATTCTGTTGCATTTTATAACGCATCCCTGGTATGAATGCGCAAATAGCAACTTTCAGAACTTCGGTGCTGCTTACAGTAGATTAGACTCGAAACGCAAAACATGCAAACCAAACGAACGTTTTAACAGAACGTATTATCCCTTAACTGCGGCTGAGACCAAATCACGCTGCAGAAGGAAAGCAATGATGCTAGAAATTCTCAAACACACAAAAACAATTCCAGGTCATTCAGGGCACAACACAAAGCCTTGCGAAAGCAACTGTTTTTGATATTCCGCAGGGTTTCACAATTTAACTTAGCCGCAATTTTTCCCTTACGCTTAGCATCACGTTTATAGTACACATCACATGATTTCACATAAACAGGATTCCATGGTGCGGCTGCGCTTGGGTTGGCAACGCAAAGTTATCACAACCGAGGAGCGAAAAAACGACAACCCAGCGAACGTGCTGCAGCACAGCAGCCTACGAGGTGCTGAACATATTTCGAGCAACCCAATTAAATTATCGGTTTTCCCCACGTTCAGGAGACGAGTGTTGGGCAGTGCGATCAGGTGCTAGCCACGGTGACAATTTTGTCAATCCTTGGGTTCGGCAAACGTCAGCTGAAGTTACTTTCATCATAAAATATGCGTTTACGGACAACTATTGAAAGGTCAGGTTTAATAAGTTTCACCGCGGCCCATGTAGTAATCGCGTAAAAGTATAGCTTTTAAAGACCGTGAAACTATTGGCGTGCTAAGTACCGCACGCACACGAAATTAAAAACATTTGTGTTTTCTAGTTTTTCAACTTTTCGTGGTTTCATTGCCTTATCGACTCGCATGCACTCCATCAACGTCTGAAAACAAAGTAGAGGAAATTTGAGGTCAGAAAAACCAAATTCGGTCAGGTTGAGTGTCGTTTTCTACCAGTGTTTAAATTCATGCAATTTTTTAGTCGAGTGCCACTTCGGGGTGGGTTCCGATGACATTGCGTCCTACCACCTTGTAGCAACGCCTTAGCCTACCATATCACCCATTCAAATCCAGGCGGCATTCAATACGTAAATGCCGGAGCAACATGACTGATCCACACTGCTATCCGACAAAGCAGAACGCGCTAAAATTAACATAACCTTAATTTTTCTGAGACGAAATCGTAACTAACTAGAATTTCAATTGAGCTTACTTTTGTATTATTGAAGAAGCTCGTGGAACGACTTCACTAACTATTGTGCAATGCAAGTTACGAATCACTGTTTTTGGTCAGCACGCCACGCTTGTCAAAAAGGTTCAGAAGTGAAGTGACGGAAAGCGATTAACTGAGAAAAAGGGCGCACAAATCATAGCACGCGGCTTACATTGCATGTATGTAAGTGAAGCTAAAAACCTCATTAATTTTTCGCAAGACATACAACATATTCCACGTTGCTTAGCATCAATTTGTTGGAAGAGTCATTTGAGAGCTCTGCAACGAAACAAACAAAAACAAAAGAGCCCTGCAGCCTGTTCTATTCTCGCAATTAGTAAGGAAAAGCAGAATTTACTCGCTTCAAAGATGCCACGCCGAAATGTCCGAAAACATCTCGTAGTGACGTCGCTCACCGCATAACAATTAGAGTGGACGCAAGCAGGGCCGGATTAAGGGGGGGGGGCAACGGGGGCAATTGCCCCGGGCCCCCCGC
>Ga0210059_1011167_pt1 | contig 13780 bp, 7 predicted proteins | sample Ectturendosymbi2_FD_188042 | JGI IMG/M metagenome (GOLD analysis project Ga0210059, IMG submission 188042) | Ecteinascidia turbinata endosymbiont from Florida, USA - Sample 2 (SPAdes) (version 2) | ecosystem: Host-associated > Tunicates > Ascidians > Unclassified | place: Key West, Florida...
CTCCACCATGGTGTGCCCCGCATCTCCACCATTTTTGTTTTGCTTCGTCTCAACCTGTTAGGCCAAACGAAGCTTCCGATAATGTTTCCACTATCAGGGATGTTATGCCTTTGACCGTTGAGCTCGCAGTGCGCGCGCTTCTTACGCACTCAATGTAAGCGCTGCTCGACAGGCGCTTACACCTGGGATGACCTACCTTGCAGAAACACTCTGAAAACTTTATTCAGGGCCTGTGGTTAGAGATGTGAAGCCCGCCGGGTACGCAGCGTACGTTTGCACCAGGGCGTAACGAGGGGGGAAAGGAGGGCACAATTCCTCGGGAGCCCAATCACTATGCGGGAGCCGAATCACTGTGGGCGGCGCCGAAAAGTCCCAACAATGTCACAATTACTTTCTTCAATGCAGTAGATTTGCTGCCGAAAGACCTCAGGTTCGAATTTGGGGACGTCAAACTTGCTTCTTGCCCCGGGCCACGTTACGTTCCTTGTTTGCACAATTTTGCTGCGTGCAAAGCGCGCCACATGTGTTGCTACAAATTGCTTCGTTATTGCCGCGTGCCACATAGAAAATAGAGTCTTATTTGGAGATTTTGCAATTTAGGAACCTACGTACCGTACGACTTGTATTCACAAGCATATTGCGTTGGATCCTACTTTCTGCTTTATGCACCATATGCGTTGTGTTCCTGTGTTTTCGCGCTGTCGGTGGTCGCAAATTTAGATGTACTGTATTAAAGGTCTCTCCGTGGTGGCTGACTGCGCCCGCTTTGAAGGGGGAGGATCTCGTTTCCGAGGCCTCGCTCACGTGTCGGATAGAAGTGCTCGCGTGCCAAGTTCGGCACGCTTGCCAGGGGCTGCCCACCCCTGATCTAGGCTAAGCTAACTTGTTAGGCCATGCAAGCTGTACCTGTACAGTATTGGTAGTGGTGAAGTGTATCAGTCTCAGCTCAGGTGGTGACCACTGATACCAAATAAAAAACGTTTATATTTATAGGCTACTTTTTGTCTTTTGTACTTCACTTGCCTATATCTATCTATGCTAGACTTTAGACTTATACTGCTAAACGAAAGACATTAGCAGCACCCTGATCAATTCAAATTTCAAGGCTGTGAGGCTTATCCTATTCCTACATGCAATAGCTGAATAGGCTAGCCTATAATAAAAGTTTATTGTCTTGATGTTAGTAATTACACAGTAGTTGTGCAGTCTTTTCACAGCATGTTTGTTTATTTGATGGGGTGTTCTGCCTTCTTTTGCTTTTTTGTCTGGAAGGCTACAGTATGGACAAGCACAAGGTGGCTAAGGCCTAAGCATGTTTTACATATGAGTGAATGACGTTATGGTATCAGTATCAGTTTATTTGGGAACAACTATAAACAAACAACAATGTTTGGGGCGCTTCGAACCCTTTTGCGCTTTACATTACAACATGGAAAGTTTTTGAATTGGGGAAGTATTTCCTCTCATTTATTTTTTCAAGTAGACCTAAGGGGGCTCAAAAAAAAGACAGTTCCTCAAGCCTAGGGAGGTGTGGTAGAGAAAAAGTCAAGAACCATTGGTCTTCTGCAGAGGTTCTGAATCATATGTCATACGACAACACACCATGACCATATATGATATGTCATACGATGTGTTGTTTCAAGCTTCAAATGGACCCATTGCCTTGCTCAATGAAGCGACATTCAATTCAAGTGAATACATTTTCTGCGAACGACATTACATATTTTACCGTGTTAATCATAGTATTAGTAGCTTGTGTTATGATTTAATAATGAGTTGTTATGTTAATTAACTTTTGCAGTAAGTTTCAAAGCTCCATTGAATGCAATTACTTGAGTAAGATGTTATTTTGAGTTTTAATTGTCACAGTTGGTATTGTGTGATTCACTTCAGTCTTGAGGTTGTTTACTTTCTTTGCCTATATGTTAGCCTTTCAATGTTTCACCTGTTTGCATTGCTTGCAAATATTTAAGGACTGATGATAAGTAGTGTTATGTGAAATTGATTTCTTATTAAAAAATTTGCGATAGATTCCTTGGCGTGTTTCACCTGTGGAGTGAAGTTAGTTGAACCACTGGCTGGTCTCAAGCATTAGGACCAGTTGACATTTCTATCACCTGGTCTGGATTCTATAGTAGATGTCAATAAGATGTCATGCATGACATGATTTTCACTATGACATATCATGATCACTTTTAAGAGTGAAAAAGCGGGCACATAGCATGCAGATTGCAGACAACGGTGTGTGGTTTTGGAGTACCAGAAAACTCCGAATTTTTGGTGCAGAGAGTTTTTTTCCAAAATGAGCAAAATGAAGATTAAAAATGGTGTGTCAATAATCTGGAAATAAGATGATCAGATGAAAAGTGATGACTCTTTAAACTATTAATGTTGATCATTTCCATTGTAACTTGTTTTGCAGGAAAGTTTTATGCGGGTCCTTTGCACTCACTGTGCACTTCTACTTTGGACTACTTGCAAATGCAAAGCTCAAGAAGCATTGCTTCTTTAAGCATGATTATGACCTGGACATGTGATTCCTAGGGTGTTAATGCAAATACAAAAACCTTCAAATAATATTTTGTGTAAGCTTTGCACAACATCGTGCTCATCATGCTTTTGCTGTTTTTTTACTGTTTGTCTTCTGATAGTTTTAATACTTCACAAGGTGTTTTCAACTTGTGCAAAACCATCAAATATTTTTTAGTTCTAAAAGGTAATCTGGATCAAGCTTTTTTGCTCTATTTTAGTGAAGGTTTTATTTTTTGTTGATTGTTAATGACAGTGTTGCAGCATTTGTTATATAAAAGTTTGAAAGGCAATTTAGTGTTAAATTTTTTTCTTTTTATATGCACTCAGATTTTGAGCCTTTAGGCTTTTAAGTTTTTATGTCTTTAAGAAACACTGTAATGAAATACTCATACTGTAGTATGCTAAAGCAAATTTCATTTTTGTCATAGGAAGCTTGATAAATTGTTTTATAATTTGCATTGTGAGCGACAATTTTAACTGTTTTTTTGCTGGTAGTGGCCTCAGTGTTGGGTATTATCACAATTTTTGCATGCATCTTTTTTTATTTCCTTAGTAAAGGAGAAGTCAATTTGCAACTTAATGCTAATGAATTATTTGGATCTTTCTTGGTGATACTTGTATGTTGTCATTATGGAGAAGAAGTTGAATGCTGATCACCTTGTAAAAAAATTGAAAGGAGTTTCTAACACTCAGGATAGCATTCCTATGTTGTCTTTGTGGATTATTCGTAACAAATCTCATCATAAACTGATAACTGAACAATGGTTTCAAGTCTTGAAACAATGTATGAAACAAGCTTGTTTTTATTATACTATATGCCTTCAACTCTTTCCTTATAACTGACTGTTGCTTGTGTGTTTTAATGATAAGTGACATGTGTATATATCAGTGGTGGTCAAACTATAGCCTGCTGGCCTACCAAATTATTTTAATACATTTATCAATGGCAGTGGTTATAGGCCTGCTAGCAGACCTTCATTTAAAAAAATTGTTCGTCTGCCACCTGTAACGTGACAAAAATGCATGAGTGTATGCTAGACTGCACTACACTTACTAGTAACATACTAAACCCAAACCCTCAATCAAAATTCTAAACTTAAGCCTAAACCCTAAACATAAACACAAAAGAATTGGAAATTTTATAAAAAGTAAACAAAAACTCATGAAAAGTGTAACCAATACTACCAAAGCAATAGGCACAATGGTGAAAGCTGAACCGAAAACCATTCGCACAGCAAACATAGATGCTTCTGCTCGACTACGATCATGGTGCCAGTTGAGTGAGAAACCCAATGTTTTATTCGAACCATGTCACATGACGACCTGTGGCTAGTGTACCTATAGCCACTTCCTCAATATCAAGAAATAAGAAGATTGGCGTGGTGGGTTTTCCCTTTGTTTTTCCAGGGTAGTGGTTCACAACTACAATATGACTTGCGTAACTTTCCTTTGAAACTTGTTTGGCCCTCAGTTTGGTAAAAAAATTAGTTTTTGGTGCCTTGTCTAAAAAGTTTGCCCACCACTGGTATATATATGCAAGATTCTTGCATTTCATGCTTGAAGCTGATAAGTTGTGTGTGACTGACATGTTCAATATTGTACTTTTCTTTTTTGTGGATATCTATATCGTGATGATTAAGAAACATTTTGATTTTGTTTAAATTGTAATTTTAAAGTCAAGGATTCAAAAATGAATGTATGCTACAGTATGTGTAGCTAATATAGCAGACATCCTTAACTGCAAATTTATAATTTGTTTGAGTTAATTTTGTTGGCACACGCTTTATCCTTTTGCAATGTGAACTAAAGACTCTGGGACTAATTTGTTTGAGTTAAGTTTGTTGGCACATGCTTTATCCTTATGCAATGTGAACTAAAGACTCTGGGATTCTGTAAAACTGATTGTCCAGATGTTCAAGTGTACTCTCTAAAACAGCATCAAACTGTTCATGCATTCCCAAATCGAAATATCAGGAAATTTTTAAAAAACTTGTGTAGTGTAGGTAAAAACTTACCTTATCACCTCAGTTTCATATGAAGGCCCCTTTATCCAGTTTTGTGAAAAGCTTTCTACAGGGTTCCTGCGGAGTCTGAAAAAATATGGAAAAAAAATTGGTTGTTTTCCAGCTTCGAAAAGTCTGAAAATATGTTTTTTGGTCTGTTAGTATGAAAAAGAAAATAGTTTTCCAGACTTGATCTTTTGACATGCATCTACTATCATAGTGCCTGTATTTGACATGGGTATGTAGTTCAGAAAAGTTTGTCTGGAAATTTACAAAATTCTGTAGCAACCAAGTTTCTGTCTGTATTTCATGCTCTGACTATGTTTGTAGCTACAGCTTCCTGTGGTACAATAATAAATAGTCTATATGGAAGTTACAAGTTAATTAGCAGCTACTAAATGATGGCGGCCACTGTGCAAGCAATACTATGGTGTGCTGAAAAGCTACACAGCTTTAATTGTGCAAAGTTAGAAGTGCTTTAATCTGCATTTTTTATTTATGCTGTTTTACAGCGAAGCATTCTCATCGACTCACTCTTCTGTATCTCTGCAATGACGTTATTCAAAACTGCACCAGGAAAAAGGCCCCAGTTTTCAAAGAATCATTCTGTGATGTTCTGCCTGAAGCTATCACTCTCCTAAGGTTTGTTGTTGACCATTGATTGTATTGGATGACGTAGTATTTGTGGTAAACTTTGGATTTCTAAGGGTTGCAATAGTAGTCTATCTTGTATTTGTGTGAAGAGCATTTTGTAATCCAATTTCTGTTATATGCGCTTGTTAGGGAGGTAGGAAGTGAACAAACGTGATACAACTTTGATTTCAGAAAGTTAGGGAAGTAGGAAGTGAACAACTGTGATACAACATTGATTTCAGAAGTGAACAACTGTGATACAACTTTGATTTGCTGAAAGCAGTATAATTTCCAAATTTTAATTAACACTTTGGCGTCTGGCTGCTTTCGGGGATTTTCGCGAAAAAACAACCGGATCGCACGTGGCTTTGCACGTGCGTAACTCGGGTGCTGAAAGTAGTAGAAAGCTGTTCAAAGGCTTAAAAGACGCGCCAAGTCTTCTAGTCCGCACTCAAAAAAAATTTTTTGGTTGGGGGTTGCAGATTTTTTGTGAGTGACATCATAAGTGGAGGGCTTTTAGGCCACCTTGGCCCACTTTACCTGGTCCTGGGTTCAAACCGTTAGATGGTAGTATTTCACTTAAGTTTTTATTGGAAACTAAGCTACAATCTGAGTCTTTTAATACTTAGGATGACCTGCTGGGGTTTTGGGTTCAAAAGTTATGATCTAAGAAATAAAAATATTTGACTACTTAGCTAATTAATTAATTTGTTTATTTTAGAAATCATAACTATTGAACCAGAAACGCTAGAAAGTCGATCAAAGGCTCAAAAGACTCAGATTCGAGCCTAGTTTCCAATAAAAACTTCAGCGAAATACTTTGGCCTAGTGGTTGGGCCCTAGGTCAGGTAACATGAACCAAAATGGCCCAAAAACTATTTCACTTATGATGTCACTCACAAAAAATCTGCAATCCCTAACCAAAAAATTTTTTTTCGAGTGCAGACAAGGAGACTTGCTGAATCTTTTGATGGTTTGAACAGCTCTCTAGTGTAATCAGCGAAGCAGCTATGGCGTTGGTAAGGAAACCAAAAACTGCTGGTTTTAGGCCGATTTCCAGGTATGAATATATCATACACCGGCCGTCAAGGTGTTAACACCTTTGCTGCTGGTGTAGGATATACATGTACTTTGAAGTCCTGCTTGAGCCACTATTTTTGCGCCACTTTGCAACTCCATAACTCATCAACTGATTGTGCTAGAGAGCTGTTCAAACCCTCAAAAGATGTGGCAAGTCTTCTAGTTTGCATTTTGAAAAAATTGACTGTTTTTTGTGGGTGACGTCATAAGTGGGATAGGTTTTTGGCCATTTTTGCTGAGGTTACCAAGCCCTGGGCACCAACCGCTAGAGGAAATTTTGACTCATATTTTTATTGGAAACTAGGCCAAAATCGGAGTCCTTCAAGGCTTTGATTGGCTCTTTAGCGTTTCTCAATCCAAAGTTATGGCAAAATAACCAGAATTTGAGTAAAAAATCTTTTTGGGTAATTTTTACCCAAGTTTACAGTTTTTGGCTGCAACTTTTGAAGCCATAACTTTGTGTGCTACTTGTATCAAGATCAAAAATTGTATGAGAGTATTATATGTTGTTCCAGCATTTTGTAATTGTGTTGTAAATACAGTGGAAACCGCTTAATAGAGCACCCTCGGGAATAGCAAAACCTGCTCTAATAAACGGTTGCTCTTTTATCCGATGAGAACTTTTTGCACTAAAAATAAGGTGTCATTCATACTAGGGGTTCACCAATCAGGGTTTTTTGTAAAAAAACCCGACCCAAAAAAACCCACCTGGCTTTTTTTTAAAAAGCCCACTTAAAAAAAAACAATAAAACCCACCGAAAAACCCACTTTTTATTTTTTCTTTGAAAAAATCTACTAAGAAGTAAAAAATAAAATAGGCAGGACACTTGTACAGTTAACTTTAACTTTTTTTAATCAAACAAAACGAACACCAATGAAATTTGAAGGATTTGAAAAAAAATTTAGACAGTTTGTGATGGTTATCTTTCTCAGCTCTGCACAATCAGTATATTTTAACAAATATTTCTGCCTTATGTGCATCTATCAACTTTTTCTGATTTTGGACCATACCAAATTGTATGTTGAAAAAAACACTAAAAATCAGGGTCACCAATGTGGTGCCCAGGTCGCCTGCAAGGACCAAGCAGGTTGTCCACGTGCATAGGCGTAGCCAAATGGCATGGCCCCCAAATTTCTAGCATTTCTTGTTGTTTTGCGCTTTGAGAGGTGTTGTCCCAAACAAAATACTGTTGCTTGCTGAAAGTCAAAATATTTGGCCCAGAAAAAATTTTCAGGCTAGCTACGCTACTGCCCGCAGGCCTGCTCTAAAAATAACATTAACATGATCAGTATTTTCACATTGCGGAATATCTTAATTGTAAATACTAAAATAATTAAAGGTAAATTGAGCAACATTTTTATTTCAGTAGCGTGCATCAAACTGGTAGCTCTTTGCATTAATCGGCACGTAAGAGGTAGCTCTCAGCTTCAAGAAGGTTGGTGATCCCTGCAATAGATGCTGAACTAGCAGGGCATGCAGATAAACTTGACGTGAAACTGCAGAGTTTGTGTGGAAATGTTTTTTCTTTGTTTGCTGTGCGCATTCTTGCCAAGCCTTACCACTTTGGAGTGAATTGACCAAAAATTTGCAAAAACAAAGATGGGGCACATTCCTTTACCCTCAAATTTGAATGGCATAATAGGTATAACAAGTTATTACTGTGTAATTCTGAAAATAATGATGTTGCATGATACAATAAAAACAATTAATAATAAGGTTTTTCCATTTTCCTTAAAAGAAAAATTTTGTTTCTTTTAAAAAAAAACAAAAAAAACTGGGTTTTTCTCAACCCTGTTACCAATACACATCAATATCAGGGTACTGTATTTTATTCTCGTTGTGAGCACTGTACACAGTATTGTAAAAAGAAAAGTTACTGTATTTATGCAATATTTTTGTCATGATGTGTTGCACAGTAGCTGTTGTGGTGGACACTGTTCACTCTTGCCCCTCTTCAGCACAAAAGAACTGGTCGATTTTTGATTGTTATACCTCATTTTTGGTTGTTTGGTCAACTTTCTGCATTGTATGGATTTCTCACGCGCTAACTGCGTGCAAGCCATGGTGCTCCTACACGTCTAACTACTCTAATAAGCAGTGTACCTGTTCTAATAAGTGAAGAATTTATAAGAGGAAAAATATGGGATCATTTTTTTTCAGCCGAAACTGCTTGAATAAGCGGTTTGCTCTATAAACCGATGCTCCATTAAGCGATTTCGACTGTATTCACAACAAAACCAAGTTTCATGTAACATGCTAGGTTGTTTCTCTCATTTTATAGTGTTCATCTTCTGTTGAGGGAATTTGTTTGCATGAAATGGATTTTTTTGTTTATTGCAACGACACTTGGAACAAACATCTGCAAGAGAAATTTTTTACTTAAATTTTTGCATTTTATGCACACTAACCTTAACTGTTAAAGCTTCAAATGAATTATAATTGTGTTTTTTTAAGTTATTGTCATTCAGATTATAATTGTGTGAGAATACCACCCAGTCGATAAAAGAACATGCCAGTAAAGCTGGTGGGATGGCTTTAATTCTTGGTTGAGTCAACTGAAGACTTGAAAAATGGCACTTTTGGCCTGTCCAACCTCACATTGGCCATACTTGACTTGTAAATCAATGCAACATTCATTATGAAACTTGCTGCATGGCCCTTGGTGCAGAGCAAGCAAGATGTGTGACACCCCAAAGGAAGTATAACGGAACTCTTTTTTCTGCAATTAAAAGCTATAGGTTTTCTGCAAGACTGAGTAATCACATGACTAGGTTGTGCTTTCTTCACTTAGCGATGGTTCACACTTGCACATATGTGTATCAACAAAAAAATTTTTAGAAGGAAAATTGGTTTCATGTCACGCTATGCATGACTCAGTCCTGAAATCTTATTCAAATAGAACCATCTTTTTGTGTGATTTGATTTATTCAAATAAAGTCTTTTGTGTGGTTCTTGTTTAAAAAAATATTTTATTGTTTTTTGTGCAATCCCAAGTCCTGGCTAAAACATGAGTACTAATTCGCAAATTGTTTGGAATTAGGACAAGTTAAATATTTTTATGTGTTTTTTACAAAGCACCTACAAGCTTATTCATGTCAATATAATGGCCACTTTGAAATTTAAACTACTATGTTTATTTTTAACCAGAGATTCCTCAATCAGAACAAATGTACAGAGGGTTATTAAAATATGGTCTAAGCGCAGTGTGCTGGATACAGATTTTACTGACCAGTTGTTAGCAGCCCTGGTTACCAACAAACCACCAGAAAGGTTGAGAAATAAATTGCTTGTGGAATACAAGGTAAGTTTAAAAATACACCCATGTTAATTATGCATACATGAGTTTAATATGAAGAACATACTAACCTAACTTTCATATGCTTCTATAAGACTGGTTTGACAGTTTTGGTATAATTTTGTGTGTAAAAGTTGATATCATGTTATTCATATAGATATTGTTCCTATTGCATGCTAGACATGAAAGAATCTTTTTCGGATAGCACATCTAGGAAAAAATTGTAGCAACTGGACCTGCTGCAGTGTATTACTGCTAAATTCTAGCATAATATGACCTGGTTTTCTGGAAAGGCATAATACTTTGGTCTTAGTGCCATTTTTCATTCCAGCTTGATTGCATGCAGCTGAAAACTGATCAGGTCCATGTTGTAGGCCCCATTCATTGGATGCAAGCAGCACCAAAGCTTTTGTAAAAAGCAAACAGTTGTTCCTACAGCTTCCAAAGCTGAACATCCTTGTCAACCTGCTGTGACTGTCAATACAATTCATATAGAATATGAAGAAGAGTGGTGAAAGCAAACACCCATGTTGAATGGTAGTGATTTAACTCACACCAATGCAGACACAAACTTCTGAGCAGGAATACAGTGTCTTAACCACCAGAAACAAGTGACTGTCAACATGGTTTCAAGACACTCAGCTTATATTCTTTTCTGGAAGGCTAAGGAGATATCTGCCTTGGTAATGTGTGCATTGATTTTTGTCCCCTTGTGTATGGGGATGATCACCCAGTTTTCTAATTTTCCAGTGCCCCTCCTCCAACCACCCTAATTTAACAGGAACAAAACAGAATCAAATCTGGAATACTACTACTACCATCTCCAGGACACCATGCAACTCAAAATACATGATTTAGCCAAAGAACACCTCTATCCAAGGCATTAAGCATTTCAGGTCAGATTTCATCACAACCTGCAGCCTTTCCAGCTTTCAATGTTTTGACAACTAGGAAGACGTGGGTTACAGTATTTTTCCAACGTTTTTGTTCAGCATCTCTAAAAAAATATTTATTGTGATTTTGCACCCCCTACAATGTATAGTCAAGAACTAGGTTTCAAATGTTTAGAATGGAATTTAAATTTTTAATATGTAAAGAAATTCAAGCATATGTACAAGAAAGGATGGCACAGATTAACATTTGAATATACCGCACAAAAAATGATGATTTGATTGAAGTATGTATGAAATAATAAAAGCAAAAGGCTGGCATCTAAATGCTTTCCAATGCATTTCAATTCAATGACTCTTTTGTTCCTGTTTCTTGCTTATGAGTTTTTTCAAATGTGGAACTATGTTGCTGATAGCAACACACATGTCTGATTGTGCATTCAAGTGATTTCATTGTAATTGACAAAAGAGTGCTATATCTTGACTCACAATCATGTTGAATTGCAAATGGAATGAACACAGCTGGTGCAGTTTCACAAAATCTTGGAAACTTAACCTTTACTGAGCACCAATACTCTTGCGAATTTTTACTCTCATTTCATTTCAAGAGCATGATTTCAACACAGTTTTATAAGATCTTCTTTCTGCTCTCCATCATGTGACATTTTATTTAAATTGAAGGAGTATAGATTTATAATCCATTCTTCGGAAGTTTCAACCTTCCGTATGTCAAAATATCTATCAAATGGCATTGACAGCACTTCAAAATGAGCCACAATTTCTTCACAAACACTAAGAATCAAACTCAAAGATTTGTTGTCATCGAATAGTTCTTGAACTACTGCAAAATTAAAATAACTCCCTGTTTTCGTTTGCCAACACTACAGAGACAACTTATTTTTGAACGCATTTAGCTTTTCGTAACAATTCAGTATGTTTATATTTTTGCCTTGAAGTGATAAACTCTTTCATACAAGTGATTTATGTCACTGAAATATGCTAAGATTTTGTTGAATTCTTGTAATTCCAACTCTTCAAGCAGAGCACAGTGACGTTCCTCCAAAAGTCTTTGATTTGTTTTCGCAGTTTGAAGAAGCAGGTTAAAACTCTACCACGTAAGAGCCAGCTGACTTGTGTGTGCAAAAGTAACACTGTATGTTCACTTCCAAGATCTCCACAAAGTGAGTTAAAGAGGTGGGGATTTAGAGTATGACCCCAAATATATTTGATGGTCTTTACAGAATTATCAAGGACTTCCTTAAATTTCGGAGGCAAAGGTTTTTGATGCCAAAGCATGATGATGATGGAAACAGTAACTGGCTAAGTGTGGTATCTCCTGTTTCATCAGTGCAGAAAACCCAGATTTATTCACCAGTACAGCAGGAGTCTGTCAGAGCCAATACTTTCAATATCCAATTAATGTTCTGCAAAGAAGTCTTTCTTAAAATGAAACATCTTTTGCTTTGGTGGTTGATTTCAGTTGTTCACAGAAAAGGAAGTTCTGCGTTATCATCATGGACATACCTCAACAGTGCAATAACTAAAGTGCAATTTGAAACATCAGTAGTCTTGTCTAAATGAGAGAGATTTTCAAGGCACTAGCCTTCATGTGTGAGATACACAAATCAGCAATTTGTCTCTAAATAACATTAGTTATAAGGACACTAATTCAAGCTTCTTTCTTGCTTCATTTCCATGAATAGTTGCAGTCATTTCAAATGCACATAGGTTAACAAGCTCTTCTGCAATAGTGAGGTTTATTAGACTTTGCTATCTTAAGGTACGAAATAATCGGCAGTGGTTTGTCATACAAAACCCAATTTTGGAAAGGTTGCTCAAGAATTAAAAATAGCTCCTTTAACTTGTAAAATTTATTAATTTCATCATAGCCCACAACATTGACCCCACCACGTCAGTTGTTGAAGTGTTCCTGCAACTTAGAATGGCTTCACACTTGCATTGGAGAAAACAGTTTCACAGAGCATGCACTTGAGGCTTTTGCAAATTATCAATTTTTTCCAATGCAAGTGAAACTAAAATGAACATAGTCATTATTCCATGTCCTTTCCTTTGACATGATGAAGGGTTATGATGATAATCAGAAAAGTTTCTATTATTATTTCCACTCATAATTACGTCGAGCAGACCTTCAGATCTCTCCAAATTAATGAAACACTTTCACAAGAAGAACTATTCACTCCAATATGGAAAGCAGTGCACATGGCTCCTTTCCTCTACTTCATGATCAAGTCACTACAGACTTATTTACTAAGAATTATGAAATACTAAATCCACTATATACCATGCTGAAACTATCCTAGAGTTGTCCTAAAAAGTAATTATCACATCACCAATATCCAGCTAAAATTCAAGCGAAAACTACTACAAGATCATAAATAAGAAAAATAGATTGCAGTTAATGTTTACCTGAATAATTAATATCATGACACATAGGTTGAATGAACCTCATGTTTTTGTCTGTAATCCATTGCAATTTTACGAAAGCATAAAAGCCACAGGAGACTTTGCACCTCCTGGAACGATGTCTTACATCCCTGGTTGGGAACCACTTGGCTACAGTGGATGGTATATTCCTGCCCCGACTGCACCTCCTATGTGTCTGCTGATATGAGAGTCGCTGAGTTGAAATGGCTTTTGAAATACTGTACACTCATCCACTGTGAAGGATTTCCATTAATTGCTGACAGAGACACAAAAATGTTCTTTGTATCTAGCAGTATTAGAAAGGACACTGTATGGTTTGCCAGAATACTTATTTGGCTTACAAGTAACTGGAATTTAATATGACCACATTCTCACAAGACTGTATTTTGGACTTTTTTGTCACTTGAACCATATACTTTTGTGCCTCAGCATATTGAGAATCCAAAGAAGGTTCAACTTAGTTCTGAAGCCAGGTTTTTGGGGTGGAAGTGTCTTTCTCAGGAAGTGTATATGTTGGTCTTTGGACTCTGCAATCTTGGTATTGTTGCTGCCATGCAATGGAACTATAAGTTGAGTTTATTTGGTGATAATTGGGAATTTACATTTTACAACACGAACAAGAAATCACTGCAAAGACGCCAGGGCACCGAAAAAACAGGTTATTGAGCCGTTGCCCCTTGATTGATGGACAATCTCTATCACAAACCAGGTTTAGATGGAAGTGTTGCATATACACGGGAAAGAGCTGCCAGATGATCAACACAGTTGCACAAGGAGTGCTGGGTTGTAACCAAGTCTCGTAGAGCAGACCTTCAGATCTCTCCAAATAAGAAACTCCGCCTTGAAACCCCACAGAAAAAAATCTCTATCGGTGGATCAGGTGCTCAGTTCCTCAAGGATC
>Ga0210059_1011169_pt1 | contig 13779 bp, 10 predicted proteins | sample Ectturendosymbi2_FD_188042 | JGI IMG/M metagenome (GOLD analysis project Ga0210059, IMG submission 188042) | Ecteinascidia turbinata endosymbiont from Florida, USA - Sample 2 (SPAdes) (version 2) | ecosystem: Host-associated > Tunicates > Ascidians > Unclassified | place: Key West, Florida...
AACAGAAAAGTAAACAAACAACGACATTTACGAACATCAACAAAACGGGCTATTCAGTGAGATGCGTGGTTCTGCATATTTTTGCACAGTAAGTCGAACCTCGGTTCAATGTTTGCTAGTGCTGGTCTCATAGCAGTTTCAATGTCTAATGCTTGCGCGATACTTTGTTTTGATAGATATCAAAGTTGAAAAAGCAGACGCACATAAATACGCTGAAACAAATGGGAGAACACTTATTGCTCAATCAGACAATGTTGGATATTCTGCTTTAGAATTTAGCCAAAAAGTGCCAAGCTTTTTTTGTCAAATTCAAGCTGCAACTTTGAATCAGAGGACAGTTCAGCAAATTCTTCTTGAGAATTAAGAGGGAGATGCTCCATGCGTTTCGACACGATGAATGGGTTCTGGATCCAGTCTTGTTTGGCATTGTCTAAATCCGGAAGAAAATTTTTTTGAAATTTTTGCATCAAATTTGTCAGGTGGGAAGTTATGATTGGTTAATTGCACCAGATTCCACATCATTGGAAGCCATGAAGTCGCCTTTAAATGAAAACATTTCAAATGAGTCATTTTCAGCTTTTTGTATCCAGAAATTTCATTTCTAGCTACGCCACTGGTTCACCGTCTTTCTATACATCGAGCAAGACGTTGCTTCTTGAGTTTAGTTTGAATGCTTGCAGTGGCGTACGCAGAAAATTTCCGAGGAGAGGCCCAAGTTTTTCGTCACAGTCGTGTGACGTCACAAATCAACTTTAGGGGAAGTGCCGAAGGCACGACCATTTCCAAGGAGGTCCGAGGGCGTGCCCCCGGGAAAATGTTGCAAAAATCACGCTTAAAAATACGCGTTTTTGTGCAGTCTGGAAGCAAGTTTTGGACAACACTGTTTTCATATTTTTTATTTTTAGGGTCTGAGGGGGTGGCCATGGCACAGTGGCCTCCCCCCTCCGTACACTAATGAATGCTTGTTTCTCATTTAATTTATCGTCTTCTTCTTTGGTGTACTAGAATTAAGATTTTGTGCCGATTTTAATTCACAGGTCTAGTCTTCAAAACCGCCTGCTGCAAAGAAGGTATAGTTGCAATTCCGACCATAGGAATCTGAAAGATTGGTTTAAACCAGTGATTGTTAACCAAACAGTGACACTGGCTGTGATTTTTCAAGTTCGTTTTGTATTCGAATCGAGTTATAAACGTTTGAAGCCAGTACCGAGGTTTTAGGAAAGGGGTCCCCAAACTTTCTCTGACCATGTACCCCTTCAGCATTTCGACAGATGAGCATGTACCCCTAAAATGTCTTATGACAAAAAGGCTGAAAAACAGAAAAGAAATATACACTATTTACCAATAAACATAATGATTTTTGAAAATAATATTCCCTGATATATGTACAAATAATTCGAAATGAATAATATATAAATATATTTTTCCCTTTTATTGCTAACCTTGATTGTACCCTTACAGATAGGCAAATGTACCCCTAGGGGTACATGTACCCCAGTTTGGGAACCCCTGTTTTAGGATGTTTAGGATGCATGATGATCATTGTTATGTTATGTAATCAACGATCGAACTTCTAATGTGCTGTCTAGTTGAAAGTCAATCAGGTAGTATTAATTTGTTAACGAAAATATTTGTTTATAAAAATAAATAAAAACCGCACTTGGCCTTACACAAGAAGCTTAGGCCGTTTGTGAGAGTTCGGCTGGTCGTTGCGCCGATGAAGTTATTTACCAACCCTTACTGTGAGCACAATCTACCGAAGGTTTCATAATAGCCTTTGGATGCAACAAAAGGCTGTTGTTGACGTCGCAGAGCAACGTAGTCTTTCTTCTCAATTCAAGCGGCAACGGCGAGAAAAGTAGATGCGAGGATAGAAAAAGTATTCGTGAAGTTCCCGTCTGACGTAGCATAAAACATTAAGGTCGGCACGTTTTCGGTTTCTTGCTTGCCTGGTCTGGGACTAGAGCGGAACTATAGTACATGCGAAAACTAGTGAAATATTTTGAGATCGTAGGCTGGTTTGTGTGCAGACTCTTGCGATTTCTACTTGATAGTGTCTTCGCACTTCGATATGGCAGCGAGTAGCTCGCTGGTCAGGAAATACTGCAGAGCGTAAAGGTGAAGTGGCTGTGAAGTTTGTTTCGTACCAAGGTGCAGCTGGTTTGTCGCTCAAGACTTTCAGCCTTGCAGCGTTGTTTCTGAAGTCACAGGCTACATTGTGAGCGAAGTGCGGACTTGCACTTTAGATAGGGTGCAACAAAGCTCTTCGTTTCCTCAAAAATACATGTGCTACACTAGCTATAACACATTGTTCTAGCTTTCAGGCAGCGGTGTCACCATCAGCCTTGAATAGAGGTTTGTAGATTAGGGTTCAAATTTATGCTGTTGTACAAGACTAGCATTGTGTAGTCGAGGGCATGCAAAGCAGTGGTTGATCAGCAGAAGCTTCTAGACCAGTGGTTCTTAACCTGGGGGTAAATTTGTCCCTGAGGGTAAATGTCAACTTCCAAGGGGGTAAATTTTCTGAACCATAATTTGCAGCAAATGTAAATTTTTATAAATCATTGTAAACTGTAAGAGTTAGTTAATTTCATATTTTTAAGAAATGAGCACCATTGAGTGTATTGGGAGTAAATCTGGTAATCTTGTTTGATAAAAGGGGGTGAGATATGTAAAAAAGGTTAAGAACCACTTTTCTAGACTATGTTAATGGGGCGATCATTTTTTTAGTTTGCTTCTTTTTTAGTAAACTTCCGTGGAAACTTTGAATTTCATTCAAACCCAAAGAAGGCTTAACCTACAGCGCTAAGAAGGCTTAACCTAAAGGTGGTTCTCAAACTTTTCGCTGAAGGGAGCCAACTCCAGACCTACGATTTTGTTAGAGAGCTGCTCTAAGAACTTTCAAAACAATTCAACTGACAGTTTTTGTTATATGAGCAGAACAAAATTGTTGCACAAAATATCAGAGGTTTTGTTGAAAGACGGCTGAGGGCCGCACAAAGGGTGCTTGGGAGTCACATGTGGCCCTCAGAACCGCGGATGAGAACCACTGCTCTAAAATGTGTATTATCCGGTATAAAGATCTACAGTCCCTGTTCTATGTTCATTCGTTTTTTGTTTTTCTTTTCATTGTGCTTATTTGATGTCCAACTGTTGTTTCTCAACACTTGTCAAAAAATGATAAACGGGGTTAGTCGACTAGATGACCGCCACGGTCTTTCGCCAATCCTATATGACACAGCGCCCCTCTTTGTTTACACTGATCAACTATTGTGCCATTGTTTTTCCATTTGCTCTAAGGTTCGCTAATGGTTGGTTTACTGCATGCGATGGCTTTTATGATGCTTCTGCTTGTTGGCTGAGTCATATGAAACAATAAACCATGTTTACCATGTCCCGGTTTTGAAGCATGTGCCTAGTCATGCATAACTACTAGCCAGGCCAATTGCAGTGTGTTTCAACAACTTGTTGTGGACTTTGGCGACATTGGTTCTGCGCATCCGATACTCTTACCTGTATATTCGTCCCATAACAACACGCGTATATCATGTGTTAAAATTCGCAATCAATCTTCTGGTTTGTAACACAATGTCGTACGTTATTTAAATTCTTTACAAACTGAAGCAAGCAATGCCATTCTGGCGTAAACCTAAATTATACAGCTTGATATAGTGGTATCGCTCTACCTCGTTGTCATACTCACTAAGCCAGCTATGTCCAACCCAAATGTTTTACTGAACCAAAAATTATGTCACTATCTTTAACAGGGCTGCACATTTAATAACATATTAATGAGGGCCGCACACTGAATGACTTACTTAGATCTTAGCAAACTAAATTTACTTTAAGCTAATATACTGAAAGCGTTTGAATCCTAACTGCAGTGGTAACAGATGTGATAAAGAGGCACTGAGGATCACCTGCATCAAAAATATCAAACTTTGACATTTTTTCCTATTTCACCACAACTTCGTCTACAAGCGTTCGAAAGTCGGTCTCAACACGTAGGCGACATGTGGCGCTACTGCGAATGAGCGCCACAATATTTTGACTTCAGATACTGATCGTTAAAATTTTTGATAATTTTCTTTTTTATAAAATTTGTATTTTTACGACGAACTGTTGCCAAATGATCACTCCACAAAGGCAGACATTACTCTATACAAAAATAAAGTATTTCTAATCACCAGGGTTGGCTATGGGACATATTTATGTGTCCCATTCCCATCCCATAGCAATTCATGCCCGTCCCGTCCCATCCCATGGAACGTTTCCAATGGGATTCCCATAGGAATGACATTCCAATGGAGAAGCCTAGGGTTGTCCATGGGACATATTTATCTGTCCCATTCCCATCCCATAGCAATTTATGCCTGTCCCATCCCACCCCATCCCATGGGACGTTTCCCATGGGATTCCCATAAGAATCCCATTCCCATGGACAAGCGTGCCAATCACTGCCAAAGCTGTTTTCATTCAAACAGAATATCCGGTCTTCAGTGGAAATTGCTTCTAAACTTTTATTGTATTTACACCTTAACGCAAAAGTCGTGGTAGCTCTTCAAGTCGCTCCTTATTGAACAAAGATCCTATTTGCGTTTGGTTGATTGCGTGTCACCCCAATTCATTGCAGCCATACGTCAGCAAAACATAAGGCAGGTTTTTTTAAGGAAAATGTTAGGAACCCGGTATGAATCTGTAGGGACCCGATTTCACTGATTCTAGGCACCCGATTTTCTCTGATTTTAGCAACCCGATGATAATTTTGTCTGATTCTAAGGACCCGATTTGAAATTTTAGGGACCCGAATCGGACCCGAATCGGGTCCCTAAAATGCCTTAAAAAAACCTGCATAAGGCATACTGAAAACATTGTTTAGCGCTTGCCGACGTGTCTGTTCATGCATTTCTTTTTTCAAACACAGCTGCGAGTGAGAAAGACATGTGGTGATGAAAGAATCGGAGGGCAAATGAAGTAACTGGTCACATCTACAGCCTTTTACCATTTCGTAAACTGAGCGTCAAAATGCGGCTCGGTCGCTGCAATATCGAAAATTAAGAATTCTGTTTACTAAGAATCCATGTACAAGTGTTCATTCGTTTGATTCAATTTAATTATCAAATTGAAACAAGGCGGATAGTTTTCCTTCATCTTGTTAAAATTCTTATTGATCGCATAATGTTTCATTGCCTTATCCTGGACTTCTTTGTAGCGTCCAACGTTTTTTTTAATGCTTGTGGTTGTTAAATTTTATTTTTTTTATTTTGTTGGCAAGAAACCTTTGTACTCAACTCATGCCCTGACAATAATTTTAATTGCACATTAAATGTCGTGGAAAGAGTTATCGGTGTTCCTTTTTGTCTATTTTTATTTTTAGAGCACGTTTTGCTGTGGTTTCTTTGAACTTACCTTGATTGTTCGAGCTGCAAAACTTGTTTTGCGTCAACCTGCTCTGTTTCTTTATATTGTAACAGATGTTGGGTGTTGCTTCCGAAGTATTTAACGAAAGAATCCACTTCGCTGAAGCTTCATTCGCCTTTTCACCTTCGCCGTTGTTGGTCACAGTCAGGACTATGCAAGTGATGACGTAGCCGTCGATTATTTCGAGGATTTTAACCGTAGTGGAATTGTCTGTTTAAGCACGTTTTTTTAAGGTGTTTTAGGGACCCGATTCGGGTCCCTAGAATTGAAGGTCTGGTCCCAGGAATCAGATAAAATTATCATCGGGTTCTTAGAATCAGAGATATCGGGTCCCTGCAGGTCCATACCGGGTAGCTAATATTTTCCTTGAAAAAAACCCTGGTGCAAGTGCAGCATAGATTCTTTTTGCGCTTTCACTTTTTGCTTGAAGACGTTTTTTCTCAGAAAGATATTTCGGAAGACATTCACTTTGTCATTCGAACTTTGGCAGGATACTTTGCAGATACACCCAATTACTTGTTCAGATCTGTATTAATCTGCTATTATTTTATTCTCGTTTCTCACCTTGTTATGATGCAAGCAGGATACCAACAGTTGGACGCCATGTGTGTTTTGGATTTAGGAAAAACTCCGTCGATTTTTCATTAAATATTCGGTTTAACATTGCAGATAGACGCGGCAATAAATGCGAACCCGCCATTCATTATGTTCTTTGTAAAAGTTTTGCTGCTGAAAATTTTGGGTTATAAAGCTAGGGATTTCACAGATATTGAGAATTGTTTGCTACTTTGTTTTGATGATTTGCGGTTGATTTGCCACAACCGTCAATCGGACGTTGTGTGAATAAGTCGAAGGGGAACAAATCGCTGCTGCTAAGTCTTACTGCTGGTGAAATACCAGGACTGAACAAACACTTGCTGTGTTTTCAGGATGCAACTCGTATTTCACCGAAAAGCGCAAAATGTTTCAAAGAATCTGTATGAGAACGAATGGTTCATAATTCGAAGGGTTCATAATTCGAAGGGTTCATATTTCATAGTAGCGTGACGACGATGCGGAGAGCTGGTTGAAGAATTAACTTAGTAGTTGCAGCCATGGGCGTCGGAAGGGAGGGCAGGGAGGGTCTTCTCTTGGCCCCCCCCTGGATTTTGAAATTATTACCAAAAAAAGGTTGTTTTTCCAATTTCGAGGGGTTAAAACCAAATTTCACCACTTTTGGCCACCTCCTGGAAAAAAATTTCCCCTCCTACCCCCTACCTGAAAAAAAACTTCCGACGCCCATGGTTGCAGCAGCTTGCAGGAACGCGGATCTTACGTTTCGTCGATTCACGAATAGAAATTGCCTGAAATCACAAGTTGGCGTTTAGCTCAAAGCACTGAAGCGCATATGTTTCCAGTTGAATAGCATTTTACCTCTGTTTCTAAACTAAGCGGAAGGAAGCATGCGCTTACTTTAGGTGACACTTGTGCAGCACGCTTTGAAAAGGGTGTTTTTCTTTTGCAGTGACATTGCAGCAGCACAGAGCCAAGCTAATTAGCGGTTTGAGTCCGATACAGCTGTTGTTTGTTTTCTACGTTGCACCGTAATCATGAGCTCATCTGAAAGTCTTGAAGGTGAGGACACGGGCTACCCCCGTGGCCCGACGTACGACTCTGCCGAAGAAATAGGCGCCCTCACTGGACATAAACGACGGAAAGGTTCAAACAGCTCCGACGACGATTCTTTTTATGATGTGGAGGCCATCATGAAAGATCCCCAACTGAAAAAGTTGGTCTTCTGGCGCAGCGCACTGTGTCGGTTTGAGATCCTCTGGATTTAATAAAATGCTGTTGTAGTTGTTGCCTACTTGTTCGTTGTTTTGAGTAAGTGTTGTGTTTGTTACAAGGCTGTGTGGGCGAGACCTTGTTTTCCCTTACTTCATAAAACGCAACAAAAGGCCACAAATATCATTGTCAAGTAAAGTAGGACATCGTAGGAATCTTCCTGCCCGCCATGCTTTGCTTCATGACTCTGCAAGGATTCTGAATGCACTTATCCATATCCAAGTTTCGAAGTACTATAGAGGTGAAACGAGAACAGTCGAATCTCATCGCAAAGCATTTGACTAAAGATGCTCGATTCCGCGTCACGTACGCATTTCCAATCCTGTGATTGTAATTTAAAACGTACAGGTGAAATGATGAAACATTAGAGCAAGACTTCTGCAGTTTCGAACACGTGCGAAGGCTTTCGAAAACATGCCGATTTTTTATTATAGCACGCACCAAGACCATTGCACTTTCATTATCGAACTGTTAAGATCTGCGGTTTTATAAGCGAACTAAAAGGCTAAGCTCTCGTCGATCGTGGCGGGAAGTCCGCTTTGTCTACAAGAGTTTTAAAAAAGGTGGAGATTGACCCAATCAAGATGCACAAGCGAAAGAGTTTAACATGAGTACATAATATATTTGGGTGCGTTGATTAAATCCTACGTGAATGTCATGTACAAATACGTAGAATCAACGGCAATATTAACGTAAAGAAAGGCCGTGGCTACATACTGAACCAGATGTAACCATTTTACAAAATATAATAACATTCTTACGTGTGCCTATTATTGCGAAACAGGCGTCCTGGCTTGCTACAGTGCGCACGGATAGCACGCGAAATTGTGATTTTCAGAATTGCGCCCGTTTTAACAAAAACAACTAAGATTCCCTCTGTGTTTAAAGTCATGCGTGAGAAATGTCGATGGTTTATTGCATTAGTTAACGGACAAGGCGGTAAAATATTAAACTTCGATCAGATAAAAACATGTTTATGATTCTTTCGCGTTGTTTTGCTTTTATTCCTAAATTTATTTTTTTCAGGAAAGAGAAATTGCGAATATGGAAAAACCTGCTTTTGATCTGTGTCGCATTTGTTGGGAACTTCACGGCGTTTAACGGAGCATCAGTGTTGCAGTCCAGCCTTAACGCCGACGCTGGCTTGGGCACAGCTTCTCTGGCAGTCATCTACGGTTCGCTCATCCTTTCCGCCATGTTCCTACCAACCTACGGTACGAAAACATCAATAAATTTGTCAAAGTTTAATCAGATGTGTTGTAAATCATACTTGCTAGAGTTTGTTCTGCAGGGCTTGATCTCAGTAAATATTATGCAGCTATCCTACTATCGTCCTGCGGTAAGACGCACTTCCACGCGGTTTCGCCCAATTAGGTTCGAGGCACATTCTGGATAACTCAAAGACAAACAGATTAAAGAAAGGTTTGGAATCTTCTTCCTGTGATAGTCGATTACACTAGTTTAAAATTACAACTGCGAGAAAATTGGAACTCATAAATCTTCCTACTTAGTTGGAAGTTTCTCAAAGACGACAGCATCAGAGGACTGTGAGTTCCAAACTGTAACTGTTGTGTTGCTCTTGGCCTCCATCCTTTTCCCGACGCTCCCTTATTCATGGATCGTTAAAAATTCAATCACTTTGGGTAAATATTTTAATAATTTGAAAGCTTCGTTTTGCAATAAATGATTTATTTACCCTGCCAACTTCGTGGACTGCACGTGATAGTGTTTAAGACCAACTTTGTTCAGTAAATGAGTTGCACAACTTGGCTTCGCGCACGACCCAGTCTGGTGATGCTGCTTATGTTGCTTCTCTCAGTCTCACTGATCAAATTCCGCTTCACAGTCCGTTAGTTTGTCTCACACAATTAATATCTTGCAAAAGATTGCTTTTGCAACGGTGACGTAACAAAACGCATGCTTGTTCAAAAGTGACGTAACAAAAGGTATGCTTGTTAAACGGTGACGTAACAAAAGGTATGTTTGTTCAATGGTAACGTGACAAAAGATTGCTTCTACAATCGTGACTCTGATCGGGCAGTTTCGAGTTTTCAAAAAATAACCGTGCCAATCGTTCCAACGTATCCGAGGAACATCTTGCAGAAGCATAGGATTAAATGGCGTGCATAAATTTTGGCCCTGTTATCTCATTTCGTCCATGCTTCTTACGAATCCAAGAAAGTTGTTGCGCTAACCAAGTCAGTCATGCTTTCACAAGGGCCTCTGAGAGAAATTTTGCCCAGGGATACAAGGACCGAAACCGTCCCCCAAGCTTCTGGAGCCCTCGTCGAAAATTGTGTAGCTTGTTTCTATAGTAATCAGAACATAGAAAAAACAGCTACCCTGCTACGATTTCGTAATAGATTAATTGTTAACTGGCAACTGGTTTACACAAGTAATTTTGGGCTTGAATACAGATAAACTTATCATTCATACTTTCATCTTCCCGGGCTCCAGTAGCTACCAGGCCCGGATACAGTGTACCTCTTGTACCACCCTCTCGTAGGCCCTGGCTGTCACAAGATACAAAATATGAAAACTATATTCGAGTCATTTAATGCTCTAGGTTTGCCGTGAGGTTTCGAGGGCACTGCGTGCCATGCTCTGCTTTGGTAACTTTGCCGTGGTTAATACTTGCACATATCGACATTCCAACCGTACGTCTCTGTAACAATGGCGCAGCCAAATCAATACGTGAATTTTTATCAAATAGATTTTAGATCTCATGGGTAGTGAAAAGATTTATGTACGTACCTCAGCAGTTTGTCAATTTGATTATCAGCCTGATTGCTTCAAAGGTATTTGTTTTTTGCTCCCGCTGCTGTTTCGCATTCGTGAAAACTGTACTTTCAATTCTTACATAACGAATTTACAAAGCTTATTAAGCGGAACAGGAAGTGAAGGTTTGTGGAAACACAGGCAGTGTTTTTTAGGCTTGTCAGGAAGTTGTCGATTTTTAATCAGCATCTTGCAGGTCTTACATTTTTCACTGCCTCACATGATAATACGGGAACCTTTCGAAAATCTGATGAAAGGTTCCCGCATTATCACGAAAATCTGATGGTATTGAGCAGTCGTTTCGGCTAATGAAAATGAACTTACAAATTAGAGCAACCTTGCCCGAGCAAAAATGGCGCAGCGCGTCTGTGTAAGTGGCGGCTCTGTATGAGACGTATTATTATTCTGACGCAGAATGTGTAAATATCCTCTACCGTGCCTTTGGAACAACGCCCACCTATTCTTGTCGTTTTTATTGGCTGTGAAAACACTTTGCTGGCAATGCTGCTGCAACAGGGTCCGTAGCGTGGCTCACTTTTCTGCGCGTTTGTTTTGTTTAATTAAAGACTTGAACTAATATCTTTGGATGAGTAAATCACTCGAAAAGTGCTATCATGCTGAGAGGCAAACGTCGCTGTAGGCCTGATGTGCGTAATCGTCATAAATCATCCATTAAACCGCGGACATTGTCGTTAGTACTGTACGTCTTCCCTCAGGCAATGTCGGTTTACTCGTGGTAACGCCGGTTTGGTTAGTCGCTCGTTGACGTCGTTGCGCAGGATGCCGAAGCCCGTATCGCGTTATTTGAGACGTGGCATGCGTTGAAGCGTGCCTTTGCGCGGTATTTCCGATCATGCGTAACAAGACACGTGACACTGCACTGTCAAAACACAGAGGCAAACAACAGCTAACCACATGTTCATGCATTCAACATGGCAACTGATCTGCGTTTGCAGTGGAATCCATTGACTGCTTAAACCATAGTGAAGCAGTAGTTGTAGATGCGGGTAAATGGCCGTGGATCTTGTCACGTTGGCATTTCAACCCTTCAAGTTTAGAAACTATGAAGTATTATTTATCGACTCACTCCAGTCTAAGATGCACGCTTGCCCAGTTTTGTTTTTGAATAACTCGACGTCATTCTCTGCCAGTTTCTTGTCGACACGCTTCATTTGCGCATAAGATGACGTTGAACAATTGTAACGTTAACCAGGCCTTCATCTGGAATTTCCCATTCAACGCCACGAGCAGAAAGCTGAGAACCCACTCATGTGCTTTCACTCGGAAAATCTCAGGGGCGTGTTCGTCTTGCGTTACACTCCATCTCAAATAAAGCTTTTGCGAGTTTTTTTTGATTGACTCCCGTACAGTTTAACAGTGCCGTGTTTTTAATTAGTTTTAGGGAAACAAATAATTTTAGTAACTTTCAGTAAACAGCTCACTGTTTTCAATATAATTTTCTTTTTTTTCTGAGGCAGCGCTTTGTCTCAGTGTATCACGTTGTGGGTCTTTCGTTCAACTTTGTCACCAGTGTTCCCTCTAAGAAAATTCCACGCCGAGCAAATGTTTGTCTTGTTGCGCACTAAGCGCATGCAACTGCGCAACCATGCAGACACACAAACAGTGGAGCGTTCCCAACGTTGAAAGCGCTATGCCATATGTATACACCTTATTGCATTTAGAATGTTGGAAGTGCGCGACCATGAGATAGCACCGCGCAAATTGTCTGGTGGTACTGGGCAATTGCGCATCTTAGGGGGAACACTGTTGTCACCAATCCATTCTCTTTCCATTTCTCGACGTGAAAGTCAAGCAGTTGCCGTAGTTGTTGAAAACTACTGATGCTTCATGACTGTAACCGAGAACCATTTCGGAAATTACGAGCGTCTTTATTCAGGGCTCTTTTTGTAGCATGGTGGTTTGTATTACAGTAGTTTCATCATGTTCGACACCAACCTCTGTACCCAACAAGCCGACCCTGTCTTTGCTTACGTGCACAGCAGCGCTTCCACCGCATGAAAAATTGTTGTTGCTCCCATATCGAAATTACCAATGTTCGTACAACATGTCCCTGATCTTTCTATAAAGCTCTTCCTATTGAGTGAAATGCAACACGAACGTGGACTTGTTGGGAAATATGAACACGCAGACCAACTGTGAATACAGTTGATTCCACAATTATTTGTCTATTTTAATAGTGGATTCATGTAAATCTAATTTATTTTACGAAGAAATTGAAAATATATACGCAATACAAATTTTTGCTTGTGAGTAATTGTATCTGAAAAAGGCAATTGACCAAACATTGGTTGTCATCCTCAGCACCCCTCTGGGTACAGTTAATCAGCCATGTGTTTAATACAATGGTGGGCACACTTTCAGAGAGGGGGAGTGAGGGCTTCATCAGAGGACCATGAAAAGTCAATGGGCCGCACGTTTCAAAATCTGTCGCCTTGTTCTAACAGGGCTTTTTTCAGGAAAATGTTAGGTACACGATATGGACCTGTAGTGACCCGATTTCTCTGATTCTAGGCACCCGATTTTCTCTGATTCTAAGGACCTGATGATAATTTTCTCTGATTCTAGGGACCCGATTCGGGTCCCTAAAAAACCTGAAAAAAAACTGCTCTAAGATGATGCAACATTTAGACAGCATGGTTGATAAAAACAGACAAACGATCTATATCCTTCTGCAGTTTTCCCTGAACTGTGTTGAAAAACGTTGTTTGCCGACCATTAGTTTAATGTTTTCGCTATTGTTAAGGTTACTTCGATGTATATCCTGATACAACATTGAAGTTCAGTTGCGATGATTAACAATCCTGAAAATGTGATGCGCTGTTGAGCGTGGCAATTTTCAACATTTCGAAATCGATTTTTATTCGATCGGAGAAACATTTGCCAATTTCATTAATGTTTTTCCATATATGAAAAGAGACATGGCGTTAAATGTGCGCGCTTTTTCTCTGAAGGAGGTTATTATTTACAAAGTGTTAAAGAAAATAACTCAGAATTTTAGGTCGGTTATCTCTGGAATAGTAAACTGCCAAATGCGTTGTCATGGTCAAGGGGCATACCTATGCATGCAGAATTATTAGATGCAATGCCACAGAGCTGACAGATGTCTTGACAACGGCTATGGGTTGTTTAGAATGTTTCATCGGTTGCTGCAGCAAAGCAACGCCGTTGAACGTTTCATATTGCGAATGCTCCTTTGTCACCAAAACAGATACTGTCAAGTCTGTAAATGATTTATGGCCACGTTTTTCTGTCATTCTGAAGTTGCTTACCCAAGTGTTGTTTACATTTCATTCCGTGAAACGTTTTTATCATTTGATATCTTTGCGGTCACTGCCCAAGCAGCATTCTGTCTGCTGCTGAAAATCGTTTTGTTTGTCTGGTGTCGCGCAACTTCCAAACATGTTTATCCCGTTGAGGGCAGTTTCCAAAACTGTAAAAGTTCCCCTAATGCTGGCAAAAGTCACCAATAACAGTGCAAAGATTTTTGGGTGCGTAGACGTTTCGGTGGCTTTTCACGTCATTTCTTTCCATGCTCGGCTCTGACAAATCTTCCATTACCTCTGGAGAGTGTCTCGATGCATTCAGAACAAGCGAATTCCACTCCACGCTCCTGAATCATTGTCGTATATTGGGGTTGTGTTGCAAAAAAGGTGGATTTCGTTATTTTTTTATTAGGAATTGCAGCATCAAGTTGAAAGCAAATGTTTGAGCTGTGGGGTTGTCATTATACGGAAC
>Ga0210059_1011170_pt1 | contig 13776 bp, 10 predicted proteins | sample Ectturendosymbi2_FD_188042 | JGI IMG/M metagenome (GOLD analysis project Ga0210059, IMG submission 188042) | Ecteinascidia turbinata endosymbiont from Florida, USA - Sample 2 (SPAdes) (version 2) | ecosystem: Host-associated > Tunicates > Ascidians > Unclassified | place: Key West, Florida...
TTTCTTAAATCATTAGTCAGATGACGAATTGTTCAAAAAGTTCGATCAGAAATTAAAAAATAAGTCGACAACACCTAAGAAAGGGTTTCTCAACCTGTGGGCCAGTCCCGTCGCCATGGGGGGGGGCTTTGCTGGGCTTAGCCCCTCCAAACAGAGCTCCAAGCCCTTCAAATAGAAACAAGGAACACTATCAATCAGTAGACTTTTGTCAATTTTTAGAATGTCTAGCCCTCTACACAAACGTAAAGACCCCCTATTAAAGACTTTCTGGCGACGGTTCTGCTGCCAGCCATTGGTGCGCAACGGAAAATTGTTTGATGTGTCACGGCCTGGTATTATTCAAGTTGAGTACGTTTCCAAGATGAGCCTTTTAATCGAAAATATAGATAGCTCTTGAGGTAAAAACATCATTATACCCTCTCTTTCATCATTGTTTATTAGAAATTATTGCGACATAGAAATTCCTACGTAGCCTAACACCTTGTGCACTATGCAGTTACTGAAGGCATTTTGAGGCAGACAGGCGGGTCTTGTCATGAAAATGAAATTTAGAAGCACGCTTTAATGTGGAAGATGACTTGATATGTGTTATCATGTATTGATCCTCGAATATATATGTTTTCTCACAACAGACTCGGCGTTCGCATTGATTGTTGAGCACGTCGTCTTATTAAAAGTTGTTTTTGGTTGTTTTTATTTCTGCTCTGTACATCGCAACAGCTTGTCGCAACAGTTGTCGCATTGAAGTTGTACATTCGGTGGGTTACATCCCTGAAAAAGTTGAGAAACCCTCATCTAAGAGTTAATTTTCCGGACGGCATACCTTCCCGAACGCTAAAATTAGACTTGGCTCTCCTGCTGCAAATCCACGCAGCGCAAATAAAAGAAAAAATAGCTGTTCGCCCTTCATCCGTTTCATGAGCAAGACTTGGTGGTGTCTATAACACGTGAAACTGCTACTCCTGATAAGAGCCGCAGCATTACTTGCAGATTTACGTGGATCGCATGAACCGCGGGGTTGCCGAACCTGGACCAGATGAGCGCCGGAGCCGCCACCTATTTCAGATACTGAAAATGATTGTATAAAACTACGGCACAACGCACAATAAGCATCATAATTTGCTTTATCAATCTCATTTATGATTGCATTTCATTCAACAGATTTGTAGCACAACGATTACGATTTTCAATTGTTTAAAGATAAGTCCGCCACACTCTTCCCTGCATGCAGCACGAAATGCGAAGACAATCTCTACTTCGATAATAAATGAATTTCTTATTAGAAGTGAGGTGCAGTACAGTCCAAATCCATCGGCGTGCCTGTTTATTTTAATCGCAGGCGTTACTGCTAACTGCATCTGCAGGTCAAACGCAGGTAAATTCCTCGTTGCTTCGGAACATTTCAAACAACGCAAACACATAGGTTCGAACAACGGTAAGAGTTTGACAGTTATTTTTTATAAAAATAATAAACACATGGATCGAAAATTCTTTTCGACTGCAGCAAACGTTTCTTCAGTTCATTATTGGAAACTGCGGAGGGCGCAGAAACGATCAATCACAAAAGCGCTGCTTTTACGACTGCAGGCAACCAAGCTTTCTTGCATCCATGCTGACACATTTCGTGTTACTTTGCAGCAGGTCATTGGTGAGGAGAAACTTGCAGCTTTTTTTGCACAGCACTGCCACTTAGTTCCTGGTTAAATAGGATAAATCAAAGAAAGCTTGAAAATTGCTTTTTCAATTATCTTATTATCCAAACTACATAAGATCAGCTTTTTGCAGATGGCAGTGCAAACGACATGAATCCAAAGTAACTACTGCGTTATTGCAGTTGCCTGTGAGAGGATCCCTGACAGAATTGCCAGGGGTGCGGTATGGAACGAAGCCCTACTGGTGAAAATCACAACCAGGCCTTCGCATAAGCCCGTCAAAAAAGGTTTTCCAGAAGTTGGCGTCGATATGCTGCGCTATTGCCCGTCAGTTTCAAGAAAACGTAGATGAGCGGAGTAAAAACAGTGGCGAATGGAAGGCTTAATGTGGCCCTAAATCTTTCGTCTGTCAAAACTCAGCAGCGACTGAGTCTTGGTGCGGATAATGAAGTGGACAAAATCTCATTCACTGAAGCACTGTGGCTCTGATGAGTTTTCCTGTAATAGCATCAAGCTTCTCCAAATAAGTGTTATCTTTTCCAAATAATACCAAGGGCCTTTTGCCGAGCCCGAGAAAAATCAGCAACGATGCAGTTCAGAGATTGTCTGTGCGGCACAGTCAATATATTCAAAAGCTTTGAAGTGTTCGTTAATCAGACGTTCAAGGAAGAGTGCAACTGTATTAAAACAACAGTTTTCTTTGCGTGCGATAACATATCTGCAACGTTCCGCTATATTACTCCCTACGACGCTGATCCAGCAACGATTTCATAAAGAAAAATTAACTTGCTACAATAAAAATCTCCTAACCTTTCTTTGTTTGTGATAAAATCTAATCAACGCAAATAAAAAAGGAAGTGAAGTAAACGGTCAAGGAATTAAAAAACAATAAACATAGGAAGACAAACATGGCGCACGAACCACAAATACGCACATGTGTTTTATGAAACGTTTTGAAATAACCACTGTTTGATGTAGTTGCTTTAAAAACATTCAAGTTAAGCAGTTCTTCGAAATTTTAAGTTGAACTGAGCGGGCATACTGATGGAAAAAACTCTATTTGCACAAGTCAGCAGTCTACCCGGCGATTTTGCCAACTGCCACCACAGCCTGCTGACAGAGAAACATGACTGTTGAAAAAGCACAGCCCGAACGCAATGTACAAGATCGAATGCGACACACTCTTTCCACTGGCAAGAGTACATAAGCAGGACAGTGTTATTGGAAAGACATGGCGGTGTGTAAAACACTTGACAATCGAAGAAAAATTTCAAACGCCGTCTTGCCTCATTCAAGCGCGCTCGAGTGCGGAAACAACTTTCGCGAACGTCGAACTGTGAAAGCTGCTGCTGCTGAGCAACAGAATCTTGGAATGTCTGGTCGTTACCACTCAGAACGTCCTGCGTGCTTCGCGTTCGACGGAACGGCGAATTCTTATGAACCGTGTACTGATCTACTATTTCACTGCGAAATCTCAAAGTTGAAAATAGCATGGAATGGAGATGGAAATCTCAGCATCTCTTGCAAGAAAAGCAAAAATCGCTGCAAATTTGTAACGCAGTCGCCAATCTCTCGTTCAGCGCTACGACCGATCGCACAAGCTCGCTGCTTTTTTCTAAGGTAATCCAGCAATTAGTCGAAGATTTTAAAAAAGGGCCGACCCAAACTAACTCGATCGCTTGCTGTTTTCCGCCATTGCAAATCAAGCAAATTCATGATTGAAAACTACGCCTAAATGCAAAGACGCATGGGCGGTATAACTAGCTTCCGTTGACACTTTCAAATTCCCAAACGAGTTACAAAAAAAATATCTCACACATGACAGCAATGATAGCAACTTTCCTTTTGCCGTATGACAGCAATGATTTATAACTTTTCTGTGCGTTTCATGTAGAAGTGGGAGTAGTGATTCGTTTCTACTCGATGTTTTCAAGCCTAACACAGTAGACTTACTAAAAAACGTGTTCGATTTTTTCATTGCGTAGATCCTTTCCACAGCCTTGGGTTTTGGCTTTCAATCAAAAATACCCGCCGCTCGACATATAAATTATATTCAGAACAATTCCAGACGTATGAAACAATTTATTCACTGTTATCCGTGACCACCCCTTGTTTTTATGAGGATTTTTTAGCTTTTAATATTCAGATTTGGTGTATAGCCAACGTCAGTACGCCCATAATAATCCTGTGCATGCAGTATGCCAAATAAACATAAATGTCAAGATTCTTGGCAGTGACAGTCGTAATTGAAGTGGAGAGAAATAGCTTGGCGCTTGTACAATCGCAAGAGTCAAATCTTGTGAAACGCAGGCACAACGTCAGACAATCGATCGCCTTCAGGCATGTGCTACGAAAAGACTGAACGTCCAACGCAGTATCAATATTTTATGCATATTGCATATTACTGAGCATGTCAACCGACGCCACATTGGAAAGTGATATGGAGTAACAGCTGTTATTTTGAAAAAAGCTTGCGATTAATATCCTAACAAAACAAAAAGAGCGTAAAAGAGCAGCCAATTCAGCTGTCTTTTCGAAAGTTCTTTCCCCGACTAACCAAGTCCATCCGGGGATAAAAGCAAACGCTACACCATTAGTTATTTCAACCAAATACAAGAGCATCAAACAGATCTAGTTAAATCTTCATAAAGATAAGTTGGTTTTTCAACGCGGTTTGGTAACAACAACTATATAGTTGTGCACACATTAGACCGGGGTTACCAACCTAGAATAGCGACACCCGGCCTTCCTTCGCAATCGTAAAAATAACGACGGAATTGAAGCATCGGTGTAAGTAACGGCTATAATTTAAATTGACAAACCAACCGCCACAGAACATTTGTGAAATACGACACCACAAATAGGCTTGATTATCACAACAGTAACCGAAGTGTTAATACCTGTAATAGTAGACCCGGCCATTGATTCCGATTCTAGCTTCCCAGGCACTAGGAAGATGTTTCTTAGGCCTTTGTACAAGCTGCTGTTTATCCAACATCGCGCTGTATGCTGGTGTTCTCACTGCTGCATAGAAAAAAGCTTTCGAAAGAACTTGGAAATTTTTATTATCAAAATCCTCGTTACTACATGCTACCATTGCTTTAAAGCAAACCATTTATTATTATTTACTGATTTCGTTGCTTGATACTAAACAGCAATATGCAGCGCATTAGCCAAATTTATTGTGCATAATGAAGGTGAAATATTGAAAACACCAAAATAGTTTTTTGTAATCAGTTGCAAAAACTTGCCGAGGTCTTCGTCAACAGTGGATATAATGGAAATTATTAGAAGTGTACAAGACCCATCAAAAACACATTTTTCAGTGTGGATCACAGTTAAAAGTTTGCAGTTTTCCTATTAATGTTAAAACTTTAGCATACACTTCATAAGCAGAGCGAAAAATCATTAAGAAATTTACCTAAAATCTGCTGTCAGTACATTCGTTTTTGATCAAGATGATTAGTACAGGTGAACTATTATATAGCAAATAGTTGTTGCAAAACGCCTGTTGCATAAACATGCTTGTTGCAAAACGAGAGTAAGTTCTCTGATCAGATTTTTTGTGATTCAACGTCACTGAATTCTGTAATCTGCAATTATATAGAAACTCTCGACGCAGGGGGCAGAACGAGGGGCAAGGGGGCAGAACGAGGGGCAAGGGGGAACAATTCCCCGGCGCCAAATCACTGTGGGGGATCGCTGAAAATCCCAAAATGTCACAAGTACTTTCTACAATACAGCAAATTTGCTTCCGAAAGAGCTCAGATTTGAACATGGGGGGCGCCAAACTTGCTTCTTGCCCCTTTCGCCATTTAACCTCGTTGCGTCCCTGTCTTGACGACAAACCTAAAGTTATTATTGTCGCTCTTTGCACTATATCTTCAATACCACAAGGAAGTCAATCATTATTGTGACTCTATTGCCCAAGTTCTATTGTTTTACCAACTCTTGACCAGAAGTTTGTGAAGCCTTTAAATTTGTGATATAACTAAAACCTTATCACACAAACCTACTTACATCAACACGTTAATAATGTATTAGAAAAAAATCCTAATTACAAAATTGAATTAAATACAATTCAATGTGTCACAAAACGTGAACAATGTTTTGCTGTGACCAACTTCATTAAGAAATCAGAAAGATTGCATTCCTTAAAAAAATTCTGACTACTAGCACATTCTTGTGTTTGTTTTCCGCCTGTGCAAGTTGCGGGGGTATTTTCTTTAAACATTACCTTATCATTGATCCAGCACAGGATTGCTGTATCTTGGAAGGTATAAACATCAGCACAACCCACTGACATCCCAACTCCTTTCGCTTTAGTTTTGCAGCGGATTTGACCAACAGTAAATAGGTCAATGCCGGATTTAGGCGTGTGCGTTGTGTGCGGCCGCACGGGCCTCCACATAAATGCGAAGTTGAACTTTTGTTTTGGAATGAAATTCTCTGTAAGGTGAACACCACCAGCTATGCATTGCAAGATCAAACACTATATTTAAATTCTGCAGTCGCTACTTTGTCTTCATTGAAAATATTGGTTGAAATGCAGCGTGACGCTTAGTGCAAAGTCAACGAGATAGAAACATCCGGGACAAAGCACTTACAAGCCAGCACGTAAACGTCTAAATAACGCAAGATTGCAGCCACTAGATTATGGTCAAGGTGGTGAAGAAACACTAGTAGACCTGTCAGCTTCGCAGAGATTCCGCACTGAAAATCTTCTTCCCGTTGTTGATCAATTTGTGCTGACACTTACCAACGACACACTGCGCACTTAAGATTAAGTTCTGTTTGTTTGTTTTCTGTTTGCGTGAACTTGATTCTCTGTACGCTGTTTAAATCAAAGAAACATCCGAAAAGCTTGTCATTGTATACAAAGACGATTTAGATTATTCTTTAGGTAATGAATTCGTCCAGTTCGCAGAATTTACGCAACTGTACAAGAATAATAAACCTGAGAACATTTCTTGCGAGCAACTTTTGTACAAGTTGATAACAGACAAAGGTTGTACGCGACACTTTTACCAACGTAGAGACGGCTCTGCCATCATACCTAGTGCTCACGATCAGCAACTGCAGTAGAGAAATATCATCTAGCAAACTGAAATTTATCAAAAACAGGCTGCGCATAACGATGACGCAAGAGCGCATGAATGAACTGACGCTAATGAACATTGAACATGACATTTTGCGACAAAGTAACTTCGACGATGTCATCAACGACTTAGCCAACGACAACGCTCGTAAAGTTCCAGGTCTCCTTTTAACATTACGTGATTCCGCCTCAGCGTGCGTAATTTTCAGTCATCTTTTCAGTTCAAAATCTAAAAATTATTCACATGGAACAAGGGGCCTCCACACATCTAACACCTGCACTAAAACAGTTTGAACTGCTGGAGTTTAGCAAGGCTATTCTGAAAGAGATTCAAAGTCTTGACACGAAGGGCTCAAGACTGACACTTGCATCATTAGAGACCAAGACAAACTTGAGACATTTGTGACCAAGATGAATAGAACAGACCTCAGGATGCAAAAGGCCAAGGACCAGCTGGGATAATTTCCATAATGTTCAAACTTGTAACATTATGTCTAAACTTAATGTTGAAATCTGTCCCCACAGAGGTCTGCATTTTGGTGGTACAAAGTCAACACCTTCAGCTGGCTGTAAATCATTTAGCATTTTCCTGAGCAAGCACAACAACCAGATCAGGGCCATCACCAGCGGGGGGCCAGTGGTGACCGGCCCCCACATTTAAAATCTGCGCTCCCCAATTTCATGTTTGGCCCCCCGGTTGTTGCATACATCCAATATTGTATGTAAAAATACAGCCCCCCTTTTGGTCTTTGGCCCTCCCTGTTGCAAAACCCTGATGACAGGCCTGAACCAGATGTGACACTTTTATTTGATTTCTTACCTAGAAGTTGTAGGGTTAACTACATGCGGCAAACAGGTGTGTAGCTAAATGGAAAAAAACACAAAGATTTCCACAAAAGGGCCAGAATATAAGCATTAAAAAATACACAACCAAATTGGCAACATACTGACAAAAGTGACAACTGCGATTAGTTTAGCTAAGCACATAAGAAACTTACATTCTTTAAAAAACACTTTCAAATGAAATGTGTAACAATACTAAACTAGCTTAAAAATGTTGTTTGGAATAAAAAAATAAAATTTTGAAACATTTATTTTGTCAGAATCAAACAATTTTACTGAAGAGATTGAATTCAGTTCATTGATGCAATAAGTTGAAGTTGTGATTTTGAGTTGACAATTTAATGCTTGGTAATATGTTGAAAAATTTGCTGTTTACACTCTCTCTGTACATTTTTCTCTATAGCCTGTACTTCTATTCACAAAACAGTTAACAACTCATTATTTCAATAAAATGAGATTATTGCAGTATGGTGGTCCATACCATATGATAGGGATAGACAACCTTACTGTGTGCTAACTGTATGCCAACTTAATGTTTCAAATCAAGTATTGTGTCAACAACATATGTACTTGTATACAAGTCAATGCCAATATACCTTCTATATGAATCATAACAAAAGTGATCTGTAAAACTGATCTGTAAAAAGATCAAGAGCTGTAAAAAGAGCAAGTGATCTGTAAAAGAGCAAAGAGCAAGTGATCTGTAAAAGAGCAAAAGAGCAAGTGATCTGTAAAATCTGTAAAAAGAGCAAGTGATCTATAAAAAGATAAAACTGATCTGTAAAAAGAGCAAGTGATCTGTAAAAAGATCATAACAAAAGTGATCTGTAAAGAGTTTTTGTGTGCCACTGGCAATTGCTTGGTGTGTCAAGGCATGCAGGCCATAGGTTGCCGACCCTTGCCATTGATTATTGTCATCTGCATGATCTTTTTGGAGATACTATTACAATCAAAGTATGATAAAATTTAGTCTGAAATTTATCAAGAAACATAAAGGAAAGTAAGGTGTTTTTGATTAAGAGCTATGGATGCTTACTCACTGGGCGAGTGTACACTTTGGAAAAACTGTTAGTGTCTGATGCTTTCCTGTAAAGAATTTATTTTTAAAATATGTTGGATTAAATTGATATTTCAGTTTTATACTGAGGTACTTCACATAGCTATACACTTTGGATTTCACCACAGGTCAGGTTTCTGAGCAAATCGAAATTATTCCATAGTATTACAACAGGCAAAAATATTCATTGAAACCACATCATTAACTGTACTGCACTTGCTTGAAATATCAACCCCTTTTTATTCATCTCAAACGTTGGATACACACCACTGTGTTTAAAATGTGGTTAAAAATTAATAAATTCTACTTTACTGTTGCAGTAACTAATAAGTTACACCAATGCTTTTGGGGCTTACATTTTATTAATATACCAAGTTTATTTAATTTAAAACACAAACAACCATAAAATCATGACTTAAGATCTGCTTTCAAAGGAAAATGTTTGAAAATCTTTGCAGCATTTAGCATAATGACGCAATGTAATCCTTACCCATTTGATGCAATAAATTTTAAACAATTTTGAATGATGCTACATCATAAATGTGATACCACTTCAACCTCTGTGATATTAATGTGATGATATTTCAAACTGAAACAGTAGTCTACTTTCCATGACTTCAAGCTACAAAATCTCAATCAGAATTAGTTTGCTCATCTATTTATTTACAAACATGTGTTTATTAACTCAAAAAAAGACAAGCTATAGCTAGTTTACAATTTTTTTTCAGGTTTCATTAATTTTGAGGTCTTAAATTTCATTGTAGTGGACCACCCCATGATCCACAGCATCTAACAAAAGTTTTTACTTATTTATTGTTTTATTACTGAAGAAACGGAGTTTCTAACACTGTCTAAGGGTTTGATTGCTTTCAATACAGCCAAAAGATGGCCATTTACCTTGTAAATAGGACTTCACTGGATGTTTTTGACAAGCACCAGAAATATCATTTGTGAAATAAAAATACAGCACCATAGCAGCCATTTTGGATGTACTAGTTAAGCATGTAAATATTTTAAATTTAGAAAATGTGACACTTGACTTTTATTAGAAATGTACTTTGTTGAGGAAAATGTTTCCAATTTAAAACAAGTCCTTTTCTGACTTGAGATAAAAACTACCATTTCAAAATTAAGTCTGCTTTAGTGGTATAAAGCATACTATCCATCTTGGCACAAGCTGAAAACAACTCTGGCACAAAACGGAAATCAACTGCTATATTGTCAGGAGACAAACTGCTCCAGGCTATGGCATGAAATATAGTCATATTATATTATAACTGCAACAATATTATTAGGATTACATTTCTTCAAAGTACTCAACACAATCACAAATATAAAAAATACTCATTTGACTGACTTTTACGAACTATAATGTTAATTCACCTGTCAGAACTCAGTAGCAGCTATACCCACAACTTTGAACTTCCTTTAAACAACTTTGCTTCTTTCAACAGGCAAGTCATTGTATAACCTGAAATCAAAATCATCAGAATCAGCATAGAAAATTTAGGTCTTGGTTACCTTATAGCACATGATTCCCTTTTGAGTTTGCCCCTAATAATACAGGCATAGCCAAGTATAGAAAGGATATGGACATGAATGTGGATAACAAGATGTACAAGATACTCAGGTACTGTTCCCAGTGAGCATGATTTGCAATGAGCAAAATGACGAAACCTTTTACAAATGCTGTTATAAGTCACACATTTTGCATCATTTTAGTTCAGTTTAAGGTGCCTACTACAGATTAATATGCTCACTATATACAACTGCATGCAAAATGTGGTGGATAATTGACAAATTTCTACAGGTAAACATGGATACTATCAGCTAAGTGGCCTGTTGGTGCTGATTCCCATTTCACATTTACTGTTGTACAATAAATCCATTGCAGCCATAATTGTAAAAAGGAAAACTTTCATTGAGAAGAAATAATCACGACCTCATGCAACATTAATTTTTAGAATTCGTAGGCTGTGGTGAACCTTTTTCCTTTCTTGCATCATTTGTCAAAAATAATGCAAAAATGTAAAAAAAATTGTGCAATTGCTTCAATACCTGTCATGAACATACTCAAACAAACATTGCAAATTATTAAGCAATAATTTTTAACCTAAATCAAATTCATTTTATTTCTTCTACAGGGGGAGAATTGCAGTTCTGAGATGTTCATCCTCTCCAATAGAAAAATCTTGGTGGAAGACTTGGACAAAAATAAGATAATATCAAGCAAAGATGGTACAAATTATAACTTAACCAGAGATTCAATGGCAAAAACACACTTAATATTTTTTTTGACAAACAAACATGTTTGTCTAACACAGAGATGTCTAGACTTTTTTAATACAGGCTAAATTTTATAATGTTAAGACAGCCACAAGCAACAGTCCTTTTGACATTTTTAAATGTATGCAAATCCATTGCAAAACAAGCCATTTTGCTTGGGGTTTGAATCAAAAACACACATTTGGCACAGTTTCATGCTCATCATTTGCTCTTTGCACATCAAAACAAAACAGCAAAACTTTTAGGCAATAAGGAACTATTATTGCTCTACCTGAAAACAAAACTGTAGACTTTGTGAAATGCGAACACGCTAACATTTCGAACACTTCTAGTTTAACATAATCTTAATTCAAATGTGTCACTACATAGTAATATAATCAAGTCTGGTATATAGTGTTTTTCTTTTAGAAAACATTGTTTCTCACATAATTTACTGTTTCAATACAAGCAGATACAATTGAGCTTTGTGGGACAAATAAATAGGTGAGAATAATTTTTGCTGATTTTATAACAACATAAACAAATAAGTCTACTTCAAAACAAAGGTGTTCAACTTTTACTATGCCACAGGTAACATCTTTAATGTTTTGAGTTCGTACCTTTCAACAGATTTGCTTCTTTGAAAGATTTTAATGAATTTTAACACAAGCCTACATATCATACTATGAGTAGCTGATGCACTAGTTCACAAAAAATAATACACTGCAAAAGAGGAAGTTAGTCTAATAGTTTAGTAATAGCCCATTACCTTTTAATATTATGCCAGCTCAAATGGTTTCAGTAAATGCAAACCATTCTTTAAAAAACTGGGTACAAATTATGCTTAACATGAGATCACTGTATAAGCAAATACAAAATCATATTTTGTAAATAAACTAAGTCAATCATGACCTACACCAGCTTAGATTTGGTCTTTTCCGATGAGTACTGTTGCTGCAATACATGAAGGTGGAGAGTGGAGTGAGTGTTTACTGCACTGCTCTCTGCCTCACAACCCTTCTTGTTACTTTCTTCTCTTACCTATGCGTGCTTCATCTGCTCATCTGTACATACCTTAAATCTTCACCCATTATTTACCCATCATCATCTGTGTTATGTTAATGATTGCTATGTATATGATTTAACATTTGTGTTTTTGTAATATATATGTTGTTCAATTGAAATATCTTAGGATTATCTTGTTCATGTTTACCATGGTCCCTTTCATTCGCTATTTTTGATGTGGGGTATATTGCTTGCTTTTCTAATTTTTTGTTTGCATATGATGATACATCACAATTTTTTCATGTGTCTTGTATGCCACTGCTATTTTTCCTTTCTGTTGTTGAGTTGGTATAATTACAACAATAAACTAACTAAACCTAGTAAAAATCCTTTGTTTTGCACATATTGCACATTTATATATATCGCCCAATTGTGGATTAATTGCACACAGAAGACCATCATTAAATTTGGATATGGTCCATAACAATGACAATTTAATTTTTTGTAACATCTCCAAATAATGCATCAGTAGTAAGTTGGCTAGTTTGTCAAAACATTTGATGCTGTCATCAGAAACAATGTGCATGCATTTCTATAATACACATTACATTTAATCATTTTGTTGTCCAATTCACATGCCGTATGCTGCTTTTATATGTTTCTTTTTCTATTGTTATGCACCTTTTCCGTTAATCAGAGAAAAAAGTCTATGTTGATGAACAAATACAAGAGTTTTGGTAGACAAGCTGATTCAGCTTTGTTTCTTTTCAACTGTGAAAACCATCCAACACACACAGTACCTTGTGATGCTTTATGATTACCTAGTTTTGTCTTATTGTATTCTTTGACTAACCCTTGCAATATATGGACTGTGAGACTGATCTAACCATAAAAATTAATGAAACAAAAGGAAATGCACAACTGTGTAACTGAGACTCAGTCAGACTGTTAGTGTTGTAACAGAAGACCGCAAGATACACGAGGCCAGCTTACAGAATAATTCGAAATACTGTTCGTTTCGACGGAACGCGACAAAGACACAAGGAGTGGAGTCATAGCTATAAGCAGTTCTACTGAAATTACTTTATCACCGTATACCGCACAGCGCAAATACAGAATACACTGGTACAACCGGCACAAACAGTGGTAGGCGGCTAACTTGATTGTGATTTCTGCGCGTGGTTGCGGTTGAATAGGCACAGATAAAAACAAATCTTTACCGCCCGTTAGCGATCAAAGCATTTGTCACCTCCACCTAAGCGTTACAATATATTTTGGGGATTTTAAAAGAAAAGCGATTAGAAATAAAAGGTTAAAATTATCGTTGAAATTATGTTTCGAAGATTGTAAAAATAACCTATAAGTGCTATAATGAACTTTATTGTTAATGATAAATTTTATGCGGAGGTGAGTTTGATCTGAATTGCTAAATTTGATCCCAATCAGGGCAGCATATTTACAAAATGTAACCGTGTTCGAAAAACAAGTAGTTTTTAGGCAAAGCTAAACCTAACCCTAATCGTAACATAATGCTAACCCCTAAACCTAACCTCTGAACCTAAAGTTAGGGAAAAAAAGTTATACCATGAATTGAAACGTGCAAGCACAACTTCCAAAACGAAAGTAGCAAAGGTGAGAGTCGAACCGAAAACCTTCGCCAAATCAAACCTCAAACATTCCGCTAGGCTAGAAAGTCGGTGGCGATTGATTGACAAACTGAGCGTTTTATCGGAGTTGCTACTGTAGAAACAACTTGTTTTTCGCATACGGTTACATTTTGTAAATATGCATCCGGGCAGATGCCTTACTGGACAGCAGACATTATCACGGATCAGGAGTGCACTTCGGCCGGAGTC
>Ga0210059_1011172_pt1 | contig 13776 bp, 10 predicted proteins | sample Ectturendosymbi2_FD_188042 | JGI IMG/M metagenome (GOLD analysis project Ga0210059, IMG submission 188042) | Ecteinascidia turbinata endosymbiont from Florida, USA - Sample 2 (SPAdes) (version 2) | ecosystem: Host-associated > Tunicates > Ascidians > Unclassified | place: Key West, Florida...
ACAGTGATTTGGCGCCAGGGGAATTGTTCCCCCCTTGTCTCCCCTCGTTACGCCGCAGCACCCCTGATTTACATGAATTGGATAGATAGTCACAGCCGAATCGAGGTTGTCACATTTGTGAGCTGCAGGAACAAGCGCTTACTTTTTCAGTCGATTTGGTACTGCTAGCGTATTCTCAACAGGGTCTTCAGAATGCACTCGATCAGTTTTCCGCTGCGTGCTACCAAGCCAGAATGAAAATTAGCACTAAAAATACCGAGGTATCATGTCTCTCTACAAACCAAAGTCAGTGTATGCTGCAAATGAGCGGAATTCACTGCAGCAGGTGGAGAAATTCAAGTACATAGTGGTGGTATTAACGAGTGGCTGAAGGAGGAGCGATGAGGCTGATGCATGGATAGCTAAAGATAACGCAGTTCTTCATGAACTTGATCGCTCTGTGGTCACAAAACGAGAGTTCAGCACCGCAAAGCCGTCAGTTTTTAAATCGTTCTTTGTTCCGATCTTTGCCTATGATCTTGAATCTTGGGCAGCAGGCCTGTAGCCACGGGGGGGCATTCGGGAGCAGTTCCCCCAAAATTTCCTTTGTGCCCCCCAAATTTTCTTGTTACCAGAAAAATGTGTTTTAAAAATATAATAAAAACAAAAATTGTGCCCCACTAAAAATGTATTTTGCCCCTCAAAACCTGGCTACGGGCCTGTTGGGTAGTGACCGAAATAATATCTCAAGTGCAAGTGGCGGAGAAGGATTTTTGCGAGGAATCCGTGGTGTGACACTTCACGACAAAGTGCGCAGCTGTGAAATTCGCAGAGCCCTGAATGTGGAACCACATCTCCTCGGAATTGAGAGAGCACAGATATCAATATATCTGTTTCGGCCATGTTCCGAGAATTCCCCTACGAAAGGTTGGCGAAGCAAGTCCAACTGGCTAAACCCACGGAAAAGCGGTTCAGAGATCATCCAAGGCCTAGGTGTAGCGAATACACCTCAGATCTTGCTTGGTCTCGTCTTGGTGTGGAGCCAGCGGAAGTATCTGAAATTGCTGCTGACCATGAGGTATTCCACGTCCTCCTAGGGCTGCTGCCGCCGCGACCCTCCCTAGAGGAAAAGCGGTTATGAAAATGAATGACATTTAGGTTCTTTCGTTTATTCACCGGTGTTTACAAGTGCTCGCTTAGCGAGTAAACAAGTTCCTTAGACGGCTAGAAATGATCAATACGAACCTACAGACGGTTAGAAATGATTTGTCTATAATTCATGATACTTTCCGCAGGAAATAAAGATGCGAAAGCTGTTTCTAGTAAGTTCACACACCGCCATTGTTGCGTCAGCGTTATGATGCGGCCCGCAGGTTACCTTATAAGTCCTCATGTGGCCCACGGAGCAAATTGAGTTTGAGACCCCTGTTGTAAAGCAAACGTCCAAATATTGTTTTTTTGATTTGCCCCCAGATAAGCAGCGCAGATCTTTCCGAGCAAGCAGTGATTCAGTAGCATGTGCGAAGAAGTGGAAATGTTCCAGTTCAAATCTATCAATAAAACTGTTTTATTCACAAATACCATTTCATTCAAAAACTTGTTCGAATCCAGCGACAAGCTTTTTCCCTTTTGCTGTTCCAACAGAAACGTCTAGGTTGTCGTAGCGATGCATTCTATCATTTTCGGAGTAACTTTGGTTGCTCTTGATTCTTTTTGACTTCTCACATGGCTTTCAAATATACAGTAGAATTGCTCTATGACGTCACTTTAGGGAACCGGAGAGAGCGGCACCAATACAGCCGAACTATAATAAATCGTTCCTGAAAGGGCTATTTAGTTTAATGCAAAATCCTGTCAAGGGTTAATAGTGTTCCGTGACTGAGATTGCCTCTTACTGTTCAGTGACGTAGCCAGCTCAAAAATTTGGGGGGCCAAAATATTTGATTTTAGGCGAATAACACTATTTTGTTTGGAAAAACGCCTCTCAAAGCACAAAATGACTATATTTTCTAAAAATTTGAGGGGGCATGGCTCCTCTGCCCCCCCTGGTTATTGTGTTGGGTTTTCGCGTATACTCCGATAACAAAAGTGAGAACGTACATGTTATTTTTCGAAACTAGTCAACATTGTTGCCACTTATGCAACATTTTCGCTAATGAGTGAAACAACGATGTTACTTTTTCCATGAGATACTGCTTATTTTGGTCTACAATTTACGCACTGCTCTGCCAAGATTGTCGATTAAACTGACCGTAGGTATAGGAGCAGGCAGATTTTTGTGGGTGCCAAGGAATTTTGTCTGGATTCTCCCAAACTTGCCCGAAAAATACTTCAACAAAAGCGACCTCCAAAAAAAAACTTCATGTCAAATTGGGCGCCATTTTCAAATCAAAGCCTGTTGGGCGCCACTTTTGCCCAGATTTTCAGGGAGTTTTAGAAGGTTCTCAAGAGGTTTTGCCCGGATTTTCACCAAATAAAAACTTTTGGGGGTGAGGGTGCACCCCGCCTCCAGTAAAATTGACCACAGTCGCAACAATCCCTAGCACTATGCAGTAAAACCAGTTTTTTTAAGGCGTTTTAGGGACCCGATTCGGGTCCATACCGAGTACGTAACATTTTCCTTATGGTAGAACTCTTGTTACGATTTGCCTCCATTACTGCTGATGGCGTAATCCTTGATGCCATTCTCAAGTCAAACCTGCCACGGTTTAACGATTGGCCGCTTAATTTCACTGTTCCTATAAGACAGCGTTCTTCCACAAGGGTTCCGCGGAACCCTATTGTTCCGCAAAATATGTAGTGAGGTTCCATGAGTTGTAAGGGTTCCTCGTTTTATTTATGGGAAATGATTTCTTGTTTCAGTGTGTTGATGCGTCATTATGAAATTTTTTAGATTACCGTGCCGAATTCAGACTCCAAGTAGGCCGGCTAGTTATACAGGAGGTTGAGTGCAGTTAATAGCCGAAAAAGAAATATTGATAGTTGTTGCGTCACTTGTTAATTGTGCAAATAGGAAGGACGTTATTGTTGCATCACACTTACATGATGTTGCCGATGTACAGTTCACACTCACAGTTGAGTAGTAGAGAGTAGACTACAGAATAGAGCTGACGTTTAGCCTTTGTGGGAATAAAGTAAAAACAATGTGAAACCCAACTTTTTACTATTTAGTCAAGCCAGATTAAACAAAATAACATTTCTTATGTGAAACGAAGTAATAACAACAGCGAAGGTGTGGACGGTAATGAGCAATGTAGTTCAAATGTAAAAGAGGCACCTCCTCCGAAGCAGACCAAATGTAATTCAATTGTCAAAGTTAGAAAATGGGCCGACACATATTTGAGATACGGGTTCTTTTTGACGGATGACGAAGTAAACCGTGTTTTTCAAATCTTGTTAATGGGGGTTCCATGACAAACGCGAAAGTATATCAGGGATTCCACGATAACAAAAAGGTTGAAGAGCACTGCTACAAGGTTTGTATGGTGGCTCCACACAGCTGAGCTTATACATCAAACTGTAAAGAAAACTTGCAACTGTCATTGTAAAGAGACAAACTGTTTTTCGGGGACCAACAAAAAGCGTCGCTACAGGCGGAGTGACGATATAGCCGAACAGCAGCGCATCAAGAATGAGGCTGAAGAGGCCATGCCTCCCTCGAAATAACTTTTAGAAAGTAAACGGACTCAAGAAGACGTCATTGACTGGCCCCTCACGAACAAAATTCTTGGCTGCGCTACTGTAGCCGAAAATGCATGTAAAAGGTGGGAATTCTGTCGGGACCGACGAAAAAGCGTCGTTATAGACCAGTTGTTTTTAAACCTTTATGCACCGCGACCCGTGATAGCAAATCACTCAGGGGCGTAACGAGGTTAGATGGGCGCCCGGGGCAAAAAGAAAGTTTGACGCCCCCATGTTCGAAACTGAGGTCTTTCGGAAGCAAATGTACTGTATTGAAGGAACTACTCGTGACATTGTTGGGACTTATCGGCGCCCCCTGAAACCGCTATAACCCAACTGCCCCAATCTAAAACTCGAATAAATCAACTGTAATACAGCTATGTACATAAAATACCTCCTCGCGACCCCACAGATTGAACACCACTGTTATAATCGCATTCTACTGGATTTCTCTGCAGAGTGAGTTAATTAAAGACAACAAACTTCGTTCAAGGTGCGAAAAGAAAAATAATATAGTTGGTTTTCCACTAACTCCTGCGTGAACTATGCAGACGGCCTTCTACACGTACAGTAACATATGGTAGTCCCAGACGAAATTGTAATCATCCTCCGGTTAATTGCACAATTGTTTATGTTATCACTCGTGGGAAAGCCCAAGGGGTAACGTGGAGCAATGTACTCACCTCTTCCCAAAAGGTAAAAACGAATTGGCACCAAAACATCGGCACTTTCGTCATACTTTCGATTGCTTTTCGCATTCCAACTTGAAAGGTTCATCAGACGCGGCAGTCGAGATTTTTTAAAACATATATTTATTAAAATACTAATGTACAACATGTATATATGAACACGCTGATAACAGAACTGGATTTGCTACGAAAACGGCGGAGAAAGCGAGTTGTACAAAGTTGCATGAAGATAATACGTGCGCACGACATTTGTTTCACAGTTACGACATGGCGCGTTTGCAACACCCGCTCCTTGCTGCTGCACCACGATCACTGAAGACGATTTTGGGAGAAAACTAACATTTGTAAAAACAAGGCAACGCCCTATGCCAGGGGTTCTCGAAATGGTGCCTCATTGAAATTAGATGTTGGGGGTAATTAACAATGTTGGGAAGTCAAGTCCAAATCCGGACTTAAGTCCTCATTCTTTAAGAACTTGGACTTGCTTCCATCCGGATTGACTTTGACTTGATACCTGTTGACTTTGTTGGTAAACTTCGTTGAAAAGGGGTATCCAATTTTACGAAAATTTGACTTCTAAGGGCCAAGGCCTTACGCAGGGTCTCAAACACGCGCGCGACATGCGGCCCGCAAACACGCGCGCGACATGCGGCCCGCGCCCTCGGGTTATTCTGTAGGCCCTAAATTGTCCCAAGGAGCAATTTGCGTTTGAGGCCCCTGGCCTTATGCCAGTAACAGGCGCAAGATTTCGGTGGTACGTGTGCAACTGCGGAATCATGGGATGCGACACGAAAGTAGGTAAAGCAAATGGTGATAGAAAAGAAAGTTCTTTTCTAATTTTCATGCCTACCGTTTGGAACTGGACGAAAGCTGTTCAACGAGGTTTTGAAGGTTTCTGGCTTGTCATCGATTTTCGGTGACAGTTGCAAAGGAGATCCATTCGCAAGTTACGCGGCATTTGCAGAATTCTGATAAACGTGAGGTCATTTTACGTTTTTTATAGATTTTTTAAGTGGCCTGGTGGGAAGACAACTCTGCGCTTAAAAGCTTTCAAAGACAAGAAAATTAAGTCGCGTATTCCGGGATAGATGAAAACAACACACGCCGAACAGTGACGCAAACAATTTGCCATTATGACGTAAAACCGAGCACGACAACAGCAGCAAACATAGGCATTCACTGGGAACAGGCATTTAACTTGAATATTTCATCTGACATTGCATCAGAATTCTGTAGATCGCAGTCGAGACGTTCAACGCTTAGACCAACGGCTTAAAAACGTATTATTTAGGTAATGGTGAAATACCGCAACAAAATGTGGCTTTCGTGCATTCTTTTTCAGATTGGTCTCATGTGCATCCGAATCTACATTCACATTCAGGATTTTTGTGGAAAACAGAACACGTTAATTTTACTTCAGTTAATTGTTGCAGTGTGACCAAGTTGCTGCAGAGCAGGAGTCTCTAGGCAGTTTCGGTGGAATGGCGTCCTCTTATCTTACAAAAATAAACATCGTATAAGTCCAGAACCACCAAAAAGCTGGTGATCGGAAAACCCGAAGTGGGAACATTGCCTAACACAGGTGAATCTCAATAACGAGTCGCACACGAGCTTAACAGATAAACCTGCTAACAATTAGCAATGCACGACTGAGCAATCACATTGCGTAATGCGACCTTATGCATAAAAAACAAGCACCGCGAATAGAAAATACAGAAGATCGTATCGTTTTGCAATTGCGTTAAGAATGGCATCCAGATTTCCAGTCGTGACGTCAATCAGTTGTTTCGTATCTGCAAAACAAATTGACGCGAAATAAATACACCGACGCATGGAGGCAGAGGCGTCTGCAGGAAAAACGAAAACGGAGCAAAAGATTTTTTGGCTCAGAAATCTGACGGACTATGCCACATTTAGAGCAGAAGCAAGACCCAGTTAGATCAAGTTGTTTTCTTTCAAATAGAAGTGTAAGACAACAACATCGATGGCAATGTCAAAGAGATTTAGCAATAAAATTGCAAAAAAAGTTACAATTCAAAAAAAAGTCTGAAATTTTACTTGGACAGTCTTTTCCGAAGCTCCTTCAGTTGTTCGTTCTTCTTGGCCAACATATCGCGCAGGTTTTTGTAAGCCGCAGTTTCGCGAAACTTCTTTTCGAGCTCCCTTTCAGCCATTTCGAGTTGTTCCTGAGGCGAAAGCACACAGTCATTGTCGTAAATCTAATGCGGTGTCTACAAATTATGAAGCCCCTGCACTTGCGACCACCGAAGCGACATACCTGTACTTTGAGTAAAGTGTGTTTCGACGTTGTGAGGTCATCGTACAAAGCCTTGTTCTCAGACGATTTGAGCGACATATTGGAATCGAATTCGGTTTTGAGGTTGCTCAATTGACCTTCGAGGTCTTTGACCAGGGAGGGATCCTAAACAAACGCACCAGAATCATTTCGAGAGCACCAAATTTAACAGCTTACACACAGTGCATTCGCGTAAAAAACTCCAGACGAAACACATTAAATCGGTAATGTAATCTTAAAATAGTAACAAATCTGGAGGTAGAACACCAAAAATATCGTTTGTTATATAACTGTGTTGCCCGTGACTATGGGTGGCACGGTCAGTGAGTCGGCATGCACCGCTGGGGGTCAGCATACACTGTTTGGAGGTCGGCATGCACCGTTTTCCAAAGCGATGGGGTCTCGGTATGCACCGCTTGCATTTTGGTGGTCGGCACGCACCGCTTCCCAAGGCGATAAAACGCCGACAAGTTAGTCATGAATAAGTGAATTACGACATACATCCCATAGGATTGTGCTGCCACATTTCACCGAACCACTCTCGCAAATATGTTGCAAATAGAATATTCTGTGGCTAGCTGTCTGTCCAGATGAGTTTCCGGAGAGACGGAGTGGGTGCTTAGTGATTTAGGCTAAAACAAGCCTATGACAGATGTAGGCAACCCTTTGCTAACTGTGTGTCGACTTAAGGTTCATTCAGTGTTCCAAACAACGTACGTATTCCTATAGAAGTCAAGGTCAATATGGTTCTTGTTGAAATACAGTGTAGTATAACAAAATTGACATGTAAAACTTGACGCTTCTGCGTGCCATTGAAAATGGCTTCAAGTGTGGCACGCGCACCGTAAGTTTGTCGGTCCCGGGCAAGCAATCCAGCTTCGCACGTTGCAACAACAGGTTGAAGCGCTTCAGAAAACAACGTACGATTCAATAACACAAAATCAAAACTCCACATGACGCTGGAGTCACGTGACGCTAACAGAGCGGACTTCCGCCGCAAGGATTTTAAATCACGTACAACGGAGTCTGAATCGCACTTACAGTCACAACCGCAGGCTTCGCTCCCAGCTCTTTTATTTGCTTCTGTAGCAGCTCGTTGCTTTGAAGGGTGTGTGTGACGTGGACTTCCAGGGACTTGCTGCGTTCTGACAGCTTCTGGTTTTCTTCGCGCAAGCGCTCGATTTCCTTTTTAAGCAAATCTGCCCCGGTCACTTCGTTCAGCGGTTCCAGCTTGTTTTTCGCGAGGCTGAAATCTGACGAAGCGCCGGAAAGGCTCAGCTCCCTCTCCTCGAAATCCGCTATCTGTTCCAGCAGCTCTCTGCAAATTTGTACGTTTTTCAAAAAGAAATCACCACGGAAAGGCCGTTTGCGTAGTTACCAGGCTGCTCGTGGGAGAGTTGAACAAGGACACCGATCACAACTTCAAGCAGACTATCAAGCATTCGTGTTCTGTGTTGAAAAGTTGCGGTATACCTGCAGTTACACACCAAGCGCTCCTTTTTGAAGAAAAGAGGCTCCGAAGACAAAAGTAACTCGAGTCACTTTGTGTGTAAAATTGGTGAATGAATAGTTTCTAAAGCACACTTAGCTGCGTGGGCTCAGATTCCACGACAGATCATAAACTGGTCAACCTCGCACGTTTCACGAAAAATATGTTCTCTTAAAACAGGGTTTCTCAAACGGGGCCCTCGACCCCCTTGGTGTCCATGGAGCGGTTCTCTGGGGGCCATGAGCAGAGACCTTCACTAGGTAGCTTAGCCGTGATATTGCATAAACCAAGTGTCACGATATATTACATATTCGCCAGTCAAACTTAGAAGGGGAACACGGCTCATGAAAGTTTGAGAAACATTGTCTTAAAACATGGGTGCACAACCTTTCGCTATTGCCGGCCGCATTACGTTTACTTAATTATGAACTACGGCCCCAAACGAGTTCAGCTTATTTTGATGAATTACTTTCAGGGAATAGGATTTATCCGATAACATCGCATTTGCTTGTGCCCGCAAGTATAATGAAATGTCAAACATTCTCATGAATTAATTCAAGCACATTTCTACACCTCTGTTTGGCCATCTTTCTACTACGTATCGGCATACAGCAGACAAAAGCTTGTATTAATGCACGGGCGCCATAACTTATATTTTAAATTACACGTGCACGGCCGCATAAATTTTTATCGAAGGCCGCATGCGGCCATTCAGGTTGTGCAGTGTGCACCCCTGTGTTAAACCTACCTGCTGGTGGAAACTGGCACCCAAAGATTGCAAAAATTGTCTGGGATCGAAAGCTTTTCAGCTTGATTTTCTAGCTACTTGTGGCAACGAAAAACCGAGAATCGGTTTTCACCATCAAATCACCATCTGTGGATTTCGACGATTTATGTATAAAACTAGCCTGATTTCACAACTTGCACAGAATTGAGTTTTTTTGTACAAGGTCTGATGTTTCACTTAGTACACGTAAGACCGACATGAAACGCCAGACCAGGGGTCTCAAACTCAAATTACTCGGTGGGAAAAATGAGAACTTATAAGGTAACCCCAGGGTCGCATTATGACGCTGACGCAACAGTGGTGGCAGTTGAGCCTTGCTAGAAACAGCTCTTTCATCTTATTTCATGCGAAAGTTATCGTGAGTTATTGGCAACTCATTCCTACCCGTCTCTACGTTCGTTTTTAAAAGAAACTTGTTCACTCGCTGGCCGAGCATGTTTAAACATCGGTGAATAAAGTCAATGACGCAAATGTTAATTACTTGAAAATTCCCAAAAAGCATCGCGGGCCGCACAAAACGCCCTCGCGGGCCACATCCGGTCCGCGGGTCGCCGCGTGTTTGAGACCCCCGCGCAGGCCCGTAACCAGGGCGGAGAAAATTTTTAGCCCCCCTGGAAAAATGTGTTGGCCATAGTTCAAAATTATTGGGCATAGTTTAAAAAATTTGGGTCCCTCTCAGAAAACTCTTTGCTCCTCCTGGTGTCCCAAGCGGGTTACGGGCCCGCCCCTGCGCCAGACTGTTGCTATGAGCTTTAGTTATGTCAATTGCATTGGAGATTTTTACAATTGGAAAGTACAGTACAAAAAACATTCGAAAACAACCTTACCATTAAAACTATTGCAATTTACAGCTATGATCACCAGCAAATTGACCAATTGAAAATCATAAAAAGAAGATACAGAAACTCTTGCACCTATTCGTCAACAAACTGGTGTTCTGTGGTGATTGTTTCAAAAATAGAAAAAAAAACAAAAATGTAAGTAAAATTTTATGCAATTTCAACAAAATTTCGTTTTCCATCGCCAGTGGCTAAAAATATCCCCAACTGCAACCTATGTCACATCAAGGTTCTTGCAAGCTTTCGCTGATTGATTTAGATATGACTGAATCAGAGATAGATGCTTGCCACAGCAAACCCACTAAACCTGCAAGGGATGACAGCACGCCTCCAAAATGCCGATCTGTTAAGCCTTCACAGACGCATAAAAATTAATTCAAATTAGTTAAGCCATAAAACACAAACACATACCTGTTTTCCAGCTCTGATATGTCAGCAGAGAGTTTGAGGTGCCACTGTTCAGCTTGAGACATTAACTGTTTAAGCAACAAAACGCTGGTACGGCTTCCATACAACAATTCTGATTCCACTTCACCCCGTACTATTGCTAGAAGTCCATCAAGCATGTCTGTTACTTCATCTGCTGTGTATGTGTCTTCATAAAGCCTGCTCAGAAAGAGAGCTTACTAGCAAAATTTAAACAACATTATCCAAGCAATCAAACTTGTTGATGGGACTTATCTCTTTGTTGATGGGACATTCAAACTTGTTAATGGACTTTTCAGACTATTCTCATTTCTTGCCTAAACCAACTCACTTACCATGGCTCAGGCATATTTTGTTATGCACATTGTAACTTTTATATTAAACCAGTGGTTTTCAACCTGGTGGTCGCAACGCCCGTGTAGGTCATTTGCCATTTCTGTGGGGGTCGTGAGAGCTTCTGATAAAAAATTCATTATTACGTCTAGATTTTATATATCGTATATGGAACCACTTTTTATCGTAGCCAAAATAATAGGATCACCTGGCAGAAATGACAGCCTACTTTTTCATTCAAAATTGTTTTATGTGTGATGATGACCATTACAGTACTGTTGCGTTTGGTAACGCACGAATAACTTTGTGACGTAAGAATGTGCTGTGTTTGTAATTAAATATCTGATTGCAGTAACTAACTAAGGGAGTTATTCTAATTTTCAATGAGCTGTGCTGTGGAGTGATTTGTATACGGCACGGATCTCTCTTAATGATGCTGCCATATCCACCGATTTAATCTGAGTCTTTGTTCAACATGGTGATATCGTATGTTATTTTTTCGTGATTATGATTTTTTATTGTGCAAACACAACTGCATTTCATATGCCTGACTGCAAATTTTCGGAAGGAGTCGTCAGGTTAAATTGGGTTGCAAAATGGGTCACTGCATGAAAAAGGTCCCTAGAATCAGAGAAAATTATCATCGGGTCCCTAGAATTAGAGAAATCGGGTCCCTACAAATCCAAACCGGCTTCCTAACATTTTCCTTAAAAAAAACCTGGTTAATTATGATATCTCAAGTAGAAAAATCCTTAATGTACTTGCCTGCTATCCTTCAAATCTTGAAAACAACGATCTACTGCTTTCAAACTTTGTGCTCTCTTAAAGCGTGAAAATCTGATGAAGTTCACAGCCTGCTGATGATGATGCTCATTCAGACCAAGATCAGACTAAAAACACAACAATGTAAAATGGCATTTAGTTATCCTGTACATTCTGCTATTTCGGTAAACTTATGAAGAATATTACAGTACAAGTAAAAGCACTGCTAAAATCATGAGTTACAAAGATGCTGGAAAAGTAATACTCTTGCATATATGAAATTCCTCAGGAACTTATGAATAACATACATAGGTGAAAAATTGTATTCTTAAAATATGAAATACTTTACTACCTATTAAGGATATTTCTGAAATATTAGAAACCATTCCGTTTTTAAGGTTTGCATTCTGAGAAGAGAAAATTAATTTTTTCATTCTTAGTTTTCCTTCTGCCAAGAGCTGCTGAGAAAGTATCAACCTGCTGGCTTTATTTTCTGAACTGTTGTTTATTTGTATGAGTGAAAAGAGGTTTAAACATAAAAACAAAACATTTACCAAAAAAGAAAATCAATTGAACGTGAAATACAAGAAACGCCATGCACAATATTTCTGAATGTCGGCAGTAAAAGGTTGAGAGATGAAAAACAATTGTGTTAAGACAAAATAAACCATCTAAAAATTCTTTTTTATTAGAAGTATTAATATGTGAAAAAATTCTGCTTCAAAAATTATCCCTTCTATAATTTTAGGTGAATGAAGTAGTTTTACATGGTGTAAAGAAAAATAGTAAATATTAAGACCTCTGTATCGCACAAAATTTGTAATTTTTGCACAAACTTTGTCAAATTTTTTCTCTATGAAAACACTGAGAACCATTCATGAATTTTGTGTGGTAACTTGCCATATCATAACGAATATGTGAAAATTTTTTCAACGCAAATTTTCACTGCAGTCATGGGTAACCGAGGCAACAAAGGTACCCCACTTTTCTAGTTTTTTCATTTCATGCCATGTTTGGCCCAAGATATCTTACAAACCTTTTGATATTTTGCAATAAAATTTTCTAAGGTCAAAGATAATTTTATCAGCAACAATTCCTCCAAATGTGAGCGAAAAATCTCAAGAAATAAAACCGTGGCGAGGTTTGAAAATTTTTCGAAAATTTGTAGCAAGAGCTAGAAACAGTCAACTTTGGGTGTCCGTGACCGTTGAAAGTCACAATGTAGATACTGCTATTTTTTCAATATTTGGCAAAGTTACTAGCATCCCTGAAAAATTGAGGTTTTTAACTAAAGTAGTTTGGCAGTAATAAGGCTTTAAACATGGCCAAATATGAAAAATGTGCTCCCCCCCAGCTAAACACCCCTAACTAAAAAGCTTTATAATCATGCCATTTCTTGACAGATTTCATTCAAATTTTGCAGATGTTCATCATATGGGGTAATGACAATTTGAGTAAAATTTCAGGAAAATTGGAGAGGGTGACCTGACCACTTCCTGAGAATTGACACGGAATGGCCCAGATGCAAGCTCAGTCGTCTCACTGATTAGCATATGTGCTGTTTGTTTTGCATGAGAATTTAAATACAGTGAATCTGACATGTGAAATGACAGTGCTTTTCAACTTGTCAGATGTGATTTGAACATCTTTAGAATTGTAGGTAATGGCTGGGGCTGAGCACTGATGAAATATTTTCGAATGGGGTCACAAGATCATAAAGGTTGGGAACCACTGCTATATAACCTATGAATTGTTAAAATATATTTCATTCTTTACTAGCTGGTAACTGTTGCCCCCATTTAAATTTGGAGAATCTAGCTAATAGTCCTTAAAGAACATATATATCTATATATGTATGCATATACTCAGTATGCACCTACATCCAAACAGATCAGCAACTAAGCAAGATATTCAATTTACTACATAAATTATGAGCATCCTTATGAAGCTAGGCTGCATCTAATGCATTATATACCATGTTGGATATGACCACACAACAAGAAACCTGTACAGTAGACCTGCTTGATAAATGCACGCATAATAAATCTGCCAATCATTAAATCCAAATAGAGCTGGGATGGAAGTTGAGTATCGAAAAAATGCTAATTTGTCACCCAAACATCGCTTTATAAATCTAGTATTCACTCATCTTCTCAGTTTTAGTAACCAACCTGCTAGATATTAAGCATGCTTAAATCATGCGTAAACAACACAAACGTTAGAGTATGTGCAAAGATTGGCCACTGGACTAAGTAAACAGGATTCAAACAATTGACTTTTTTTATTCAATAAAAACAAAAAAGATGATCACCTTAGACAGACATTTCTCAAACAAACATGCTCCAATTTTTTCGTGCTGCACATGAGTGTTAATAAATGTGCTGTATTGTTTGGTACACGAAAAGCGGAAGTGCTAAATAGCCTTATAATAAATACTACGGCCAAAGCAAACGATACAACTGACATCTTGCAAACGTTTCGATAACAACTGTTAT
>Ga0210059_1011173_pt1 | contig 13774 bp, 9 predicted proteins | sample Ectturendosymbi2_FD_188042 | JGI IMG/M metagenome (GOLD analysis project Ga0210059, IMG submission 188042) | Ecteinascidia turbinata endosymbiont from Florida, USA - Sample 2 (SPAdes) (version 2) | ecosystem: Host-associated > Tunicates > Ascidians > Unclassified | place: Key West, Florida...
GCTCGTACTTTATAGAGGAAAACATACCACCCGGCGCTCAACGGTTGGCGTTTGAAGTGAAGTACGAGTATATCATACACCAGCCACGAATATATCGTGGGCCGGCGTTCTGCGCCTTCGCAGCTTTCCAGACAAGCGGCGATTGAAGTGTCTGCCTGTGCTTGGCACGTGTCCGTCTAAGTCCCGCATGCGCCACTATTTTGCAAAGCTTTGCAATGCTATATAACTCGCCAGCCGATTGAGCTGGAGAGCTGTTCAAATCCTCTACGGATGCAACAAGTCTTCTAGTTGAGATCGAAAAAAAATTTTTTTCGTTTTGGATTTGGAGTTCTCTAGGGGGGACATCACAATTGGGGGTATGTTTGCGTTTTTTTGGCCACCTTTACCTAGCCCTGGGCGCCAATCCAATGAGCCATGTTTTGTGGCTCAGGTTTTTTTAGAAACTAGGCTGTGATCCGCATTTTTAGAACCCTTGATTGATTTTCAAGCATATCTGGAGCCAAAATTATGGGCCAAAAACCACAAATTGGTAAAACTTTCTACACAAATTGGTAAAACTTTCTACACTCACAAACGCTAACCTGGGGTGGATTACACCCATATTCTATACGTCCATAATTCGCCAGCAGATTGAGCTAGAGAGCTGTTCAAACCCTCTGTAGCTGGGGAAAGTCTTGTAGTTTAGAATTAAAAACAAAATTTTCAGTGTGGGTTGTCAGCCTTTTTGGTCATGTTTACATAACCACAGGATGTTTTGACAGGTCTGTCAAAACGTGATGATGTCAACATTCCGTGGGAGTTCAACAATCGAGCCGATTTCGTGGCTCAAAGCTGTACTGGATTTAATTGGATTCTAGGCTATAATACGAGTCTTTAGAGGGTACGAATGACATTCCAGCGGTTCTGGTTGAAACGTTGTGGCAAAAATGATCGAATATTAATTAGGGAGATCCCCTAGGAACTTCTTGAAATATTTGGAATTTTTTTGGCATAACTTTTGAACCAGAAATGTTACAAACTCAATCAAGGGCTCTAATGACGCGTATTATAACCTAGAATGCAAAATAACTTTGAGCCACAATATCGGATCGTTGGATCGGATGATGACGTCATCAAAATAACCGCAGAACATACCCCAATAATGGTCCCATGGATCCAAAACCCCAAGTCCAAATCTTAAAAAAAGAATTTTATTCTAAACTACAAGACGTCAAGAGCTTTTAGAGGGTTTGAACAGCCTGTAGCTCAATCTGCTGCACAGTTGTGGCTGGCCAGACTTTGCTCTGAGAGGGCAAATTATACCTTTTGTGGAACGTTTTGAATTTTGTCAAAAACTGGGTTTTTGAGCCATAATATCCGCTCCAGATATGCTAGCAAGTCAATCAAGGGCTCAAACGACGCGGATTTTGGCCTAGTTTGCAAAAAACCTTGAGCCAAAAAATCGACTCATTGGGATGGTCCCAAGCCTGGTGAAAGTTAGCCAAAAACGCGAAAACATCCCCTCATTATAACGTTACCCCCAGAAAACCCCAAATCCAAAACGAAAAAATTTTTTTTCGATCTCAGGTAGAAGACTTGCTGAATCCGTAGAGGGTTTGAACAGCTCTATAGCTCAATCGTCTGGCGAGTTATAGCGTTGCAAGCTTTACAAAAAGAGTGGCGCACGCGGGACTTCGATGGTTCTAAGGTAAAAACATTTTTCTACTAAAAACTTAATAGCAAAATATCCAATTTCAAAATCCAAGGTGGACTTCTCTCCCTTCTTTCTTCCAATGCCCATGATTATGCATGCGTATTTCGGCCAGTAAATTGCCCGATGCACATGCATTTTGAGCAAAATCCACTTCAGTTCCTGGCAAAGATTATCAATTTACTCTGAATAATGAAAGAAAATTTTCATCGTGGTGCACTGCTTTGAAATGCCTCAGATTTGTTGCTTTGGTAACAATTGAACGGTAGGCTTGATTCTGGTTTCTTTCAAAATTTGGTTAACAATTGCATTACATTACGACTTCTCTTTACATTGCGAAGCTGAAAATCAATCATGACAACGAAACACTGTCTGTTTACTCTGAGCCCGAATACTTCGGACAACGTTGGACAAGACGGTCACGTATCACCGACACCTCGAGTCACTTCGCAAAAAGTTGACATCACGCGTCGCACTCTTGAGGCGGCTTGCTGGCTCTGGTTGGGGTGCTGGAGCAACAACAAAGCAACAACAGCTATCTTAGCCCTGGTCCAATCAACAGCAGAATACTGCGCTCCTGTCTGGTGCTGCATTACTCACACCCGCCTCACTGACCCTGCCATCAACGACGCCTTATGAACTGTGACTGGACGCCTGCGTCCTGCACCAGTGGACAACCCAACTTTCTCGTTGGCATCCAAATTCCCCAGCTTCGTCGCAAAAGAGCGACATTGTCTCTAGCACGCCGTGGCATGGAGCCTGGACATCAGCGCTCAACTGTCCATCGAGTGGGAGTGCACGGCATCTCAAATCGAGACACCTACTTGTACCCGCCCCACAACAATTCATCAGTTTATCTGACAGCAACAGCAGTGCGGCGTTCTGGGCGGATCACCGATGGAATGCAGATGGCTGGACAACACCACGAGACTCCGCACTTTTATCCCGACACCGGCACCCCCTTCTGAAATAGCGCTGCCAAGAACAGCGTGGGTCCACCTTAACCGCCTCGCGGCCTCTGCACCGGTGTCGGACGTTTCCGCTCCTGCTTGCACAAATGCGGTATGGCCTCTCTGCGACTTTTGAGTGTGGCGCAGAAGAGCAAACCGTCGAGCATGTTGTCCTCCAATGTCCAATCCATCGACCTCCTCATGGACTGCATGGCCTTACGGTTCTGGATGATAACACAATCAAATGGCTGATCAACACCTTAGCTTCCCCGAGATCTAGTGCGGTCAGGCAGTTGATTGAAAGAACTGACTCAAACAATGATGGTGATGACGACTTCTCTGAATAATCGCAGTCAATTGGACGACAATGATTACGACCTGCTTCCTTTTGTTAAGCTAGTTAAAAGATTTTAGTTACAAGCTACGAGCGTATTGTGGGTATTTCAAAAAATATGCAAGAATCTTATGATTAATTTTTCCGCAATGGGAATCGAATTCGCAAATGCTGTGTTGTAAATTTAATGTAACTTTTCAGAATGTCAAGCCCCCCGGCACGAACGGAAAGCCCCCCTTATGAAGACTTTCTGGGGACGATTGTCATGTGTCACATAATAGTGTTAAATCTCTCTATAACCACTACCCTATATTGTGACGCATTGACTTAAATTTTTTCGGTCATTTAAAAACAATTTGGTCTGTGACCGAAAAAACCTAGACTGAAATTCGTGTTAAATGTTCCTGGTTTTTGGATACGTGACGGAACACTTTATGTCATCCTGAAACTGATTGAAAAGCGTGTTTCCCTTATTCTGTTTTACGATCGGTCACAATAAAGTAATGTCCACATAAAAAGCCAGTGCTTGGAGCCAAAAGTTATGACATTTAATCCTGAAAAAACAACTACTTCTTGTCTCAACCAATATCTTTTTATTATTCATGACATGAACCAGCAGTTTCCTGAGAGGAATGGATAGGTGGTTTACCGCTCCTCTCCACTTTTCAAGGACTGTTTGGAATGACAGTAGTTGATAGATTGGCCTCTGGTATAATTCACTACTTTTGAGGCCAAGCTAAGCACATGATTCAGTTTTGAGAAACCTTCAACGTAACAATTGCTAATGAATGATACATAAATTGTTAACAATACATGTTGATAAAGAGAATTTCACATTTGCTACTAATGATTTTAGTTTTTTTGCAGTAAATGGGAGGAAAGAAGAACTGCTTATGAAACACAAAGAACTGAAAGAAAAAGCTGAGTTTTTGAAACGTCAGCTCAAAGCAGCAGAAATTGCTAATGGTGTAATTCAGGTGGGAAAGTAGCATTCGTTTGTTTAATTGTGTGACCAAGTGTGTGTCTATTGAACTTCAGGCTTAGTCCAATTGACAAATGAGTTGAATAGATCTGGATACAAATGATGTGAAATAACCAAAATCCTAAATCTTCAGAAAGACCATCTCATTAGACTGAACGACCATTCAACTATCTATAAGATGACATCAGTTGAATAACTTGACCAAGGCCAGACTAAAGCATGTGCAAAACATCATGGCTAAGACTGAAACCTCAATGTGTTGGGTGATTTACGAGAATGAAGGCTATTCTGTGCAGTATAAAACCGAATTTTGACTAAAGGTTTTGGTAAATGAGTACAATACAGAATAACGGAATTTTACTTAACTAAACGGAATTATTGCCTGGGTAAGAGCAACTTCATGTCGTCTTCACCCAATATCTTTTGTTTCAAATCGCGCGACGAGATGTTTAAACACACATGAAACTGTGACTGGCAAATTATTAGCATTTACAAAATGCAGAAACGTTTACAACTAACGGATATTTACATTGTCAAAGTAAGCAAATCCATGTATCAAATACAATAAATCTCAACAACCGGTAGGGTTGCCAGATAGCCGGTATTTCACCGGTCTGGCCTGTATTTTGATGCTAATTTAGTAGAGGCCGGTAAAAGGCCGGTATTTTAAAAATCAATGCCTGAAGCCGGTATTTTGAAAATAAATCATTTGCCGTAACTTCAGAAAGAACTAATGCAGAATTTCTCAAATCGTAATGACTCTAGCAGTGAATTTTTTCAGGACAGTTCCTTCAGCGAAGTTTATTTGCTGCTCTTGACGCAATCCTTGCTGCGATTGTCACGTCACACGCACACCGAAATGTAATGAGCCAGCCAAAATCCGGGCAGATTTTAAACTGTAACATAACAATATTCACTGTCTCTTTTTTCCCTTTGCCGTTTACGGCTTATGGTATGACGGCTTAGATCTGGCACTGTTGACAAAATAGCCGGTATTTTTACAAAACGCATCTGGCAACCCTAACAACCGGCTATATTTAACAATTACTTCAGTCATTACGGATATTCTTTCGTATAGTACGAGGCAAACCAAGACTCGGCAATTTGGATTACCAAAGTCACGTTCAAATTCAGGTGCGAAAGTGCTGAAGTACAGTGTAAAAAATTAGGTCAGAAATTTCTTTAGAAAAAAAAGAATAACCGTGTTTGAGCCTTTTTACAACGGAGTACAGAAAACGTGCTTCTCGGGTACTAAAAACGTTGTTGGCATTACTTTGCCTGTTGTTGTGCGTTAACCAGGTTTATTGATTGATTTAATGCTGTTACTGTGAAGCTATTTTCATGAGGATTGCATTTTTACTCTGTTTTTTTATTCACTGGTTTCACAAAAATCGGTCACATTAAATTCTCGCATTAAGTAGTGGGACACTTTCAGGCTCCAATCGCATTGCGAAGCATTTGTCTACCAGCTGTAAACGAGTTTCCGTTCCCATGCATGAATCATACATCGACCGAAAATGCATTTCGAAACTTCTCAGCCTGTTTAGATTTTGGGACAGCATTGCAGCGTTGCACTAGTTTTTGACTGTCGTGACGCATTTCCGTTACGTGAAAACGATTTTTTTTTTGTGGCGAAGTTAATCCATTTTCTTCCGGCGACTTGAACTTGCCTACGTCGAATTCTGCTTCCGTTAATCATTTGAATGCATTGCTCATCTTAAACCTTACACTCAAGACCCAGGGGTGAATTTCAGGAGGGTGCGAACGAGGCAGTCGCCTCCACAGCATCCACATTTATTAAGACGTCTATTTTTTCAAAGTAAATCAAAAATTATGTGCCAATTGCGAAAGGGGGCTCATCAACAAGTTGAACGCGTAGATAAAGAACAGTTGAAACTCAAATGACTTCAGCAATTTACAATCGTGGACAGTAATTTTGAAAAAATTAGTGCCTTTACAAAATGTGGGCAACTTTCAAGTGTACAGCTTCAAAACTTTACAAAAGGTTGATGCTTTTGCACATACATTATGCTCTTGAATTTAGTTTATGAAGTGAAATGAGAACAAATTTAATTTTTGCCACTTTGTCCCAAATTTACCTTTCGCAGTGGCGATATTTTCGGGCCGTTTGCGGAGAGTCTGCCCTGGGTCCCAAATTTCAATATCCACTCCTGCTCAGAGCACCAGACATTTACTTACTTCTATTAGCTGTCGTGGGGGTCTGAAGGATTTTTCCAGGGAGCGGCCACTAGGGGGTTTCTTCAAAATTTTCTAGGGTGGGGACAAAAGTAGTAAAATTTGTTTTTTCCCACTCGAAACGAAGAAAACAACCCTTTTTTGCTAAGATTTTCAAAATCTCGAGGTGCCTTGCCCAGTCCTCCTTCCGACGGCCATGTTAGCTGTTCTGTTACACTGTAGGAAGCTTTGCACTCGGGAGATCTCCAACTGCTGACAGTGGTGCACGTTCAGTTTAACCCTATTCTCTTCCAAGATTGCAGGGCACAAGGTTGGGATCAGTAAGACAAACGGTTTGCCAGTTTTTGGTATGTTTCATCCGACGCAAGCCATTTCTGTGATAGAGTACTACTCTATGGAGGAGATCACTTTGCATTATCTGGGTTATTTTCTCTGCACGTGAGAAATTTTCATTAATCGGCAACTCAAGGTTTCTGTGTTGAGTGCAGGTGGCTTTGCCTTCAGAATCGGAAACAATGACAACAAAACGAACTGATCCACTGGGAGAAAAACCACCTGTCACGAGTAAGATGAAAACAGCGTTTATGAAAGCCAGAAAAGGTATCACACGCTTTTCTTTGTTTGATGAATGTCAAGCGTCTTGAGTTATTTCGGACAGAATCAATGTTGGCTCTGCAGAAAACTCCCAGGCCATCAGGATCTCTGACATATCACCGGCCCAACGGGGTTAGTGGTATTACGAGACTGATTAACCTCGGCTTTGTTTCGGCAATTCACCGATTTTCAACAGGCGAATACTTGGCTGATTCCTGGCTCAGTTCCAACGAAGGGTTGGAATCCCGGTTTTAGGGGATAATCAGTGGTGTAGGAAGTGTAAATAACAAAAGTTTCTTGGTTCTGGTTCTGGTCAAACTTGCCTGTACAGGGGCTAAGGAGTGAACTGAAATACCTATTTTTATTATGCGCTCTACATGAAATTTGTTGCTACCAGGGGTCGCGGAGACGGCGTCGGAGTCACAAGGAGTCGGAGGTTTTTGGGTGGAGTCGGATTCCTAAGAATGTCAGGAGTCGGTATCAGATTTTTTATCCGACTCCGACTCCGGAAGTCCAATTGAATCATTTTTTACATCGCACTCCTACGTTAGGAATCCTAACTCATCCTTTTTGAAATGGTGCAATTTTTTTGAAACTTTTATTGAAACAGATAATTCTTCCAGTGTACCACAATTTCCATTGATTGCTAATTGCTACAAAATTGTTGGTAGTCAAACTTCATTCCCTATGTTAAGGAGTCGGAGTGGCAAGTTTTGGAAAGGTCGGAGTTGGAGTCGGAGTCGGACATTTTACAACCGACTCCACAACCCTGATTGCTGCCATACGTGAAGTAGAAATATTTGAAAAGTCTTTTAGCAGCGATATTTGTGCTTTCCTCTTCACTGAACCTAGTACTTATTGCAGCATTACATCACAGAAATCACGCAAGGGCAAAAAAACAATGCTTGCTTGCTTGTGGAAAGCCTCACAGCCTACTCTAAATTGGTTTAGTTTTAATTTTCTGAAAAGGCTGAAGAAGGGCGAAAGGGTTCTGTTAAGTTTTAGTGCATTGCTTTCAAAGACTTGCAACGCACGGAAAAGTTGTAAAAAGTTAGGTTTGCCATACGACTCGATTTTTCGGGTCACACCCCAAATGTTGCTGCTAACATCTACGTCCCGAAAGACGCTTCAAAAAGATGACATACGTCCCGAATTTAGCTGTAGTGTAGAGAGTGTTTAGAGTAGGCAGTCAAAAACGGTCAAAATTAGAACACCAGCACCGCAATTTTGGCAAAAATTGCATAAAACACCGAAGGCATTAAAATGTTTGCTAACAGTTTATCTTCATGGTTATCCGGATTTTTTAATAAACGTAAGGCTAAAGGTGAATTTCCCAATATTCTAAAAATTGCTCAAATTAGCACCCATTCCTGAAATAACTACTCCGAACTCTGCTAATGATTATAGATCAATATCCATGCTTCCAAGTCTCTCCAAAGTTTTTGAGAAACTAATTTACAGCAAATTTTACTTTTTTGTGACAAGAGATTGTGAACTGAACTCCCAACAATATGGTTTTCGCACCAACCGTTCTACTGAATTAGCAATTGCTGCCATCTATGGTGACATGATTTGCATTAAAGATAAAAAAACTTATACTATGTACTCCATTCCTAGACTTGAGCAAACCTTTCGATTGTGTTAATCATGCTATATTACTTTAAACATTATTGTACCATGGTGTTAGAAGAACACCCCCAAAGTTTTTTTGCTTCTTACATGGACAACAAGGTTCAGTGTACTGAAGCAGCAGTTATTAAATCTTCTTTTTTGAGTGTAACACGTAGTGTTCCTCAAGGATCTGTCCTCACACATTCACTATTCACTATATATCAGTAACCCTGAAAAAGCCTTCCATTTTAATACTCTTTTTTATGCTGATGATAACAATCTTCATATCTCATGAAAAAAGCACAAGATTTTAGAAAAACTAGTTAACTTAACAATGAGCTCAAAAAATCGATCACTTGATTCGTGCTAACAAAATTTGTATCAATTATTTAAAAACTAATTTCATGCTCATGAACAACCATAACAATTTTTTCATCAACCAATATCAAAACAAAGTAGCTAATATCTTGGCATTGTACTTGATGATAAAGTCAATTGGAGGTCTCAAATTGAAAATTGGTAGGTAAACTCCCGAAATCACGTGGAATGTTGTTTACATTAAAACAATATACCAACATCTCAGTGCTAAAATCTGTTTACTTTGCTCTTTTTCATTCTTATTTAACTTGCTCAATACTTAAATGGGGAAAATTGAGTAAAATTACCGTCTTCCTTCTATTTTAGATTGCAGAAAAGAGTTACAAGAACCCTTACACTGGACAAAACTAAAACAGCTATACTCCACTTTTAAATATCCGAGACTTAGCTACTGTAAGTTGTCAGTTGCTAAATTCACGTAGCCTGCTCTCTTGGTAATGGTGAACTGACTAAACCAGTGGTCTTCAACGAGGGCTAAGTTGCCCCCATTTGGTAATTTTATGCGTTATTGGAGCGATTTTGGGGCTTGCCAGATTTTGGAGTAAATTCAGTTTCCAAGGGGGCGATTTCTGCAAGCTAAAATATACTAAAAATACTAGATTCCCAAAATAAAAACTGTATTTGCTACTATTGAACCAAATTATTTTGATCCGATTTCGAGTCCATGGTTCGTAACAAAGGTTATAAAATGCATAATATCTGACTGGTTACGTGACACTCAAAACAAAATTGTCCTGAGTTACGCTTCACTACACCAAGTATTCAAGGCGAACTGTCGTCATAGACAAATTCTCCTGTACCTTCAAAAATAATTTGCCGCCTCTCCCAACATTCCATCCGTGACACGGAGCTCCTGGGGGCCCTCCTTGCTATGGCAATACTGACGAACACATTTAATTTGCACAGAAAAAATGAGCTTTTTGCTGCATGATTGATATTGGAGAAAATATTCTGTTGTCACTATGTCTCCTAGTGGTGCTCTGCTAGGTTTTCAGGATAAGGGGTTCCACCTGAAACTCAGGTAGAGCTGAGACTGCTTTTCACTGAGGGACCAGCAGCGCACGATACATTGGACACATTATCGTGGTTTAGAGTAGTATTCACATATCGCATAGTGATTGTGGCAGTCGGCCTCATGCTTTTATTTTAGGTAATTGTTGGGGCATGTGAAGGACAAGGATGTGGGCTATGTTTGTTGCAGCAGGGTTAGGCTAGGCTTGTGGAATTGACTGAGAGTGAAGGAGAGAAGTGAAATAAAAGCTAAAACGAACTGTTTTCACAAAATCCTTAGATTTAAGTAACCTGGTAACAAAGTGCTGAAACACCGTTGGGCAGGTGGTCTTCAATTCCCGGTCTGGAAACCATTTGTGGCGAACCAGTTGGGAACCTTTAACCTTTTGTGGTGCGGCCTTTGGTAACCGATGCAATCTAGTGGTTAAGATTTCCTGGCACTGTGAGGCTGAGTTTTGCATAACCAAGTTTCTTTGTTTGCGCTGACTTCATCCTAATCCATTTCAAGACAAACTCAAAGACACTCAAAGACATTTCAGAAAGAAAATGTGAACATATCAAAGGAGAACTCGAGACGTCCCAATGCCAAACCTAATGCAAAAATAATGGTTACAAGAATGATGACAATAATAACTGGTAATGATGACAAATAACAATGACGGGGTGTCGAAACTCGTGGCTTTTTAAGTCGACTGACGCGACCATCACGCACGAGGTGCATTCGATCAACCAATCTGCGCTGTATTCTCGACAAACCCACTGTAGGAAGAAATCTGCAGCCGCTGCAAGCATCACTTTGTAGCTTGAAACACATTAGACAAATTTTTTATTTTGATTGACTCGACAGTGACTCGGGCTTGCAAACCTCTGACTCGAAGTGACTCGACAGTTTTTAAGACTAGACTTTGACTCGACGTGCTTGTGACTCGACAAATATGAGTCGAGCCCATCCCTGCATGTACGAGTATTCAGTAAGCACTTGTAAAAGTGGTTCTAAAAGTAATTATTCGGCAACGGATAATAACAGGATTTTTTAGTGTGAAAACAAAAGTTTTCATAACGTCTTCAAAGAAAAGGTGAGTGGTGTGCTTTGCAGCTTATGGCGAAAGGCTTCAGACCTATAAAACTTTTGCTAAAAGACAGTTTGCAATTTGCATGCATAGTTTCATTGCAGTTTTAACTTGTCATCTATTATCAGTCTTACTGTATTAATTTGCACTGCCATTCTCGAACATGCGCTGCACTCTGCCCTCGAGAGATTTTTCCATATTTGATTGTAAAATTGTCTGTTGCATGGGATGTCGCTTTGAAGTAACTGCAATACTCCAGCTCTCACTTAGGCTTGTAAATCATGTTATGATTTACAGTAGTTATAGTTTTGTTTCTTTTCGTAGCCTTGTGCCAAATGATTTGTGCAAGGAAAACACATTGTCAAGGCTAATATCAAAGCAAAACAGTTAACTAATCTAACAACGAAATATTACCTGAAAATAGGGAGTGCTGCAAGTGCAGTCCCACAGTGCCGATATGCAAGTCCCACAGTGCCGATATGCCAGACTTCACTGATTTTTACTGTGACATCAGGACATACTACTCCATGAGTATTCTCATTGGTCATTGCATGGAGTTCAGTGGCGAGATGTTCATTGTGATGATACCATTTTAAGTCTGCTTCAGTGCCTTATTTGTTTTGGTAGCGGGTTTAAATTAAGCATCACATGTTGTGTGAAGAGTGTTTACCGTGAATTAGATATGATGGTGCTCATGTTCAAATATTTGATATTGTGCAGTGTTTGCTTGTTTTATATTGATGGGGACTCAGGAGTCGGATTGTTTGTGTCATGTTAGCAGCGGAGTCGGAGCGGATTCGGATTGAAAATTTGTTAGACAGGGTTGGATGCGGAGTCGAAAAAATCAGAGTCCAAACATTCCTGCTCCATGTCGTGGCCAACACAGATTAAACATTGATCCATCCAATGACCTTGTAACGCATGAATGGAAACAGACGCGGCTAGCAGCTGTGATTGGCCTTACAACTAGTACATGAACATCATCGTCACGGGTCGGTAAAGCGCAATAAGTCGCAGATGTGGACGTTGCTGTGAAGGTCAACGTAGTGAGCATGGTACGTGATTTGCGTGGCTTTCGAAGCGAAAAACAGGCGTGCGCGTGCGACGTAACAAATGGTTTACTTGGACAATTGTATCAGTTGCTAAGCCTATATGATTTAGCACAACGGTGCACAACCTGGCGGCCTTCGATAATGAAATTTGCGGCCGTCTACATGTAATTTAAACTATAAGATTTGGCGGCCGTGCTGATGTGTATTGAAGCTAAACAACCGCAAGGCAAGAAAATCAGTCTACACGATGCCTAACAATCTGGATGGTGATGTATCAAAGAGTTATAGAATGAATACACATTTATGTTTGAATGTGTTCTGTGTTGATTGGCACTTGGCAGTAACTCATTCTTTAGTTCAACGTATCTCATAAGTATAACTCGAACTCATTGGCGGCTGTACTTCATATAAATAAAAGTAATGCGGCCGGCAATAGCAAAAGGTTGTAGACCCCTGATTTAGCACAATAAGTAGATGCGTGATTTTCAGCAACTCAGGTGCAATCCAATAGAGTGCGTTCCCACTTTATTTACATTAGTACATCATGTGGCGGAAAACTCCGTTGTTAACCACTGCTTCTCATATAATGTAGTTAGGTTGCATTAATGTACAGTAAGGTACTGTAGAGTTAGTTACAGTATATGTGGTGGTGGCATTCAAAAGTGTTAAGAACAGATTCTGTTAGAAAAATATTTAAGTCTGTAGTATGGTGTGGATGACATGAGCTGCAAGCCATTCATAGGCTATATTTCTGGGGACGTTTCCAGAGGATGACCCAGGAAAATTTTGTCAAGTTACACTCATTACAAGCCAGAAGTTTAGGTTTGCTTATAGCTAAAAATCTAATAAAAAGCTTTATCAAGGCATTTGAAATGTTTAAAAGAACTAAGGAAACTTTTGAAAAAAATTAAGTAAACTTTTGTTTCTGATGCATTTAAAGATGTTAAGTCTATTGGAAACCATAGATACATTCTTTGCTAAAATGACAGCATGAAACACCAATATAAATTATAATTAGGAATTGCATCAATAGTTTTTAATAATGCTTGGTGAAACCAATGAGCACAATTTTAACGGCTTTTTCATGTCCATAAAAATATTCAGATGAGTTACCATTTTTGTGCAATTACCGTATTTTCAGCACCATAAGGCGCACCGGATTATAAGGCGCATTAAATGAAGCAAAACTTAAATTAGTCAAATTGTGTTCAACTCTTTCACAATAACTCCTGAATGCCCGAGTCGCCGAAGTCGTCCGAGTGAATGAGTCGTCACTGGGAGTTTAATCTTTCACACATGCTTAATTCACTAGACACGAATAGAATAAAAGGTTGTGCGCATGTTTGATTTGGTGTGCGGCAATGTAGTCTGGAGCCCCGCAGAGTAATATGATCTGTGGCACATGCTAGCTACTCTCGGACGTTGCTCATTGCAATTGTTGCTGGTTTATTACGTAACACGATGGTTTGTTCACAAAAAATCGTGACTAGCAATTAAATAAAAAGCACCGTTTACCACATAAAATTGATTCAAGATGAGGAAGCACAACCAGATTCGCACATTAGGCACACCGCGTTATATGGCGCACTTTCGATTTTTGAGAAAATTAAACGATTTTAAGTGCGCCTTACGGTCCGAAAAATACGGTAGCTATTTTTGAATAGTTATCCTTGTTATGTGGACCATGAGTCTGAATGAAATGAATAAATTATAAATAAAATACACAAGCACTTCTTTTTTTACTGTATCAGAAATTTAATAAATAAAAATGCACTATCCTAAAAGTGGTTCAGTAAGCACTAGAATGGATATATTTGAGTGCAACTTCACAAAATTTTCCTGGGTCATGCTCTGGAAACATCTCCAGAAATATAGCCTATGAATGGCTTGCAGCTCATGTCATCCA
>Ga0210059_1011174_pt1 | contig 13773 bp, 5 predicted proteins | sample Ectturendosymbi2_FD_188042 | JGI IMG/M metagenome (GOLD analysis project Ga0210059, IMG submission 188042) | Ecteinascidia turbinata endosymbiont from Florida, USA - Sample 2 (SPAdes) (version 2) | ecosystem: Host-associated > Tunicates > Ascidians > Unclassified | place: Key West, Florida...
GAAAGTTTTCTTGCATACTTTATGCGCATTCTCAATTCTTGTGTAGTTTAGCAAGATTCGATTTTTTAAACCGGGGTGTGCGCCAGCCAGTCCATCCCCACTTAGTCTATGCTCGACTGCTCGTATTTGACAAGACATTAGCGCAGCTTCATTTTTCCGTTGTAAATTGCTCTGACGAATTGATGAGTGTGTTTTACACCCCTGTTTTAACGCGCCCCCTGATATTTTTTGCAGTTACGAACTGCTGTATCGTAGCGTTGGGTTTACGTATTTTCCTCCGATAGCCTAACTTGGAGCTCTAATAGTTTATATTCAGTGCATTGACACATAAAATAAGAAGAGTGGATGTATAGTAAAATGTGCAGATTATGTCAACAAACTTCGCCAGAACGTTGGTTTGGAAACAGGACTATGATGTCATTTTGTGACGTCACAAACAGCGCACACCAAATACAAATAACTACCCTATGTCACTGAATGAAACCCCTCCATGAAAAGTTTCTGCGTACGCCACTGATTTCGCAGAGGATCAGAAAATAGGCCGCGCCGAGGCGATCAAAACCTAAACCTGAGTTGTAATTCTTCAAACTTGTTCGCTTGTCTGTTTGTAGTGTAGCATAGGTACTTGAGAAAAGAGTAAACTGCTGACACTGAAAATAAACTTAGCAACCTACTGCCAAAAATCATCCATATAATCAACATTTTTGTCATATTAACATACGCTGTTTGAGACTTGGGTCTCAAGATGTTTACCAATTCAGATTTCAGTCACGCTCGAAAACGTTTTGGAACCGCTGGTTAAAGCAGTATGCAATGATTATCAGGAGTCGTCTGATAACCATCCACATCCGGATTCACTATCATTTCTCAACTTTTTCTGGGTATTGCAAACGCTCTATATGGCAATTTGACGCTAACGTTATCAATCAAAAATTTTGGTGTGTATCCCATTTCTTTACGTAGTGTTCTTTGTAATGTTAATTATGCAGTACAGATTGCAGTTTTGACAACGAAATACAAATATGTGCAACAATAATATACGAAGTAGGATTAAATGTGAATTCTGGTGCTCAAAAACGTAAAGAGAAAGCACAACAGCAAATTCAAAGTTCTGCTGCAAAGTTCAGAAAGCTGACAGAATTTGTTGCTGCTTCATCACCCCGACTAACAACAGTTTAGCTGAAACAGGTCAGTTTGTAATGCTTTACTAGTAATTATCCAAGTTCTAAGACAAGGTTTTCTGGCCTTTGCTGCTGCAAATTTATTGATTTATTTCATCAAAAAATTGATATAATTTTAAAGGCCACATGTATTGACCTAGGAAGTATCTAACGCCATAGGCATTCAATGAGAAGTTCTTGGCCAGCAATTTTATGACATGATTTGCGACAATTGTGTCCATCCACGGAGATGTTCAGTTTATAAGCCAACTCAAATACAAAACACATGTAGAAGCAATTGAAAAGTTCACATTTATGTCTAGTAAACTTAACGCTGTTGCACAGTTTCAATTAACTTGAAAAAGTAGTCAGTATTAGTTGCATTTTTCTGTGATTACTCTCATTTCCTCCATGTTGAGGATATGCGCAAGGCAAATAGTAATACATAATTAAATTGATTTTTTAATTAATGCCAACCATCAAATCATGATTTAAATTCACTGAAAACAAACAGTTGTCCGTCTCAAGTTAAAAATATCTCGCAAAAGCATTTGATACCTTGGTCAAAACAATTCACATGCTTTTGTGCGCCACTGGGCATCTCCATCAAACGTTTTCCGCCATTTACTTCAGAACCTGTTATTAAAATGTCTACATTTTCTTCCCACTACCGTATTGAAATTTGATAATAAGCGAAAGTAGTTATAGCTGGTGTGCTGTTTCAGCGTTTGTCACCCCCTTGTGTTCATGGGAAGGAGTAAATGGGCATTTGCTACCATTTGGAAATTGGGACTAAGAACTAAAAATTTCTAGAACACCTAAAGTCAGCAGCTTAATTGTCTTAATGCTTGCAATGACAGTTTCATTTGCCGGCATGACACTCACACTGCACAAGAGCCGGATTCACTGTTCGGGCATCAAGCAGTGATGACTGATGAGCTTGCAGTTCACTAAATCCGCTGCAATGCCTGCAGAAGCAGGTTTCAAAACTTGGGGAGGATAGTTTTAAAATTAGCCTTTAACGCGTAACAATAAAATGGCAACAAAGGTTCACTTTAGTCACGGCAGCAGGCGTTTTGCTGCATGCAGTGGTGCCACTGCCACTCCTAGTGTTTTTCCACTAGATCTAGTGTTTTTTCATTTCATCTAGTGTTTTTTCATTTCATCTAGTGTTTTAGTGTTTTTTTATGGCTATCTAGCGTTTTTTTTAATAAGTGAGCTGAATGTAATTAATTGCACAGTTTCGTGTAATTGCAACTGTAATTGCGACCTTTTGATTTGAAGCAATTGTAATGTGCTAAAAATTCTTCCTAATAAATCTTAAATTACACAAGACAATATTATGTGTTTTGAGTTTAACCGCTGCGAAGTCACTTGGTCATCTGTTAAAAGTTGCAGTGACCTGTACAAACAAACACCACCGTTGCTGCTATCTCCTCTTTTCTTTGTGTCTGGTTTTCAATAAGTTTGCACAATGTGTATGGTTGGCATTGCAACGCATTTTCCGAGCATTTTCATTGTGTGTTAGTTTGTTTTTGTAATCTAGTATTTTTTTGTGAATCTAGTGATTTTTTAATATGAAATCTAGTAATTTTCCGTAACAACAGAGTGGCAACACTGGCTGCGTGTGACCGTTGAACGCAGGCATCTGTGGCAGGTAATGCAGCGAGGCAGCGACTGCTGATAGCAATAAGTCACGGTGTGAAAAGAAACATACGATGTGAAAACTGAGAAGATATATTGCTGGCATCGAGTTTTATACGGTGTGAAAAGAAACACTGCTGCGAAGGAAGCGCTTTTTTGGGACTGTTGCAGTAACGTGGGTCATTTTCTTTGTAGTGTAGCAAGGGTAAAGCGTTATGTGAACGTCTATTTGCATTTGTATAGTCAGCAGCCTGAAATGGACAACCAAAATGTCGACTTTGCCTACCTTGGAAAAATTTTTGCAGACGCCCATGCTTGTGTTGTTTGTGTTTACAATCTAACATCTGCTTTGTACTTCGCTATAAAACCATTTTTGTGTTATTCGAGTACCTTTTCTTCCAGCCTCTCGGTTAGCGTGTCACTGAATGTGCGATTCACCACAAACGGGGTATGCTCGAAGACTTACAACCATATATTTTTATTTTTTTTAATTTATTTGTTTCTGAGCAGACACGAAGTCCATAGTATGAACACACACACTCTGCAGAACGCAGGTTGATAAAAACAGACAATACAGAATGTAGTACAAGGCTTTGAAGCCGGCGGAATTACAGGGTTACAGACACTTTTTGCAACTGCATTGAAGACAGAACCATAGGGTTACAGACACATTCTTAACAATATTGTTAGCTAACACGTAACACTTGTCACAGCGCTACTGCGGAGTAGGGCGCTAATTCCTCGCTTGGTCTAGTCTCGGTAAAATGCGAATGCGTTGTGGCTTGACACGCCATCGATCAAACGGACACTGCAAAGTTCGATCGCTCAATCACAGAGTAAAATGCGATTATAGTGTTCAAAGAATAGTGACGAGTACAAACAATCTGACTGCATCAAAGCACGTAACCATACGTTGTTAGATTTTCTGCATCTTTCGAGAAACAGGTACATGTATTTACGTAGCAGAGCCTCAAAGGTAGGAATGTTACATTGAACTTGGTGGTTACTAACACTCGCTCTCCAGGTTAAGTTGTGTAGAGCTCTGCAACCAAAATTATATGCCACCCCCAGGTATATATCTGGTGCGAACAAACGAAGACTTAAGCCCATATATATGTGACGTTTGTGAGTTTTTAGGAACTAAATATTGCATGCCCACACGATGGCTAACGGGCCCCCTTCAGAAAATTCCCCCCCTGGCTCAAACCTCTGGTTACGCCACTGACTGTGGGGGGGCGGCACTTTTCGACTTGCCCCGGGGTGGCACTTCCCCATGTCGAGGCCCTGTTAGGGTTTAAGTGTGGACATAAGAAGCTGAAGGAAAGTGATTTGAAAGAACAACATGAGAGCGGCAATTGCGTAATTATACAGCACTAGTTCAATTAGCCATGAAATTAGGAGGAAATGTAAAGTTTTAGTGTGTATTGAAAGGTTTAGGATTAGGTGGTAAACGATCAATTGCAGAATCAGTCTTACTGTTTGAACACGCAGACAATGCGCGACGGAAAGTCGCGTTTATGCTCCACCAGCGATGCGGAAGTAACACACAATAGCCTCTACTGCCACAGCGATTTGAGAGATTATGAAACAGACAAACCAAGAGTCGTCAGCTTCTCGCTTCATATTTGGTGACATTCAAGAAATGTCGAGGTAACAGTTGGTCCTGAAAGAATACGAAATAAGCTGAAGTGCTGGAGATGTATTGACTTGGTTGTGACATTTAACTGGCAGTGAGGGGTAGTGTCGCCGAAAGGGTAGCTGGATTTTATCTGGTTCCCATAACAATGTTTTCTGGCAATTTTCTGATCATGTCCACCGTCAATCAATTAACCACGGACCTCATGAAATCAAAGTATTAAGAAGTACTTCCACAACGAGTGCCATTTCAAAGTGATCTGTGGCGAATTAGTTTTACTATAGGGCCACTTCGACAATTTTTGAGAGTCCGTTCGCTGAGTAACAATGTGCGACCGACTGCAGAGCCACACAAAAGACCATCACCACCTTAATTTCTTTTAAAACCCTTTAAGTCCCGCGTGCATCACTTTTTTTGCAAAGCTTTACAACCTTACAACTCCGAGCCGATTGAGCTAGAGAGCTGTTCAAACCCTCTACGGATTCAGCAAGTCTTCTAAGTAAAATTAAAAATTATTTTTTCGTTTTATGTTTGGGGTTTTCTGGGGGTAACGTCATAGTGGGAGGATGTTTTCGAATTTTTGGCCAACTTTACCTGGCCCTGGGCGCCAACCCAATGAGCCATTTTTTTATCTCAATTTTTTTTGGAAACTAGGCTGTGATCTGCCATCCTCGTCTTCAGAGCCCTTGGCTGACCTGCTAGCATATCTGGAGCCAAAATTATAGCTTAAAAACCCAGGTTTTGACGAGAATAAAAAAGTTTCACAAAGGGTAATATTAGCCATTTCTGGCCAAATTTTGGTCCGCCATAACTCGGCAGCAGATTGAGATAGAGAGCTGTTCAAACCCTCTAAAGACTCGTGAAGTCTTGTAGTTTAGAATAAAAAAACTTTTTTTAAGTTTTGGCTTTAGGGTTTTGGGTCGATGACGTCAAGATTGGGGTATGCTTTGGGGTTATTTTGATGACGTCATCAACCGATCCAACGAGCCTTTATTCGATTTTAGGCTATAATGCGAGTTATTAGATCCCGTGATCCACTTTCTAGCGTTTCTGGTTCCAGAGGTATGCAAAAAAACCCAAATCCAGGAAGGACTTCCGACAGGAAGTTGCGGCGATTTCCCTAATTAATTTCCGGACGTTTGATTATAATTTTGGAACCAAAAATGCTACAAAGTCCATCAAACCCTCTAAAGACTCATATTATGGCCTAGAATCCAATGGAATCCAATAAAACTTTAAGCCACGAAATCGGCTTGATTGGTCAACTCCCACAAGATGTTGACGTCATCCAAATGTAAAGAAAGATGCATAAACATCCTGCGGTTAAGTAAACATCAACAAAAAAACCGACATCACGCACTTAAAAATTTATTTAAATTCTAAACTATAAGAGTTTCCCCATCTATACAGGGTCTGAACTTTTTGAACAGTTCTCTAGCTCAATCTGCTGGCGAGTTATGGCCATATATAATATGGATGTAATACACCCTGATTCAGTGTTTGTGGGAGTACAATTTTGTGCCTATTTTTGATTTTTGAACCATAATTTTGACTCCAGGCATGCTACAAGCCAATCAAGGGCTCTAAAGACTCGAATGATAACCTTGGTTCCACGAAAACTTTGAGCCAAAAAATGGCTCATTGGGTTGGCGGCCAGGGCCAGCTAAAGTTGGCCAAAACTTTGCGAAAACATGCCCCCATTATGACGACGTCATCCACAGAGAACCCCAAATCCAAAACGAAAAAAATATTTTTCCATCTCAACTAGAACTTGCCGAATCCGTAGATGGTTTGAAAAGCTCTGTAGCTCAATCGGCTGGCGAGTTGGGCTTTATTTTCTCCCAAATGGATTGAACTTCCGTAAACACCAAGAGATTCCGCAAACCTGGTTTTTGTCGTGGTCCATATTACAGCTTCGCGTAAGACAATTTCACCGACTTGTACAAAAGCAGGCCGCAAACTAAGGCACGAATCTATTTCTGTTGCATACCAAAAAGGTATGATCTTTTATCCTTGTTGGTTGGAATGCAGATTTAAACTTGGAGTGCAACTAAGGTTTTGCGTGTATATGCGGTCATCAGGTACTAATATCTTGAAACAAAAACCAAACTCAGCGAAACTTTGAAAACTAGGATGCATTGTGGCAAGCAACTTGTAATGGAGGAGCAGCCATTGCAACTCAAAATAATAATGGATACTGCTATGCTCGGAGCGGCTTCTCAAGATACCGAAGAATCAAAACTTGAGACCAGTCAACAGAACAGTTGAAAAACGATAGATTTGTTATAAGGAGAAGTGGAGCTTGCCTTTATCTTCAACCGAAACGTAGTTCGTCCGGCAAAGGTAAAGGCCATGTTTTGATGTAACCAGTCAGTTATTTATAGATAACAGGATGACAGCACGCGTATTTTCTGGGACCAAATGAGGTATGATTTATCAGCCAAGATGACAAACGTTTCCTACTGGCTTGACAGGTGCAAAGCAGCAAAGTGCCCTGTTGATGCATGTTGAATTTCGTGTCAGTTCCTCAGAGAATGACTAGGTGGTGGCTGATCAGCGCAAGCTCATTCCATCGATATATGCAGGAATTCATAATGAATTCTATGGATTAGGAGACAAAGAAGCGGTTGGTTACTCAGGTCGGACTTATATTGCGATTACTTTGTGAAAAAACGCGCTTTCACCAGCAACGAGCCATGGCTTCGACTTGAAAACGCTCTTGGATTTGAAGGAGTTCGATGACATTACTAGAAGTGGCATTGCTCAACTGGTTAAACTAGTTTTTGTTATAAGTGACCGCAAATTCAGGTTACCAAAACGTTATAAACATTGGCATTCGTCACTGGCAAACGTGGCTTATTTATTGCAGCAAACGCTCTGGATGAAGCGTTTGTCAAGATTGAACGAACAATGCTGTGAAAACAGCGGTTTGGTCCTTTGCCATGATAATTTTGCAAGTAATTGCTACAAGAAAGGTTTTTCCACTGACCAAGACGAACTTGATAAAAAACACTTTGGATTCGCTGAAAAATATTGGTGAAAATTGTAGTCTAACTCTAAACGTACATTCGACGACTTTTCAACTGTTGGAGAATGTATCGAAGCAACCGGATATCAAGTAGCTGAACAGCACCTTGTTTAATTTGTGAGAGAATGTATAACAAGATGGTGAAGGGTTTGATTTTTAGGCAAAAAAGTTTGAAATCATTGGTCAACGACCCTGTGGTTACATCTCTAACCTTTCTTAGTTCCGTCTTGGCCTGGTTACTGAAAAGCGTGAGATAATTTGAGTTTTTCTGTGGTCCCTGAGCGCTAACCCCGCAACAGTCACCAGAAGAAACGCGGGTGTGAAGACGAATGGAAGAAAAAAGCTTTTGAGCAGTTTTGCTTCTTGACATAGTCGATTCTGTTGAAATACAGATATTGAGTAAACATCAGGTATTGCTTTTGACTTGCAAAATGTTTCTGTTGAGCTATTGGTGTCTATCAAAGAAGCCTTGCGCTTTCCTGTTAAGGTACCTCAAAACGTGACCTTTTGACACACACGCGTAGGATGGCAGTATGGGGCGCCGTTCGTAAAAATATTATATCTGACAGATTTAGCACAAAAACTGCTATCTCTGTGCATATTTAGTTATCTCTGCGCGCATTTAGCTATCTCTGCGCAGAGATAGCTATGTCTGCGCGCATATAATTATCTCTGCACAGAGATAGCTATCTCTGCGCGCATTTAGTTATCTCTGCGCAGAGATAGCTATCTTTACGCGCATATAATTATCTCTGCGCAGAGATAGCTATCTCTGCACGCATTTAGCCATCTCTGCGCAGAGATAGAGAGGTACGATTGCCCAAAGACACAGAGAGAGCACAATTACACATAGGTATAAACAAAACGTTTTGTTTCTGTGTAGAAAAACCCTTTAAGTCCCGCGAAAGCTCTAAATCTCGCAGAGCTTTGCAATCCTATAACTCGCCGGGCGATTGAGCTAGAGAGCTATCCAAACCATCCACGGATTCAGCAAGTCTTGTAGTCTAATTCGAAATAAAACGTTTTTCGTTTTCGGTGGGGGGATTTCTGGAGTTGACGTCACAAAGAAGGTATGTTTTGGAAATTTTGGTCACCTTTGGCCGGCGTTGGGCCCCAATCCATTGACCAACTCTTTTGATACAGAGTTTGGTTGAAAACTAGGTCAAAATCCGCGTCTATAGAGCCCTCGATTGACTTGCTAGCATATCTGTAGCCAAAATTATGGGTCAAAAACCCAGTTTTTGGCCTAATTCAAAACTTTTCAGAAAAGGCATAATATGCCCTTTCAGGAAAAACTTTGGCCAGCCATAACTCGGCAGCAGATTGAGCTAGAGAGCTGTTCAAACACCGTGAGGACAAGTGGCGTTGTGTAGTTTATTATAAAAAAATTTTTTATTTAATTTGGTTGGGGGGTTTTAGGCCAATGGGATCATGACAGGGGCATGTTTTTTGGTTAATTGTATGACGTCATCATCCGATCCACGCGCCAATATTTTGGCTCGCAGTAATTTTGGATTCTAGGGCAGAATACGCGTTTTTAGAGCCCTTGATTGAGTTTCTAGCGTTTCTGGTTCAAAAGTTAGGCCAAAAAACAGCTGATTGGTAAGGGGCTTTCCTCAATACTTTTGGGGGATTACCCTAGTTAATTTTAAGATTTTTTGGCCCTAATCTTGGAACCAGGAACGCTAAAAACCCGTTCGGACCCTTCAAAGTCCCAAATAGTAACCAAAAAACAGCTAAACACAAACAAAACTGTTTGTCATTTAAATGGCTCTTGAGGGACTTAAAGGGATATCGGGCAAAAATGCTGACGTCAGCAAAAAATAACATAAACATCTTATCATTACAAAAGCATTAAAAAAACAGACATCACAAACTGAAACGTTTTTTTTTATTGCAAACTACATACCTTCACGAGTCTTTAGAGCAGAGGTGTCAAACTCGTTTCAGTTCAGGGGCCAATTCAGGCAAATTTAATCTCAAGCGGGCCGGATCAAGGTAATCACTGTATAACACCCTGGTTATAAGTATTGACAACTTCCAACTGTTTTCATAACTTCAATGCAAAAAGTTCAAGCTTATCTGAAAATGATTATTAGCACATAAAGTTTTCAATATCCCCACGTAAATAAAAAAACGCCTATTACTGAGAAGGCTGTCAAACTGACGGTGATGGTTCGGATGAAATTAACTGTCCGGACAACCACTTGCATGACGTGATCCAATTTTAAGGATTTGCAACACAATGCCTCCTGGCGCGAAATACAGTGAAATGTCCGAAATTCACGTCCTCCACATACCACCTGTACTTTTTATCTAACTTTCGTCGCAACACCTGCTTTTTTCGCGATCATTGATGGCGCGCTATCTGTAGCAATACCTACAGCACGGGACCAGTATATTCCCATCCTGTTCAGTACTCCAACGAGAGAGTTGAAAATATCATTGGCTGTTACGGTACCGATCATAGGCACCAATCCCAGGAACTCCTCAGTGACAGACAAAGTCTCATCAACGCCACGAATGAATATGGCTTGCTGTGCAACGTCCGAAATGTCCGTGCTTTCATTGAGCGCAACCGAAAGTATAACAAACGACCTGACTTTTTTCTTCAGTTGGCTGTCTAAATTCGCAGAAATGTCCGAAACCTTCTCTGCCACAGTGTTTCTCGTCAGGCTAATATTAGCAAAAACTTCACCTTCTCAGAACACACGATTTCTGCAGCCTTTAGAATGCAGGTCTTCACGACCTCACCCTCACAGTGTGGCTTTGATGCTAACCCTATGTCAGTAGCAACAAGGTAGCTAGCCTTCACATCTGCCACACTTATATCTGGTCTACTGGTAAGAACGGATTGCTGTTTTTTCGAGCCTGCTATCAATTCCTTTACCTTCTCTCTCCTCGGTTGCCCTTGCAAGCCATGGTATCTTTAGGAATGATGAGTGTCATAGTGGTGTCGAATATTATATTTTTTCACCACTGAAACCTGCTGTGAACACACCAAACATATAGGTATCCCATTCACTTCCGTAAAAAATAGGAAACGGACCAATTGTGTTGGAAAACTGCATTTTTGTCAACTTTTCTGTTTCGATAAAGACATTTTGGAAAACGAGGTTGCCACGGAATAGAGAATAAAGGCTAAACTGAGCAATTTAGGGAAAAGCGAAAGCTCAAGTCCGAGCAAGGAATTGCCACAATACAATTTTATTGTCTCATGTTTTCACGAAAAACTACAAAGATGTCCTCCCCGTTTTCACTCCAAGTTGACATATTTGAAACAGGAAGTTGCTTGAGCCAGTGGTTTTTATTTCTGTGCATTTTTTGACACTAGAAATCCGGCGATCTCCATTTCAACATTTTTTATGATTCAATGCGCTATTTTCTGCAGTTACTGCTTTTTACCGATTCTCAAATTTGACCCTGTCGAACAGATTTCTGTGGAGTTTATTTTTCGGTCAATAATTGGAATAGAAGCTTTACTTAGCAAATTTTAGTTAAAGTTGTACCTAGAACTCCGAAGGTTTCGAAGTCGACATTGCTGGAGCTCAAACTATATTTTTTTTCCGGAGTTCTAGTGTTAAACAAGTAGGTGACAAGTCACTTCAGTTTGGTCCTCCTATATGTTACTTTTAATAGCCGTTGCACCTATATGTGTGTAACAATTTATGATATCGGATAGAAAGCATAAGCAATAGTCATTCTTCAAGCAGCCAGTTGAGTGGTGAATCTATGCTACTCCATTCAATTCATACACTCAAAAATTTGGCTTTGAAAAAAAGAGTGCCTCCCCAGTCACGAACCTCACCGCACGTCACTGTAAAAATATACATTCAATACAGCGAATTCACGGCAAGCGCAAGTTGCTCAAAAATCCTGAATGTGAAAAGTATATTGAATACAATGAAAATTTTCAGGGCAAACTCTGTTTCTCAGGGTAAGCGCAGAGTTGCTCAAAAATCTTTAATGGTAAGAAATACATTCAATACAGTGAAAAGTTTGAGGGAAAACTCTGTTTTTCAAGGCAAGCGCAAGTTGCTCAAAAATCCTGAACAGTGAAAATATTTTCAATATTGTATATTCTGTGCATATTCACTTGGGGTGATCCTAGTAATTTGGTCTAGTATAGTGTGTAATCTGGATTAAAATCGTGACTGGTTATAATGACTTTGATCTGGACCAAGTCCTCGTTTTTTTAATGCCAGGTTTTTCGTGCTTTTTTTAGAAGTCTTCTGCCATCTGTTGCAGCAATGATCTTAACATCAAATTTTGGCTGAGGTAGCTGACTGGCTGAGGTAGGGAAATTTTGAAGTTAGTTTCGTGAATGCAGTGTGTAATGTGGACCAACCTGGTGGCGGTTTGTATAATATGGACCGGTGTTACAAATGACAACACTTGTATAAAGTACTTGGAAAGTGTTTTATAGGCTACATTTATAGGAATATCGTACAGTGCTGTACATGGTACAATCACCGTATACGAATACGATACAACACGTATAGCCTATGCTACAGGCACACCGGCACATGCATTTTGAGTGCGTGTTTCATTTCCCGGGGTGCAATCTTTAGTAGAAGCGGGCCGCATGAACTGCAGATTGCTTGACCCCTTTGAGTGCGCCGTGCGCGTCTTTAAGTACCTTGCTCAAGCGCACAGCAACGACAACACAGGCAGGTGTAGGGAGTCAGACGCTTCGATCCGGAACCGTCGCTTTTAACCTTTGCGTTGCGCCATTGATGTCGCGTATATATTTGTGTCAGTAAAGGCGATCACGGTAAAGTTTCTTGTCTGGGAGAACACAACATGCAAGGACATCACCCCCTTGAGTTAACAAGCAAGGTAACTACAGAATTTGCCTATAACAGCACCTCTAGGGGATTGCATAAAGAACGTTGTTGCCGAAATGACGTTATAAGCAAACTGAAATGCATGTAAAAGATGCCATCGGGACCGAACAAGATGCCATCGGGACCGAACAAAGTTATAGGCCAGGGGTGTCAAACATACGGCCCGCGGGCCAAAACTGTCCCGTTGCGAGGTTGGATCCGGCCCGCGGGATGATTTTGTAAAGTAAAAACTTCTTTGTTTGCTTGAGAAGTTTATCCAGTTATACTTCAATAACTGGTGACTAGATTTCAATCACTTGAAGATTTAACAAAATTGTTTACATTTTATTGTTTTTCTCACGTGAAAATTTCCCGTTTTCTGCATATTTCCTCTTGCATGTTCACACCGGTTTGAACTTTCAAACAGGTATGAACATGCAAATGTTCAACTACTGTTGATAAAGTTCAACACTAGAAATCCGGGAAAAAATATACCTTGAGCTCCAGCGATGTCGATTTCGAGACCTTCGGAGTTCTAGGTACAACTCTAACTAAATTTGCTACGTAACGCTTCTATTCCAAGACTGACCGAAAAATAAACTGCACAGAAATCTATTCGAGCAGGTAAAATTTGAGAATCGTTAAAAAGCAGTAACTTCAGAAAATAGCGCTTTGAATTTTAAAAAATGTTGAAATCGACATCGCCAAAGTTCTAGGGTTAAAAAACACACAGAAATGTTAATTAAACCACCGACTCAAGTAACTTCCTGTTTCAAATATGTATGGAGTGAAAACGCGGGCGACATCTTTGTAGTTTTTCGTGAAAATGCAGTAGGAGCGACGGAAACTGCATTGTGGCGTAATAAGGACGTATGGTTAAATGTAGAACAACTCCATGCTAAGACTTGGGCTTTTGCCTTTCCAATTGCTCAGTTAGGTTTTTGTTCTCTATTCCGTGGCAGCCTCGTTACCCAAAATGTCTTTATCGAAATAGAGAAAAGTTGACAAACAATATGCAGAGGTTTTCAAGACATTTGGTCCGTTTCCTACTTTTTAACAGAGGTGAATGGGATACCTGTATGTTTAGTGTGTTCACAGCAGGTTTCAGTGATGAAAGAACATCGGGTGTTTCGTAAAGGTAGCTCCTTAAATGTGCTAATAATCATTTTCAGATAAGCTTGAACTTTTTTCATCAATGTTATGAAAACAGTTGGAAGTTGTCATTACTTATAACCAGGGGGTTTTACATTGATTACACTGGTCCGGCCCGCTTGAGATTAAATTTGGCTGAAGTGGCCCCTGAACTGAAACGAGTTTGACACCCCTGTTATAAGCGAATGGACGTTACAGACGAAGCCGTTGTAAACGAATTCAACTGTATAGAACAGATTTACAAGACGTTTCAGGCCCCATTCGGATTAAACTAAAAAAGTTACTTTCAGGGCATATTGTTGTTTTCAGGTCAACATGTTTTCGCCC
>Ga0210059_1011176_pt1 | contig 13771 bp, 7 predicted proteins | sample Ectturendosymbi2_FD_188042 | JGI IMG/M metagenome (GOLD analysis project Ga0210059, IMG submission 188042) | Ecteinascidia turbinata endosymbiont from Florida, USA - Sample 2 (SPAdes) (version 2) | ecosystem: Host-associated > Tunicates > Ascidians > Unclassified | place: Key West, Florida...
AATCATTGCAAGGAGATGGGAGCAAAACTAGGCAGGAGATTCCTCAAACAGCCGGCTAAAAAGCTCAAGGCGGTTTTTGTTGCTTATTGCTGAATGATACGTACAAGCTGAATCATTGCAAGGATTTTGCTGAATGATACGTACAAGGATTTTGCTGAATGATACGATTTTGCTGAATGATACGATTTTGCTGAATGATACGTACAATATTGCTGAATGATACGTACAAGCTGAATCATTGCAAGGAGATGGGAGCAAAACTAGGCCTTCTATAATCATACTTACGTTACACTACATTTAAACCGAATTCAATGCTTGCATCACAGTTACAAACCAGTCCAGCGACCTAGATTGCTATAAAAACTATTTAACGCTTCCAAAATATTTTCTGAGCGGTTATCCTCACGACATTTCTTTAATCTGCATACTTTGCAAAAACTTCGAAAACTAATCCTGAGTCTAAAACATATCGCAAACACTGCTATTCCACCATCACTGAAACGTCTACGATGTCTTTGACTTCGTTTGCTTTGGCCCTTATTTTTATCATAAAGCAATTCTGATCCTTGAAAGGGTTTTCCTGCCAGAACTTTCAAATTCAAACAGTAACTTTTCAGAGCTCAAAAAAGGCTTTGTTCATAAATGCGACAAAAGCCGGCGGATTTGACAAATTAAAGAACTTGCTGTGTTGGAAAAGCTCTACGAGAGAGGGTGATCGCTTTGGGGCAGAGCAGCCCGGCCAAAAATAGCAGTCACTGGATTGCGCAGTCATCAGTAGACTGCACTAGGTATCTCCAAAGAGACCCAGGTAAAGGCGTGGCCAAAATATTGGGCCCAGTTTCAGCTGCAGAGGTTGCCAAAGTGGAGAAATATGTCCCCTTACCTATCAATTCATCATAGCGAGATTAATTGCCTTGCATTACTAAGGAGCTCAGTCTGCCCTTGAAGGAAACTGTTTGATCCATAGGTGGAGCCCCTCAGGCTTCACTGCCTCACAGCAGAGTGGACCAGATAATAATGATGGTTAAAATTATTCTGGTTGGCCCAACTCTGCAGAAATTCCAAACCGGAGCCCTATAATCGGTTTGCATTTCGACGTCAGGCTTGCCAAGGTAACTTAAAAATCCAGGAATAAATAATGTTATACTGTGCAACCCTACATGGAACTGAATAGCACTCCATCACATTTTCTCTACACATTTGTGATGCTCCCCACTGCTTTGATTGAGTTTTTAGGTGATAATAACTTTTACAGGATGAATGTCACTAAAGAATGTCTGCAAATAAAGAAATTGGAGAGTGTTCTGTGGTTTAAAACGGATGGAATATTGTGTGCACGAGGTCTTCGGCAAAGAAACTTCCTTCAGGTGGTAGGTCATTAGAGGATACAAACTTATACGAACGAGGTCTTTCGTTACAGTTAATGGCAGCATAATTATTAATGTAATTATTGCAGTGCATACTTGTAGCGTAGCAATGTAATTTATTTGACTGTTAATCCGAAGGTATCTCACTTGGACATTGAACAATTGTTGAATTTTCTCATCCTATCAAACATTGTGCCAGTGCCTCTTCTCATTGCCGCAAACAAAAGACCTCCGCTCTTGGTGATGATTTGCTTTCATCACACTGCACAATAGTTGCTCCTGTTGCCAAACTTTTCATAAAATAAAATGTCACCAAACTTCTTAAAATAAATTAGACTGACGTACTGTTTCTAGACGTCTGACAACAACAGCTAGGTGCTTATCACCAAACTATATGTGGGCATCCAGCTAAACGCTTGTTATTATGGAAAACCATACTGTATGTTTTGCGTGATTGCAGAAGTTGGCCGCTGTTTTAAACCAGTGGTTCAATATCTTAAAAAACTGCAATATCTTCAAAACTGAAGAGGTGGGGAGAACCTGATATCAGATTCGAGATCAGCAAACTGAAATCATCCCATCGTTGCAATTGTTACATTAAATATTACCGAAATATTTTTAACAGTGTCATCAGAGGCTTTAACTCGCAGACCCCCTGATTCACTTACGCAAGCCCCAGCTTGGGAATAGCTTTTCTAAACCACAGCAAGCAGAAGTACTCACTTTCCTCAGGTTTTCGCAGTTTCAAACCTCGTCGACAAGGACACTTTAATGGCATACGCGCTGGAGGGGTTAGATAGATGAGTAGGAAATGGTAATGCATAGCAAGCACATCTAGTGCTTATTTTTTCAGGAATGAAGAGAGTGTCCTCTGCAACTGAATGGTCTTACGAAGGTTGACCTGTTTGGTTGTAATCCTTGCCTTCCAAACAGAAATGTTTTTTGCGTCGTCACCTGTTGATTGTTGATTCCGGATTGAAATCAATATGTTTTCTTGCCCGGTTCAAATTCTTGATTACATCCACGACCTTTACTTAAGAGATTTCCATATAGTTAGGCCACTGGCCGCAACACTACAAATCGGTGAAATATTTATGTGTCCAAGGTCTTCATATTAAGTCAATAACTTGTTGTTCGGATCTTCATCACAAATCAGTCAATGCCAACAAACAAACCAAGTCGATTAAGGTTATAAAACGGGCTGCAAGTGTAGAGATACTGTTTAATATATTCAAAATTTACCGACATAGCTGAAGATATAACAGCTGCACCGAAAAACTATTAGTGCAAGTGGTTGTGAAAGACGGAAATTGCTTTTCCCTCAGCCACTTTATTTCAGCTACATCCGGTGGCCGACGTAAAGAAATACTCTACTTAAGAGCAAACAAGCACTGATGTGATGAGTATCAGTAAAACCACTGAAAAACATATTCAACTTTTCCACTTTTAAGCGTTAGCAGCAGCTGGTCCGAGCACAAATTATTTTCAAAGAAATACCCTTTTCCACGCACTCTGGTCTGTGAGCGTACTATGCTCAGGTTCATGTTCAACGAAAAACATCTGTTACGGTGTCATGTCCACATATCTATTTCGTTGTTTGTCCGTTGGTAACTTTCAATAAATAATTTAAACCTTCGAACTGACTCCACGACAATTCTCTGCAGCACCGAGCAATGTAGATTAAAAATTAAAGTGATGAAAGTTAAACTCTGGTAAAATGCTCTATATTGCCGTTAACAAACTTCACCACCAATTTTGCAGCTGTGACCTACAGCCAACAACCAGCTGTGCAATTAAGGCGCTTTCAACTCCGCATTAAACCTACCTCCCTCAGTCTCTCAGCCAAACCTACTTAAGGCAAACTGATCCATGCAGCTGACTTGCAGAGGTAGATAGACAAGGAATCCTTTTATCTAGTGTGCTTGTCAAATAATTTATGCAACTGGAGTAATTCTTTGCTTGACGTTATACACTTTTTTATGTAACTAAACCCAGGATGTCAAAAGAACGTTCATTGCTTTAATGGTCGGCCTCATATCACTTTACTCTCTGTTCTCCAGCGTACTTGATTTTGACCCTGCATGTGGTCGTGGTTCATGAAGCTACGGCTGGAAGTGGCGCTGCTGCTAGATGTAAATTGATCGATCGATGGAAAGTATGTGGCTGGCGCACTGAAGCGGTGCACGAATCGATAAAGCGGTATTTTCTCCATTGGTAAACAAAAGACATTTGCTACAAAATTACTGACACAGTTGTGCATGGTGTCGGTTTCAGGACCATTGGACAAATAAGTACAAAGGAAAGTCTCAATAGTTGATTTGTTTGTGGTGAGAGATCATTTTAGGTAGGTCAGTAGTTTATTCTGAAGCAATTTTATTACCCTGGTTTCCGACGCCAGCCAATGATTTTACCTTTTAATGGAGCAAGTACTATCTTTGGAAATTTTTCAAAGTTTCCGAAAATTTTTCCCAAAAACTAAAGAACAAAGATAAGGATCAAGGCCATTATTTCAGTTTCAAGCATTTAATTACCTAACTGCCCTGATCTGATGCCTTGATTTTCTTTCTTTTTCCTTCGCAACACAATCGCCATTATCCTTGATTCCTTTTTCTTTACCTGAAAAGCGCCCGGCACTGGACTGGTTTACTCGACTTTTATATTTTACCCACACCTAGCGGCCAGTCCCGTCGCCACAGGGGACTTTGGTGGGCTTAGACCCCCAAAACAAAGCTCCAAGCCCCCCAAATTGAAATATGAAACACTATAAATTAGTAGAATTTTTGTCAAATTTGAATGTCAAGCCCCCCTGCACGAACGTAAAGCCCCCCCGCACAAACGTAAAGCCCCCATTGACGACCTTCTGGCGATGGTTCTGCTGGGGACCACCGGTCCCATCCGACTTCACGTTCCGCATGATTTCACCGGAACCACCAAACAAACGACCGAAATTAAATTGTGTGTTTCGTAACTGGCTGCGACGCTAAGACGAAAATGCAGTTATTAGGCTTCATCTGGGACTGGCCTCAAGGCGCGTTTCCGTGAATCTCGGTCTCGAAGGATTCAGGCCATTGTGTCGAACATTTTGTCTACTGACGTCGGGTGAGCATCAACATGGCTTGTCTAGACACCATCAGGCCAGCTTGTGAGCTGCTGATATTATCTCCGGGGAAGAATCACTAAAAAACTAGGCAAGCATGGATGACGTTATATGATTTTGAAGCTGGTAAATGATAATTACGTTTTTTAGTTATTAGCGTAAAATCCTGATAAAGTCAAGAAAAATACTGGTGAAGGCCATATATGTTGCAGCAACACTAGACATAGAGGTTGCTTTCAAACAGTCGCCATATTTTCAGGTATCGAGTCATGGCATCGAAGTCTCGGTCACGAAATTTGAACAACACCCAGGTCTCAAAGATTCCGCCCTCGATTCCAGCAACTCGGGGGGTCCAAAATGAGGTATTGGCCATTTAATCCAAAAGTCATCTGGGCCAGGTAAGAAAAAAAGTGTTTAAGAACTTTAACCTAGACCAAGGGTTCTTAACCTAGGGTCCGTGCACCCCTTAGGGGTCCATGGATGTGTTTTAGGGGGTCCGTGAACCAAAATCCAATCAAGAAAATCCACTAGTTTTCATCCGCCCATTTGTTCCATTATTCAGCTTAATCGCACCACATCTGTAGCCTGACATGTTCATGTTGCAAGTCGACTGACCTTTTTGTTTGATTTTGTTGGCATCAATTGGCGGCAGGCCGAAACATGAAACTTGCTTCCTGTGGGAACGGTTGAGGTGCTCACGGTAAGAAGCAACAAAATCTAATTTCTCAATAATAGAAAGAAAGTTGACAAAACGAAGGTGTCGGTAGAAGTTTTGGGTGCAGTGAAAGGGGTCCGCAGCTACAAATAGTTTGAGAACCACTGACCTGTCCTAGACTATGACGCTGAGGTTCTATTGCTAGATCCGCTTTGAAAATGCATCTTTCATGATCGATGTTTCCCTCTGAGGTTCGAAAATGCGCAGTACTGACAGAAAATCTCATTCTCGCCATTTGCAACAATCCAAGTTTAAACGTAAAAGTCCGTAACATTGTTGTGGGCAGAAGCAGAACGCTTCGGAGTTGATCGCATTGCCCTTTCAGAAGCTATTTGAATTAAACATGTACTTTGTATTTTGATCAGATATTAATTGAATTCAAATAATTCACAAAGTTTTAATTCATATTAGAACTCTCCAAACTCAGCTTTAAAATATTCATGGTCATTACAACAAACATTTGCTCGGCGTAAAATTTTCTGAGGGAACACTGTTCATGATCATTTCTGGATAAAAGTCAAGCGAGAGTATGAAAGGACAAGCTTGAAACAGTATATCATCATGAAGCCTGAGGGAAAGGCAACTTGGTCAATATGAAAATCAATGGGTAAGAATTGGGCTGTTTAAAACTAAGGGGTTAGAATCACCTTGAATTTTTGCTTTATTACTTGCCCATAGCCTACTTAATACGCTACTGTTGATTTAAAAAACCAACTGTCCTTTGTTGATTGCTTGGTGGAAAAACGTATATTTCATCTTTTTGGTAAAACTACTTCATATTCATAGGCATAGCCACGGGCTCAAAAGGGCCATCTAGTATATATTGTTGTTTTGTGCTTTCAAAAGCGGTGTCCCAAACAAAATATTGTTGCTTGCTTAAAGTCAAAATAATTGGCCCCTCCCAAAATTTTGGGCTGGCTGCGCTAGTGTTCACGATCTCTTTCTAACAATCCTTTCGGTTTTTGCTTCAAAATCTTTGTACAATCTGCTGTGTATCTATTTACAGAAGGCATCCATGCATGAAACAACATCCCGTTGAATCTAGCTCAGAACCGCTTTTCACAAACGTTGCAAACCTGTAATCTCCAACTGCCACATCCCAAATTTAAATGGGAAAAAATTGACTTTGTATACCTCGATGCCGACCTGCAATATTTGCACATAGCTTTTCCACCTAATTTTGAACAAGTTTTCATATAAGCAAATGATATTAAGCGGTAAGTGTTTTAAGGTAGAACACATTAAACATTGCTGTTACATTATGCATCGACTAACTGGCAGATGTCACCATGTCATTAATACAAGAGTAGCTTCCTCTTCGCAATTATAATTTATTGATAGGATGTAGGTTTGCAGAGTTTATGTCACAAACCATTTTTCTTGGTGACTTGTCAGAAATAAAAGATTGAATATTTAAGCAAAAATGCTCTCCTGGGTCAAAACCATTTTGTCATCGAAGTTTCCTACAAGCTTCTATCAAAAGAAGATCAGGCAGTTTGTAACGTCATTCGTGTATGAATGAGCGAAAACTAATCTTCCTCAATCTCCTTACACATGCCAACCTCACAAGGTTTTACCAAACGGTGCAGTGCTGCAAATGTTGGTAAATAATATTTGGAAAATAAACGCAAATAAACTGGTGCACTGAACTCTTCTCTCAAATCAGTTTTCAGCACTAACTTCTGCGATTGAACGCTTGCAAATGTATCAGCATCTTTGTTTGCCCAGTAAGTTTTCGCAAGAAATGCTAGAGCAAGATACAAGGTTCGGACTGCGATCGCTGGGGTTGCTTCTGATGCATGCAGAGCAATCGATTTTAAGCCGTGTGTGATTAGCTCGTCTACTGCAAGCTGCAGGAATTGTCCCGTCTGAAATCTGATAGTTACAAGCAGCATTGTCGCAGGTGTCATATGTAGTGAGCTGAAAAATGTGATGAATTTTAGGCTGTTCGCATTTACAACTTTTCCTTCCAAATTTGAATAAATCCATAAATCCTGAAATGTTGTTCAGTCTGCTGAATTTGTATCGGCGGTCTAAAACATACGCGTTATACTGTATGATTTTTTGTTGCAAACCAAAATATCAAGTAAGACCAACATGTTGTCACGCAATAATGAAGAGCTTGTTTGAACTTGCATGAGGTTTTGCCATACCTTTGTTGCCATGACAACGGCTATTCGGACCAGCCGTTATCAAACCTTTTTTGCTACGGTAAGGTTATCACAAAACGGTGTTATGAATGTGATATTAATCAGCTTTATTTTAAAGTTTACTCCTTTCTTACAAAAAGAAAGTTCACGCTTCATACCTAAACAGTTTTAAGCCTTGATTGGTAGTTGGTGTACTTCGAAGGCATCAGACAATATTTTTTAAAATCTGTAATTCCTGTCATATCCACGATTCTCAGGTAACAGCGATAGTTTGTCCAACACAAATAATCATTTTGGCGGAAGTTAAGTTCTCACCGGATTTGGTCGTATTTGTGCAAAACATTTTCCAAAGCTGTTTTCCAAACTCATTTGCTTCGCTGGTTTAAACAGCTTTTTGAAAAAAATCATTAGTATTATGCACTCGTGACACCCATATGCGGACACAGGAAATGTTTGCTATCTCTTTGGAAAATGCTCATGCAACAGAAGCATGCTTTTACTCCACAAATGGCCACTAAACTTCTGCATTGAATTCTTTTGCTGAAAGTTGTTTTGCATGAAAAGCGATGAAATTTTGGCGACGGACACAAAAAAGAAATGTAATTTGAAAAAATACTGAAATAATTTTGTTCTATCATGGCAGGTAGGCAGGGCCCCGACAAGGGGGGGGCAGTGGCCCGGGGCGGCACTTTTCGGGAGGGCGGTACTTTTGGTGAAAAGAAGGAATAGCAAATGGTCTTTACCACCACCTGGTTGTGGTGGTGGTAGGGGGGCGGCACTTTTCGACTCGCCCCGGGGCGGCACTTCCCCATGTCGAGACCCTGCAGGTAGGTGTGTTGCTTTTTTGCGACGACATGATGGTTCAAATAGTCAATACATCATGCAGCATTGCGTATAATATAGGCTAATGCAGAAGTTTATAAGCTATAACTTAAAGTCTAATTTAAGGGTAAAGTTCTACAAAAGCAATGAACATTTACTGGTTCCTTTGTCACAAAGGATTAGTTAAAGCTCATGAGGTCATCTAGTCCAGGGCTTCTCAAACTTTTTTGTTCTGCGACTCATTTTGAAAATCGTTTTTCTATGCGACCCCATTAACGGATAGCCTTGAGCCCGAGATACCGATGATACATGTAAACGTCCCATTACAAATCTCAAAGGGCATTTTTGTCTATGGCGAAGTCATAAAAATGTACACAATCCGCGAAGGTAACTATACGGTAATAAAACTATCACGTAATTGAAACAGTAAATCGAAAAAAATTAACAAAAGAACAATTCAGTTTGTGGAAGTTATCAACATAAGTGATGGGATGGAAGCACTTGTTTGATGATTTTTACACAGATCATCCATTCGTAGATTGATACAAGACAACACAGGGCGAAGGACATTCTCAAGATTTTTCAAGAAGGATCGGTTTTGTACTTGATGACTTTCAAGTTGAGAATGCCGCTTCACACAGATATGTTGTGCAAAAGTTTAAAAGGTTATGAGTTGCTAGATCAGAAATGATTGGGCATTAATTTTTTGTTCTTATCCAGAAATGACATAAACTCTCTTTTAAAAATTCCAGTTGCAGATAATTTTTGTCCTTTATAACTCCGCAAATTCATCCTGGTCATGGCAAGCGTGTGGCCTCCTGAAATTTACGTTGTGTATCATAGGCGTAACCAGGGTGGAGGAATGGCGTAACCAGGGTGGAGGAATGGGGTAACCAGGGTGGAGGAATGGCGTAACCAGGGTGGAGGAATGGGGTAACCAGGGTGGAGGAATGGGGTAACCAGGGTGGAGGAATGGGGTAACCAGGGTGGAGGAATGGGGTAACCAGGGTGGAGGTAAGGGGTAACCAGGGTGGAGGAAAGGGGTAACCAGGGTGGAGGTAAGGGGTAACCAGGGTGGAGGTAAGGGGTCCGTATCTTAGCTTGTTGTTTTGTGCGGTGACCCAAATCAAAACTAGTGCTCACTTAAATTCAATACTTTTGACCCCTCCGAAAATTTTGGGCTGGCTTCGCTACTGTTGTGTATGGTTTGTGGATTAAATTTTTCCTGAGTAAAAGTTCAAAGTACTTCTGAAACTGTGTATGAAGCTTTTAACTTTAATCTAAAACTACTCAGTGTGCTCTCAAAGCAGTTGGCCTAACCCCTAGACGACTAGACCTAGAGTTCTATGCACAAATATGGCTTCGTGCCAGAATGAATCCAATAAGGTCAGTATTGGTCAGTAAGTTAAAACAATCATGACGTAACAACGTATAGCTTGGTGTACTTGGTTGATTGTTATCATTTGATAGCTCAGGCAGACATACTAGTAAACAGCTGACAGCATGAAACATCGTAATGCCCCTAAACTGCAGTAGAAATAGATTCACTCCAAGCTTACTTTTAATTTTTTTGTAAAGTTTACAAAATCTTGTATATCTGACTTGTTAAGCCAATTTTTTCGCGACCCAAAATTACATTTCGCGACCCCAAATGGGATTGCGACCCATAGTTTGAGAAGCCCTGACCTGGTCTACCAACCCTGCAATGCAACATTCAGTACTATCATTAGTCATATGAAAAGACAAGTTGATAAAAATAAAAGACACAAATGATATTTACAGATGAGTGCATGCCTATGTATGTACACATAGATATCATGATGAGATATTTTCACATGTGTGGAAAGAACAAAGCACTAAAATTAATGTACATTTGTTTGACAATGCAAATGATAATATGATACAAACAAGGGCGTACGCAAGGGGTGAGTATTGGGGTTAAACCCCTCGAGCAGGGTCGGCCTTAGCAAGTGCGGGGCCCGATTGGAAGCCCTTTTACGGGCCCCACTCAATGGCGTGTGCAGAAATTTTTGAGGAGAGGCATCAAGTCGTAATCACAGAAATCATGAGTTATGTGAAAAGTGAGGCCCGAATAGGGTAATGCCAAGCTAGGGGTGTCTGGGGGCATATTGCCCAGTTTCATTTCTGCAGCAGAGACTTTGCTTGTACGTTTCAGGGACATTTCCGTAATATCCAATAAATCCATGAGTTGCTACACTCAATATCTCCTCTCTGGCCAGATACCTGCTGCAGTGTGCGGCTGGCCAAATGGCCATATGCAGGGCCGGCCCTAGCAGGTGCGGGGCCCAATGCAAGACTTAGGCGCGGGGCCCCTCTGAACAGTGCTTTATGACGTCGTCGTGTTCAGTCAACCGTCCTACGACCTTTCTGAGAAAATGGCCTATGTGATACAAACGACATATTGCAAACGTTTCGATAACTCCTGTTGTCATTGCAAATTTGACATATATTAATATCAAAAAACACGTCGATTTATTGGAATTGATCTGTATGTAGATGTAGATGATATTAAGACCCAAAGTATTCTTTTCATTTGGGGGGGTGTGGGCATAGCTAATGTGTCCCCTAACTACGTTCAGTCGTCCATGTTTATGACTATTATGCTGCTGTGGTGGATATTAAACAGTGTAGCGCTACGACTCGTAATTAAGCCGAACATTCTAAAGGAAGCTCTGCAATGGAGACTTGAGCGGCGAGCGCAAGTGGAAAGTTACGTAGTTACCTCAATCAAACCGAACAAGCGAATTGAACCTACAACGCAATATACTTCACTCTTGTAAGAGTGAACGCCACTTTCGTTCGAAGGACCAGGCCCCTAGCCACGGGGCGAGGCATTCGCGGGCAGGGCCTTCAAGTTTTTTTGTGCTCCTCCCTAATTTTGTTGTGTCCAGAAAAGTTTGTCTTAAACATAAAATGAAAACAAAAATATTGTCTCCTAAAAATGTATTTTCCCCCCAAATCTTAAAACCTGTCCACGTGCCTGCGAAGAATGACCGACTTGGAGAAAGTTGCTAACATAAACTGATCAACCTTTCTCACTTTCGATAACCACAAGCGCAGACGCATTCTTGTATAAAGACAAGGTCTGGGCGCACGATCAACTGTACTCTGTATGACGCAATACACGAAAAAAACACACTTCGCTCGTGGGCGAACCATACATCCGCCCAAAGTTCCCCAAAAGCCCAATTTTATAGTCATTCTTTATTGCATGGACTTGGATACCAATGCAAACTGTTCTTCATGAATTAGAAATATTTCACAACTATCACGTCACAGAATGTAGAAAATACGTACAGAACGCAGTATATAATGCGCATGGTTGATTGATCAAATAGAAGCACATAGCCGCCCAATATGATGAGCAGGAACAAGTGTAGTGGATGACATTCACAATTTTGCCTTGCCTAGTTAAGACGCACTGAAGCTTTCATTCAGTGGTGTCGGAACTGGAGGTGTCTTAACGTTGATGTACGTGGAATTTGAAGTAGCATTTCTTTTACCTATTTACACTCGCAAACAGCCAAACACAATGAAAGTTTGGTGGAGCGGCAAATGATAAATGCGATTACTTGAATCCAACGAGCAACCCTTCGTTAGTCATTGCTCAGCTTCAAACCATTGATCACTTGCCTGAAAGTGACAATTTCATGCTCAGCTATGCGCACACTTGCACTGGACCAAAAATTTTGTTTTTTTCGGAGAAAAAAGTCAGATAACTCAGTAGTAAATAAACGTATTTAAACCTCTGTACCCGAATTTTCAGGAATTTCACCAGGATTTTCGACAAATCAAAACTTTTGAGGTGCACTTTTCCCCTCAGCTCTGCACCACTGAATGGACAGCGCGACGTAAACCTTGAAAAAAGTTTACAAAAAAGCAAAATATCCCATTTGTTCCAGCTGAGTGCACCAGCCATTTCAGTTGCATCACCTCTCCATTGGATAATTTGCGTTGTAAACAACAACTTGAAAAAGTCCTGCCTGCTACATCATAGGGAAACTCATAATTCAAATCTAACTTATCTGGGCTTTCAGCGATTGGAAACTCTCGCTTACCTGTTGAAAGTGGTTTGGGTCAAGACGCAGGATACCACAGTTTTCGATAAAGCTAACATTAGGGCCATCACCAGTGAAAAAGTTTGGGGCACAGTGAAAATAAAGTTTGGCGCACTAGACATTTATCCCAACGCGAAGGCCCCAGGGTGCAATTTTTTTCGGAACAAACAAGCTTTTTGGCATAACTAGCGTTTCATGCTACTCAACATCTTTTGGGCGACTGCCCAGACAGGCTGACACGGTTCAGTGTCCAGTACAGACCAAGCAAAAAGTGCAAAATATAACACCTTTTGCTGCTATGGTTGAATGGCCAACTGTTAGAATCTTCGGACTCGAATAGAAGGTCTGCGTCTACGGGCTTAACCTTTCATCTTTTGTGTCAATGTTCATTCTAACGAGAGCATTGTTTGCTAACAATGAGATTTTATCAGACGTTTCTACTGAATTTGAGCGCAAGGAATATTTGGCAAAAAGAAGTACTATCCAAACACATGGCGCGGGGCCATCAGAGGCGCGGGGCCATCAGAGGCGCGGGGCCCAATGCAACCTCATCGGTTGCATCGGCTTAAGGCCGGCCCTGGCCATATGTTAAATGAATTTAGAAAAAGTGCTTGATATACAGTAATCATCCGGCTAAGATAAGATGTAATAGCTTAGCAACAAACCATCAACAAACGAAAAAACGTGACAAGAGAACATCACATAAAAACTGCAGTGCGGCATTGTATTATAAAGCTGTAAAATAATGGCAAAGCCGAATGAACAGACATATGGGCAATGGAGTCGGAGCCCGATCCCAAGCAATTTTTGGATGATTGCAGTTGGAGCCAAGGCAGAAACTTTTACATGGTGGATCCAGAGTCTGAAATTTGGGTTCCGTTTACACAGCCCAGGTTTTTGGGGTAAGCGAGTTAACTTAATGAGGAACGAGCGTGGTTTGCAGTATTTGTACATAATTATCCTCGTTTGCATGAGCGACGGAAGGGGGGTGAAGGGAGACCTTGGACTCACTGAGTTTGAAATTTGAAACGTGTTTTTTTTTGTTTCGAGTTGGTAAAATAAAATTTCACCACTGTTGGCCCCTCTGGAAAAATGCATGTAACCACCACCTGGACAAATCCACTATTCCCCCCCCCACCTTGAATATCAATCCGACGCCTGAGCTCGTTTATGTGTGGATCAGGGTTTCTCAAACTTTTTGCACATGTCACACTATCCATCAAATGTATGATTATGCGACACTTCATCTATGCTGGTGTAATAATACTGTTGTACAAATCAGACAATGGTTTTCAGTTTTCGATGGACCAATAATTTTGGAGCTGGAGCTCGAACCAAAAACTTTAAGACAACTAGCTGGAGCCGTGCCCTGCTTTAGGTTATTGCAGCCTACAAAACACAATATGCATTTGCTAAGATAACCTTATTTTTCTTGTTTTAACATTAGCAATGTCCTTAAAAACTTTGTCCAAGTTTAAGTCCCTGTTAATTTCGTATTCAATGAATATAATCGTGAAACTATTCAAGCGCTCTCGCTGGAT
>Ga0210059_1011177_pt1 | contig 13769 bp, 6 predicted proteins | sample Ectturendosymbi2_FD_188042 | JGI IMG/M metagenome (GOLD analysis project Ga0210059, IMG submission 188042) | Ecteinascidia turbinata endosymbiont from Florida, USA - Sample 2 (SPAdes) (version 2) | ecosystem: Host-associated > Tunicates > Ascidians > Unclassified | place: Key West, Florida...
CGACTACAAGGCGTTGATGAACTTTAAGTTGAGGTGGAGATTTCCGAAATGATTTTAATGTGTAAGATGGAGCGTTTTTTGAGATAAAATTACTCAGTCCTGAGATAAAACTATTCCACAAACATTGCATACGTTTGAACGACACGTTTCTGCTACATTAAGGTTAACTTGAAAAACAAAACAATACTGTAGTTTCAAATTCTTATCAGAATAATCGTTGAGGACTGTTCGAGATAATGACCTGCATCACAATGGCCATTGTTTTGACTCAACTTTAGAAAACATCAGTTCCACATTGGGCTGGTCGTAATGTTCTTTAAGTAGATAAGGCGTATGTGAAAAATAACCTGAATCGCAACGAAAACTGAAATTGCATACGCCATTTTAAATCATTGACAAGTTTGCACATGTAAGCATATTAACTAAAACACCATCATCACATCTATATGCTTGCGAAGTAATGTCCAATGCTGTCTAACTGACCAATGCAAGCAAAGCTCGAATTATGTGCCGCACAGCACATAATTTCTACGGTAAGGAAACCCCGCGTTAGATCGTTCGACTTGCACGAGGTATTAAGATGTTATAATGACAAGACAAGAACTTGGCCCGACGCCACTTCGTGCTGGAAGATTCAACGTGCTGCTGAAGACAGTACCTACCCTGTCTCCACGATGCGTTGCCGCTTCTGAAACTCAAAGAACAAATAACGAGTTGTCTTTTAGAGTTGCATGCCATACACAACCATGGCTACGACGAGATCAGGTGTTAATACCGTGTTTGACAGCAGGGAATGAATAGTTCTTGTTGTTTCAATCGGGGTTCTTGCGTTTGTAAGGCTCAACACGTTTCAAAAAAGAAATCCAGTGTATCGGAAATTCTGACAAAAAACAAGATATGAGAGTAAGGTGTGGTAAGGAAAGACAAGCTTACTCAGATGTAAATCAGCAAAAAACTTGTGCCATGGTGAAGTAAATCATGGCGTGATCAGTTCAAATAACGCGGTGAATGGAAGTGAAGGCAAGCATTTTTGCTAAGGTTGCTCTCAACGCACTCTATAGATCCGTAAATTACGACGTTTCTGAAGAAATAACGTTCAACGTTTTGAAGAACTAAGCAATAGCATTAAGAGGTTAACAAAACGCTGTTCACAGAAACAATGACAGCATACTTAGTAAGCAATAATTTTTGCGCAGCTAAAATACCCTTACAATGAAAAGTAGAAGACATCGGCCAAAATGAGATTGCACCTTCTTCGACATTGAATGGTGAAGACCCTGTTGTTGTTGCGTTTAAAATCAGAAGATCAAGCTTTGAGGCTTGAATAACTTTCCAAGATGTTATAAACGCATATTTTGTGTTAGTACAATAATCAGGAAAAAGATCAAGAATTTTACTGATTCATATATTTCATGCCTTCAACGTCAATAGCAATCTGCTATTCCCTTTTACAAACAGCTAGAAGATATTTCAGTTTCGATAATTTGTGAACACAATCGGACACAATGGTCGTTTGCTCACGAACTGCTTTTGTAACAACTGTTTGATGCATATTGCACAATTTCGTGGCAACGTTGGGGCAAGTTGTATAAAGACTGGTTGGAATGATTTCGCCCCTAAAATATGACTTTGGACAATTTGTGAATCCTCAGTAGGGATATATTACATTGTATCATACATTATTGGAATTTTGGCTTCAAAAGGCAGAAAATAAATGAATAAACAATTTTAGCGTTTAACAAAGTTAGAATAATGCACACCAAACATTATCCTCAAAAGTACCAAACACATACAAACATTTGACATGACCAGAGTTTACATCTTGAAAAATAGTAACTGGACACTGTCTAGTAACCAGTGAAGAGAAAACTCCAATGCACCCAGCATTACATTACTATAGTGCAGGGGTCCACAACCTGGGGTACATGCACCCATAGAGGTACTTTTGTCTATCCGAAAGGGTACATTCAAGGTTAGCAAGAAGAGAAAAAATAGTTATATATTATTTATTTCAAAATATTTATACATGTATCAGTGAATGTTATTTTAAATAATCATTGTGTGCTTATTGTTAAATATAATATCTATTAGTCATGATAAAATATTTTGTCATAATAAATTTTAGGGGAAGATGCTCATCTGTCGAAATGCTGAAGTGGTACATAGTCAGAGAAAGTTTGTGAACCTCTGCTCTAGTGCAAGAAATAGGAGGTGCAGTTTAATGCTTTTTTGATTTACAGGAATAGTCTTAAAGCAAAATGGCACGTCTTCTACTGTTACTGGATGACAACTTCGTCCAGATTATCACTGAGGTAGGTTAAAGCTGTTACTGACTAACAGCTGCATAGGCAGTTGTGTGCAAGCATTACCTTGCAATTCTAGACCAGGGGTCGGCAACCTGCGGCTCTGTAACTCCCCTGAAGAGGCTCTCTAGATTTGACAAAACTTGGAATTAAAATTGCATTTGATTAGTATCAGAAATAAGCTGATTACATTTTAGCTCGTGCTCCTACGAAGTCGCATGAAAAATAAAACGTCATTAACGTTTTGTGGCTCTCCACAGGTCATATATGCTGGAAGATGAAGCAGAATGGCTCTTTTGTTAAAAAAGGTTGCTGCCCCATGTTCTAGGCCAGCAATTCCCAACCTGGGGTACATTTGCCTATCAGAAGGGGTGCATTTAAGGTTATCAATAGGAGATAAAATATATTTACATATTATTTGTTTCCAAATATATATACATCATGTCAATTGACATTATTTTCAAAAGTCATTGTATGCTTATTGTTGAATATATCTATGAAAAACCATGAAATATTTTGTCGTAAGAAATTTTAGGGGTACGTGTTCATCTGTCGAAAAACTAAAAGGGGTACATGCTTATCTGTTAAAATGCTGTAGGAGTACATTCTTATCTGTCGGAGTGCTGAAGGGGTACATTGTAAGAGAAAGTTTGGGAACCCCTGTTCTCGAGCAATGATGCTCAACGTGGTCCACGTGGACCACCAGAAGGGAGTTCCATAAAACCTTGATAAAACGTTCCTTAAAATTTTTTGTCTAGTTGTTCATGACGTGTCAGAATAGCAAAGTGGTCCATCGGATATTTTTTGTGAAAGATGGCCCATGGTCCAAAAAGACGTTGAGAACCACTGTTCTAAGGCTGTTAATTTCACATTGTTTTGCAATGGCAAAAACTCAAATTTGTACATCGTACTTTGAAACTTAGATGAACTGGCATAAGGTCGCATGCACTCCTACTCTAGAATAACAAAATATTTCATACCCTAAGATAAAATACTTGGAAATGCCAAGCGTGAATTTACTGGAAGAAATGAAAAAGTTTTTACCTTATTTCAGCATTTTCGATACAACTTCAACTTCTATTTAGTGATCAACTATTGCAGCGCACTACTGAATGTCAAACATACCACATTCACCCAGAGTGAATTTTTACTATAGAACAAAGTGCACCTGTTAAGTATATGTTGAAGTGATTACCTGGCCTGGTTGTTTATTGGACGTTTCATGGTTATATGATATGTAATTGTAATCTGGTCTTGTCTGCAATTCATACAAAAGCTTAGTAATACAAAACACAACCCTTTAAAATGTTTACAAAACTTTATAAGGAAAATTTAAGCATCAGCATTGCAAAAGGCAACATGGCCAGGGATCCAAGTTCGCTAGAAAACTTTTGGGGGATAAACTTTGTGTGACGCACAAATATAAAATTATTCTTCGTGTTTTGATGATGTCATTATGTTCACTCGAGCATAGGACAACCTTTTTGTAAAAGTGGCAAATCATGGGGACGATATATTTTGGGGACCATGGTGACGCCCGTGGTGTTTATGGCAGTTGCATAGAGTACTGTGATAGCACTTCCAACTGGCATGGCTGCACCCATAAGTGTGTCTAAATCATTCTGTTGTTTGTCATGAACATCCAGATAATATCTAAATTTTGCCAAACACATGGCTGCACCTAGCATCATTGGACCTCACAAATGCTTTGGTAATATCTTGGAAGTGAAATTTGCACAACTATGTTATTTTTTATCACAAAGTATTGTGGTGACAAAAGATATTGTCGCCCCTTGTCCCAATGTTCGGGGCACATGTCACATGAGAGTTGGTGTGATGTCTATTGCAAAATTCATCTCTGCTGAATGGTATCATGGATTCCATCCAGCAAAACAGCTTTGTCATTTGTCATATTTCGTCAAGCTGAAACAACTAAAGCAGAAGCTTGGGCTTCATTCAGGCTTTAATTAATATTCAAAACAGTATCTGGAAAACAGTAGTCATGGGAGGTTGACAGTTTGACACAAAGCAAATAGTTCCAGGAATTCAGTATTTATTACAGTAAACAGTTCTACCTTCAATTCTTCAGCAGCACAACATTCACAGCAGCTGTGAAACAGGGTCTGTAAAACAAGATTATGGTCAGATTTTTACAGAACATTTGTCCTCTATTCTGGCAGAAACTACTTTTACTTGGATCATAAATATTATTTGCAATGCACACTATCAATCATGCTGGCAACCACTGCATCAATTAAACCTTGAAAAGCAACTTACAGTGATGAAGTTTCATCTTTACGCTAGTTTAAGGTTTGAAGTACAGCATACAAGTTTCTAGAAACTGCAAAACATTTACATATTACCATATTTTCTCTGAAAAAAAGTATAACAAACCTGTTTAAGCAATATAGGGCAAGTCAGGCCTGATCATAAGGATAATTTGCCACGAGTCATACCTTATTCTAAGCGAAGTCTGGTCATTGCACTTGACTGGGAAAAAAGCCTACTTTTACTCATTCAGCTATTGTCAGTAGGTGTGCAGTGCCCCATGACTAAGGCTGAGACAGGCGCACTGTAAGGCGTTCCTGATCTGGGGTGTATGACTCAATCGCAAGGAATTCACGATAGATTTCTTTAGGTCAAAGCTACACCACCGCTCATGAAATAAAATATAAATTCTTTAAGGCGAACTAAGTATAGGTCTTTTCCAAGTCCAGAGTGACTTTGCCATGCATTTTCTGCATGCGCAATGTATTTATCACCACAACACCTTTGAGGTCACATTGCATTTGGCTGGAAAGTTTGTGGTATAGGCATTGACTTCCTCTTTCTAGTGTGATGACTTGGTAAGAGTGTTTTATAAGTTTGCATTAAAAAATTTACTGAAAAATTTTCAGCGAGTGCTGCTTTGAATTTACCTCTCCAAGCCCAGAACAAAACATTTCCCTCTCCAAGCCAGGGAACAAAACATTTCATTGGAGTGCCTAGCAGTGTTCCTCTACGAAAATTATGCACTGAGCAATTGTTTGTTTTTTTGCGCACGAAGTGCATGTTACATGCAGACACACAACCAGTGAAATGTTCCAAGCTTTGAAAGGGCTATGCCATATTATTAAATTTGGAATGTTTCAAGTGCGCAAGAATGAGATACCACTGCGCAAATGGTCTGGTGGTACTGCACAATTGCACACCAGACAGGGAACACTGGTACCTAGTGTACCTCTTCACCATATAACTAGTTACAAGTATGGTTAAAGATATTAATATAGTTGTGCGATTTCATATTATCCACACAATTGTTGATCACATTAAATAACAAAACAACCTTTTTGCTGAAGTTCATTTGCATCAAGTATAAAAGCAATGATGTTGGTATGATTTCAATATTACAGTAAGCCCTATGATCCTTCACAAATGACTGTGGTATGTAGGCAATATAACACAGCACAGTTGTGGATCAGATCGTGTCTCAAATTTGTGGTTAACAGAGACATTTGACATAAACAAATGGTTTATGGGACGTGAAGTTAGGTACCTTAGGATGCTATGAAGCTTTGATATTTAGAAAGGATAAGGCCACACCTTAGTGTGGATCCAGCAGAGGTATCAAGCGTTGCTGGATGCCTTGACATATTTTGAGTGCTTTTAGGACTGCTGTTTCCCCCAATACTCCAAAGCAGGAGTGGAAGTGAATGAAATGAATACATTTTCATTTTTGAAAAACCATGGTTTTTGTTGGTTGTTGTTCCAACGGTAGCTTTGCAATAGCTTCAGACAAGATGACATTTGGTTTGAATTTTGATTACACCAATGTCACTAACAGTTAAATTTGAGGATAAAGATAGGCAAGTGATGACTTGTGCAAGTCCAATTTACTAGATTTTGTACAGGTACTTTAAGAAAAAACACTTTCTGCCAAGCGCAAAATGATTTTAAATTACTAATTTACTGAAAAACATTGGTTGTGCTCACACTTCAGGTTTCCTGAAATTTCACATATCATAGTGAGTTTCTTTACACCACATAGAGTAATACCAATTTATGTGCTGTGAAGCAGTCGCATGAGTACAGCCACATTCTTCTTCTTGTTTTGAGCCAGTTCTTGACCTACGATCCAACATACTCCAGCTGAACACCCAGCCGCATTCTGAAAATATACAATAAATCAATCGAACATACTGAACAGGAATTTGTATATTGTATAGCAATGATTGCCAAATATGCTCATGCTATTACTTTGTGAAAAGTGTAAACTATCGTTTTTGACATAAGAAATTGGTCTAAATTATTATATGAATACATATGCACAATACTGCGATGCAAGATGAAGTACGAACAACCAACGCTGCTTATCAGACTTAAAATAGGAGATTAAAACATGTTTAATAGTTTGTTGATGAGTTTTAGTGGGTCATCAATTTTACAGTCCATTCATAAAACAAACACAATGTCAATCAATTTAACTCAAACAAAGCAACATCGTGCACAATTGTGTCATTGATGTGTGCAAGGAATAATTCCAACAGGATTTACACAGCATTTCTTCTGAAGTTCATTTAAAGCCTGGTTCTTACTTTTGAAGAGCATGATAAACTGTCCACTGACCTAAAGTCAGGGGTGCATCCAAGGGGTCTTTTTGGCTATCACAACAGGCCCCTTTGTACAACAGGCAAGCTACTCAGTATTAAAACCGATGATAAAATATCAAACAGTGTCACTGCAGGTCTCTAATGTGGGTGGTTTGGAATAACCAACACTACAGCCTACAACTTTGCATTGAACAGGCAATTGCCTACATTTCCCTTCTAATGTTGCATAGTGCTATTACGAAACAACAACGTTACTGCCTTATCTAAATGGCGCCTGCGCAATGACATGAAACAATTCACGTTTTTGAACACTTTAAATTGGCAATGCATCATGTTTCGGCATTTCCTCTGGCAGTGCCAACTTAAATGGAAGAAATGCTGTCAGAAGCTCGTACACTGCCACACACGCGCAGAGCTGTTTTGTAATATTTCTCTTCATGGCAAAAGGACACAGGGTCCAATCGTGATCGTTTTGCAGTTTCGGGCTAAATTTCATCTGCTGCTTGCACCTAATAGGTTATCACTAAATCAAATTAGTTTAGGCCTTTTCAGCATCACGCCAAGTAATGTGGGTTCGATTTAACTCCAGCTATATTTTTACAAGGAATTTCTCATAATGAAAGGCACCGCAGCTAGTCTCAGAAATTGCGGTCGCATTATCTGAACAAAACATCAGTCAAGTGTTGTATTTCGAAAATAAGCTTTTTAGAATTGACCAGTTGGCGATGTTGTCTTCTGCACACAATGTCCTATATTGATTTCGAATAAGTCACTTATACATTATGATGTAAGATCATCAGAGCAACTGCAACTCAATCAATCTTCGCAGTGATTTCGCAAGTATATTTATAACACCGCCATCTTTGATAGACAGCGCTCCACCGATGCAGTTGTGCAGCTGATTGTCAGCTTCGATTTTATAGTGTATGTACATATGGATAAACAGCTCTCATTGCTGTGTGGCTGACATTTGCTGAATGTTCAACAAGCTAAGTATCTTTTCAGCACCATGTTCCTAAGAACAAAGATCAATTGTGACGTAATAAATGTGCTGGAACCAAAAGCAATGATAATTTGGAAATCTTTCCTTGTGTGTTTCAACAATGAGGTCAACACCAACTATCTATTTGAAATAGTTGGTTGCGCCAGGCTGCTGGTCCTACTAGTCAGGAATTTAGGTAGAGCTCGATCAATAACGTTTTTTTTGGCCAATACTGATGTTGTTATTTTTCATTGCCATTAACCGATGCCTGTATTTTGCAACACTAAAACCACAGTTGAAAGACAATACTTCAATGTGATCAAAAAGCGTATAACATGGAATTCTGTGCAAACCTGGGTCACGAAGAATGTCAAAAATCACGACCTTATTCACAGGCAGCCATCTGCTTACCATGCACAACTGAGTGAATGTTACGTCATAGGCCTGTTTGTTGGGACAATTGCAGAGTGGACTGAATATTGCACACTACTCGATGTAGTCGGAGGGCTGCATGTCATAACGAACAGTAAAGAGAATTTCCGTTAATTTATCAAAGACGAAGTAGCAACTTGGGTTTCCGAACACTCAGTGCAGAAAACTAGCGCAGCGGTTTTTATGAGCAAATATTGCCAATATACAATATAATACTTTGGCAACATCGCAAAATTCATCAGTCAATTTCTATTCTTAACACTTTGAGAGCCGGTCTACAATATATTCATACTTCGGTTTCGGCCTAAAAAACAGCAGTTTTCGGTTGCTTTACCAACGCCCTAGCTCCTCCGTCGATTGCGCTAGAGAGCTGTTCAAGAGCTCAAACGGATCGGCCAGTGTAGTAGATTGCACTCGAAAAAAAATTTTTTGGTTGGGGGGTGCGGATTTTTTGTGAGTGACGTCATAAGCTAACAGGTTATCCTTAGACTAAAAGTTGATTGATATATTGGCATACCAAAATAAATTAGTTAAACAAGTATTCCGACGTAACATTACGAGCATTCTGACACTTACAACCCAGTAAGGTAAAGAATGTCAGAAATTTTTGTCAATAGGAAATTGATTTCATGTAACACTAAGCATATTCAGTTCTACAATCTGCAAGTGATGGCTGTGGGCAAAATTTTGAAAGACCAAAGTAACAATAAACAACCTGGCTGCATGCAGCCTTTGGTAATGAAATTTGTGGCTGTCCACATGGAATTTAAAATATAAGATTTGGTGGCTGTGCTGGCATACATTGAAGCAAAACAAATGCAAAGCACAAAAATGAGTCCACACGATGCGTAACAATCTGGATGGCAAACTTTTCTTTTAATAAATTCATTAAAAGGTTTGACATTTTATTAGTTTTAGGAACAGGTAAATGACATATACAGGATAAAACCTATTAATTATGTAAACGTATCTAATAAATACAACTCGAATTCACTGGTGGCCGTACTACGTATGAATAAAAGTAATGCGACTGGCAGTAGCAAAAGGTTGTACACCCCTGGACTAAAGCAATAGCAGAGAAAGCAAATAAACTCAGGAATAAAATGAAAGATATAATTAAAACACAAGCTATGACAATTGAAATCAGGAAAATATCCAGGGTTACTACACAACTGAAAATATAAGTTTCCAGACCCATTCAAGAGCTTTTCAAGACTTTTTCTAGACTTAATTTTTCCCAATGAAGTGCCCAGATCAAATGCATGCAGTACAATATTAAACACGAATATGATATAAGTAAAATTATATCAATTGTGAATAAAATACTGCGAAAATGTATGTCAAGAACCAAGTCTGGAAAATTATTTTCTTTATATAGATAAATTCAATCTTCTGGCTATTGTTTTATTATTTTGCCAACGTTTCAATCACCTATTCAAGTAGGCTTCCTCAGGGTAATGTTTTCAACCACATGTAACATGCAACTTGCCAATAACAAGAAACAATGAGCAGTATGACGTACAAAGACAAAAACACAAAAGTGGCCAGTCACATTATAAGAAATGGGTGGCATCATGCCACAGAGAAAACATAGAGGTGTAAAATGAAAAATGCTGGTAGATGACAATGCTTGATTTAAAACCTGGTGGCAAATGCTACGCAACAACATGACTAGCAAAAAGAACAGGATTATTTTCTTTACCCATACTAAAAGATGGAAAGAAGTTTTCCAGAAGTTTCCAGTCTTGAAAATGACTGTAGGAACACTGAATATCTTTTACTCAGCCCAATATTGTCCTCTAAAGAATTGTTCTATTTGTTCCTGTAATAAAAAACTTGCTTCATAAACCCAAAACCTTCCTTAGTCAACCTAATTTTGAAACACAATTGTTTAATTTTGGGTGAAAAGCATCACAACTCATATTTCTTTGTGTTAGTTTCGAAGGTTATACACTTCGTTATGCTGCTGACCTATTCTTAATTCAACTGTTTTGTCATAGAAAATTTTTTGTGCCATAATCAATAGACAAGACACCTGGTGCTTTGTAGAATTTATTTCAAAATTGCGAAGAAACACGCAGACGGAATTAGCACTGTTTTACCGTAATCAACAAGGAAAATTGCTCATTACCTGTAGCTATTGCACACTGTGTTACTAGATTTAGCAACTTTTAGTGCTAGTACAGTCAGCCGTACCCATGTGCATTGGAGTGGTGAAAATTTGTCCTCCCAGTTAGTAAACCCACTTGCTTAATAAGCCCAAAATTGTCTGGTTCTGAGGTGGGCTTAATAAGTGGGGTCTACTGCAATTGCTTTCACTGGCACATCAACACTTTTGTTACCTGGTGGTTTTGCCATGGTTTGGCAGGCAATTCAAATACCACAAAGTGGGTACCACTGGACGTTTTCTACCTGTAGGCTAAAATAGCAAAACATAGCAAACATTTTGTTGCTTTTAAACTATTAATCTATTGTCAATATATAAAATCATTTCCAAAAGATTTTAGGCCACATACCACTGCAACAAGCCTGGACCTACTGGCACCATTATTTTGGCAAAGGTTTCAGTTTACAGGAAGAATTATTGCGGACAATAAAAGCAGCTAACACTGGCATAAAGCAATTAAACTTTATGAACATGAACAAATATACTTACAAAACGTTTGCAACACATTTTTCCTGATTTCCTAGCATTATCAAAGCACTTCCATTCAGGGCCGCATCTAGGGGGCCTGTTTGGCTGTCATGACAGACCGTTTTGCACTGCAGGTGCTCAGCATTAAAGCCGATAAAATATCACATGCCACTGCAGGTCTCTAATGCGGGTGATTTGGAACAGGCAACACCCTACATTTCCCTTCTAATGTTGCGTATTACGAAACAACAACGTTACTGCCTTGTCTAAATAGCACCTGCGCAGTGACATGAAACAATCCATGTTTTTGAACACTCGAAATTGATATTGCGTCGAACGCACGTGTTTCTCAATTTCCTCCTCTGGCAGTGCTGGCTCTAATACTGTCAGAATCTCATACACTGCCACGCATATGCAGGAGCTGTTTTGTAATATTTCGCTTCATGGCGAGAAGACAGTCTCCAATCACGATCGTTTTGTTTTGCAGTTTCGGGCTAAATTTTATCTGCTGTTTACACCTACTAGGTTATGACCAGTAAGTTTAGGCTTTCCTCAGCATCACGCCAAGTAACGTGGGTTCACTTCCACTGAAACTATATATTTTTGTAAGCAACTTTTCATATTGAAACGCGCGACAGCTAGCCTCAAAAATTGTGGCCCACATTATCTGAACAAAATATCAGTCAAGCGTCGTATTTCGAAAATAGCCTTCTTAGAATTAACTCGTTGGCTGCCGGCCTAGGATATATTCGTACTTCCATTTTGGCCTAAAGAACAGCAGTTTTCGGTTGCCTTCCCAACGCAACTAGCTCCTCCACCGATTGTACTAGAGAGCTGTTCAACGGCTCAAACGGATCCGCCAGTCTAGTAGATTGCACTCGAAAAAAATTTTTTTGCCTGGGGGGTTCGGGTTTTTTGTGAGTGACGTCATAAGTGAAGTAGTTTTAGGGTCATTTTGGCTCATGTTACCTGGCCTAGGGCTCAACCACTAGGCCAAAGTGTTTTGCTGAAGTTTTCATTGGAAACTAGACTTGAGTCCGAGTCTTTTGAGCCTTTGATCGACTTTCTGGCGTTTCTGGTTCAAAAGTTATGATCTAAAATAAACAAACTAATTAATTAACTAATTAGCGAATTAGTCAAATATTTTTACTAACTTACTTCACAACTTTCGAACTCGAAACCCCAGGAGGTCATCCAAAGTATCAAAAGAATCGGATTGTAGCCTAGTTTCCAGTAAAAACTTCAGCGAAATACTACCACCTAACAGTTGGTGCCCAGGGTCAGGCAAAGTGGGCCAAGGTGGCCTAAAAGTCCTCCACTTATGATGTCAATCACAAAAAACCCGCACCCCCAGGCAAAAAATTTTTTTCGAGTGCAATCTACTAGACTGGTCGATCCGTTTGAGCCGTTGAACAGCTCTCTAGCGCAATCGGCGGAGGAGCTAGGGCATTAGTAAGGCAACCGAAAACTGCTGTTTTTTTTGTGAAAATTGCCAAAACCAACCAGACGCCAAGGTGTTAAGCAGTTGACGATGTTGTTTGCTGCGCAAAAAGTCCTATGTTGATTTCGAGTAAGTCACTTTTATATTACGATGCAATGTAATCAGAGCAATTGCAATTCAATTGTTCTTCTCCGCAGTGATTTCGAAGTATATTTATAACACCGCCATCTTTGATAGACAGCGCTACACAGATGCAGTTGTGCAGCTGGTTGGTTAGTTTTTTTCCCAATAGTGGTAGATTTTTTGTGAACAATCATGGCCTTTATTTTTAGGTTTTTCTACCTACGACGGAGTTAGCAAGCGCAGGAATGATGTGACCCAAACCTGCAAGTCATTATTTTTTGGTTAGGTGATGATTAGTTAGTTAAAAGAAGAAGTGTATCTAGGTCTAGAAACATCAATTCATTCATGCTGTCATGACATTATATCCACCTATTACACAGCTCCATTAGTCACAAAACTGACATAATTCTCCACAATTTAGCCCTGGAGAATTGTGGGCCTACAAATCAGACCCAAGTCTATTTCTGTGACATCCTACAAATTAACATCCTTTTGTTTGCTTCGAAAGCACCATACTACAGCATAGCTGCTATTTATTAGTACAAATCTAAGATTTGCTCCAATGTAATTCAACTTTGGTTTCTTTATGCTAAGTAATGCCAAAACAACAAATCTGGTTTGTGAATTTGTGTAAAGGTTTGGTAACTCCTTGAGAGCCGGTCTACGGTATATTCGTACTTGGATTTCGGCCTAAAAAACAGCAGTTTTCGGTTGCCTTACCAACGCCCTAGCTCCTCTACCGATTTGCGCTAGAGAGCTATTCAAGAGCTCAAACGGATCGGCCAGTCTAGTAGATTGCACTCGAAAAAAATTTTTTGGTTGGGGGGGTGCCGATTTTTTGTGACTGACGTCATAAGTGAAGTAGTTTTATGGTCATTTTGGCTCATGTTACCTGGCCTAGGGCCCAACCACTAGGCCAAAGTATTTCGTTGAAGTTTTCATTGGAAACTAGGCTTGAGTCTGAGTCTTTTGAGCCTTTGATCGACTTTCTAGCATTTCTGGTTCAAAACTTATGATTCAAAATAAACAAATTAATTAATTATCTAATTAGTCAAATATTTTTACTAACTTACATCACAACTTTTGAACCCAAAACCCCAGCAGGTCATCCAAAGTATGAAATGACGCGGATTGTAGCCTAGTTTCCAGTAAAAACTTCAGCGAAATACTACCACCTAATGGTTGGCGCCCAGGGCCAGGCAAAGTGGGCCAAGGTGGCCTAAAAGTCCTCCACTTTTGACGTCACTCACAAAAAAAACGCACC
>Ga0210059_1011178_pt1 | contig 13768 bp, 6 predicted proteins | sample Ectturendosymbi2_FD_188042 | JGI IMG/M metagenome (GOLD analysis project Ga0210059, IMG submission 188042) | Ecteinascidia turbinata endosymbiont from Florida, USA - Sample 2 (SPAdes) (version 2) | ecosystem: Host-associated > Tunicates > Ascidians > Unclassified | place: Key West, Florida...
CATATAGACACCGGTACAGTATATGCGGCTTACATTCAAGGGCGGCTTACATTAAATTTTTAAATCTATCTCATGCGGCTTACAATCAAGGGCGGCTTACAATCAAGGGCGGCTAACAATCGAGTAAATACGGTACTTCTAAACAATTTGAATTACCGAGCTAATAACGAAACTCCATTTCCCTCAGAAATGGATGTACGATTTCTAAACCCCAGAGGTGAGGACAAAAAACATTTTAAGGGTCGAAAGATTTTTGGTTTTGTTGTAGGTTTGAAATAAATTTTTTCTTGGTGCAAAAATTTTAGTGGGCACTGCTCCCCAATGCCCCCCGTGGTTACGGGCCTGCATGTAACGTCGTATAACTGGGTAAGTTGTTAATAATATTTTTGTTTTAATGCTTTTGGTAGTTTCTTGCTGCAAACTTCTAAATGTTAAAACGATTGCAAGGCCGGTAGCTTTGCCAAGAAAAGAATCTTATTCATTTGAAAAAGTTCATTACAGCATTTTTAACTGAATTTCTGATTGAGGTCTAAAATAAAAATAAAAAATTTGACAAAGGATACCAATCTATTTTCAGGCCAAACGTTAGAAAATGAAATGCAGCTTATGCACTACTACTGGAAGAATTAAATATTTTTGTTTGAAAACCAGACCAATCTAAGAGGAACAAGCACTTTGCACAATGGTGTAGGCCTAGTCGTAATAAAAAAATACCGAACGGCGGATGAAATAAAAATTTTTGTACTAACATTTATATTTTCTCAAACACATTACAGAAATCAACCTACAGAAAAGCCTACAAGGAAGATGTTTTGCTTTGTCTTCCTGCTGTCGTTCTTACCGTCGTGTCGTCAACGCTTCGGCAGCTGCACAGCTAACTTCTGGCATGGTCGGTATGTAATTCTATAGACTGAGTGGAGGACCTTGCAGCTTAACGAACATCAGTGCAGATATATGCTGTTGTCGTACTGTCTAGTACAGCTATGTCCAACCCAGGGCCCACGGGCCGCATGCGGCCCCGTCGAAGGTTTTGTGCGCCCGAGTTTAGGTTTTCGCTGTAGCAAAAGTATCCCACATACTGACAACCTTCCCTTATGTTTATTTTGATGATCTTGTCATTGATATTTTTTGGTGCAGGTGGTCATCAGAGCCACTTTATCACGTCTGTTACCATTGCAGTTAGGATTGGAATGTTTTCAGTACATTTTCGTAAGCTAAATTTAGTTTGCCAAGATCAAAGTAAGCCATTCAGTGTGCGGTCCTCATTAATATGTCATTCAGTGTGCGGCCCTGGTTACGAAAGTGACACAATTTTTAACTCAGTAAGCCATTTGGGTTGGACGTACTGCAATTGGTCTAGTGGGAGCGCAAGTCCGTGCTGATGAGGTTCATTACGCTGAAACCTCTCTCGCACTCAGTTGTGTTGGATAGTACCACCTGCAGCCGTTTCAGTCAGGGTTGATTGATTTAAATCATTTGATTTAAATCAGTGATTTAAATCTTAGTTTAAATCAAGAAATAAAAATAAAAAAACATCAAGCACAAATTACAAGCAGATTTGAAGCTTTGTGTGATATCTATTCCACATTTCATTAGCATTCTAATAGGTTTTCACTTAGGTTAAAATAGAAGACAGAGTTCTCATGAGGACACGAGTTGAAAGCAATTAAAGTTTTACAAATCATAGCTTCTTTAAAGTCACTGATTCTATGTCAGCTAACTGCAAAAATGGCATGTGGCTTGAAATTCACTAAGCCTTGCAAAATCAGATTTTTCTGAAATCATGGTTTTTATCAACCCTGATTTCAGTAGCGTCTAGTGTCTGAATCTGGCGCCGTGTTCGCCTGTTGTTGAAAAAGTCATCGAACGCTTTGGTGGTCAATGATGGTGGGAGCTGCAGATGTTTCGCAAGTCTCAAATTTCTTCATAGCCAAATTCAGGCTGAATTTCAGTCAGTCAATTGTCACTGTCCAGCAGCTTTGTTTGGTTCAACAGTTGCTGTTCACTAGATTTTGTTCAGTCGGAATGGTTGTCAATGGGGCTGCTCAGAAACTATTGGTAGTTGATTGTAATATGCCATTTGTTGGAGACCATCTGCACCCCCTTGAACCTGCCTTTCTTACAATAGCCCCAGAGATTTCATTCCCGATTTCTTTATCACTCGTAATCTCAGAACTCGGCGACGAATCACTTTGCCGCCTTTGTGTCAGCTACTGGACCTGTTTCGCAGCATTTCCGAAAGCTCTTTCATTTCAGATAAGGCGTCGTAGATGAGTGCCAACTGACAAGTACTGCATGAACTCTGGTGAGGTTAATCTTGTTCCCTTCCTTTTTAGACAGTTTCAATTGCAGACTTGTTTCAATTTCAGAAAAAACAAGTATACGCGGCATTTATCGGAAACAAACAAATACTGCTCACAAACCTCTTTGCTTAAATTTAATGCTTGGTCGTTTTTCCATAATGAGCAAAACTCCGATGTTTCGTTTCTGCGAAGATTCATCGAGTATCTGCACAAAAATGATTGGATAAGAAGTCTGAGCTTTCACAAACTCTACTTTGAAATTATCATTATTATGTGTTTTAGTTAAGACGTAAAAGAAGAGAGTAAAATGCAAAGACGTTTGCATCTTCTACAAACCTGTGAAATTTGTGAACATTTGTATTTCTACCAACTGTTTCATGACTGTCTCCGCGCTAGTTACTGAATGAAATTGGTTTACTGTTGAATCCCAAAGTATGGCAGAAAGTGCACACCCAGCCTTTGTTTACGTTTGGGTTGAAAATATATATTTCTGAGTGCGTTGATTTCGTAATACTAGTTAGGCCTTTGAATTTTGGGTGTGCACTTTCTGTTAAATTTTTGAAATCAAAAGTTTTGTTCATAATTTTATTGTGTCATTGTGGAGGCCTAGTCCTACAAACAAAAAAAACTCTCATGCAGCCTAATTTCCTTACAGTTTGTTTACGAGTTTCTGCAGCAATAAACGTGAAAACATTTTCAAAATGGTTGATTAATATTTCATGAACCCTTCAAAATAAACCGCATTAACACTGTTATCTTAGTCCAAGTGTGTCACACAGATGTTTTTTATTACCTTATATTCCACCAGTACCATGCCTTCATGCCACTCACCGCGGAATGATGATGCAAACTCTTTAATTTTTCATATAGGCTCATACCCTTAAAGTCCCACAGAATCAAAATTGTGGTTCCCATACTAATTAACTCATCATCGATTTATTTGCCATGACTTACCAACCACAAACGCTAGAAGGCCAATCATTGCTAGAAGGCCAATCACTCTAAAAATTCGGATTTTTGCGTGGTTGTTTTCAAAAGAAAATACAAAAAAATTGCCTCTTGAATTTTCTTCTCAGGTCCCTATGACGTCATCAAAAGACCCTTGACCTGCCCCAGTTGTGTCGTCACCCCATAAAAGTTCAAACCCAAAAATTCCCGTTTTTTTAATCGAAGCTAGGAGACTCTCCACATTTTAGAGGGTTTGAACAGCTCTCTAGCTCTATCTGCTACCGAGTTATAGCTGAACATGTTGTCAACCAAATATTTTGGTTCTGCGGGACCTAAAGTGTTAGCGTCTAGCGACGAAATTATAGTCTTTGTCTGCGAATTGTAAATTCCATAACTTTTGGCAGCGATGAACCAACTTCAAGAGAAGCTGGATGCAATAGTCTAATGTGGTCTTAGCTGTCGGCAAATGTATGTTTAATATTTATTGCACTTGGAAAAGTTCATGGAGTGACTTTTTTCACGTGATTCAAGTATTCACGAAAGTCTTTACTATCTCATTTTGTGATTGTTACATTTTCGATGGATCGTGTCAACCAGGAATTTAATTTGTATGTTTATATCTTATAGTGGATTTATCGGCACATGGCATTATGACTCTCATGACCAGTTACGCTTGTATCAGTTACGCAACATATGTGCGGCGCAGTGGGCGGATCATCAATGGAACGCGGAGTGGGCGGAAACCCCACAAGACTCCGCATTTTAATTCCAGACACCGGTACACACACATCCGGAATGACCCTCCCAAGAAGAGCCTGGGTCCGGCTTATCCGCCTGCTCACTGGTGTCGGACGTTTCCGCTCCTGCTTGTACAAATGAGGCATGGCCTCCTCTGCGGCCTGTGAGCGTGGCGCAGAAGAACAAACCGTCGACCATGTTGTCCTCCAATGTCCAATCCATCGACCTCCCCTTGGATTGCACGGCCTGACGGTTCTGGACGATGAGGCAACCGAAAGGCTGCTCAACACCTGCCCAGAAATCCAGCGCGGCCAAGCAGTGGATATAAGAACTCGCTCAAAAGAAAGAAGTTACGCTTGTACCGTCTAGATTTTAAATGCAGAGGCATTTTTGTCAATTAGCAAATGTAGAAAGCAAAACATTTTCATGTTTCCGAGAACTGAGATCACCAAAGAACTGAGATCACCAAAGATTCTAAGCTAAATAGCCTACTGTTGTGTAGATTCTTTGGATTCATATTTACGTTTTAATATAACCTGTGCGTTACGATTGATTAACTTGAGGATAGACATATTTTTCACAGGCATAGCATTTCAAAATTACTTTTTTCCCCTACATGAGTAATTACTAGGGCAAGTTTTTGCAACTTTTGCAACTTTTTTTTACAGCTTCCAACAGCTTCCTAAATACTCAAGATAAATATAATTCAATGTTTTGAGCTGTTTCCAGGAATTTTATATTGCAACTTTTTGCAACTTTTTCGATTTTTGCATGCAACTTTTTCGATTTTTACATGTTACTTTTCGCAACTTTTTCGATTTTTGCATGCAAAATAGGTTGTTTCAAGTCTTTCACAGTCAAATGTGCGCATAAATGCAACTTACAGCGCATAAATGCAACTTTCGCTGAAAATAAATGCAACTTTCTCGCTTTGTTACTGCAACAAAAACTTGCCCTAGTAATTACATTTAACATGAGATCGTTAAGTGCAAGGGGCAATGTCGATATAAAAGTTTTGTGTACCTGTAAGCAATTTCTTAGAAAAGTGTGTCTGTTAATTCATCCGAAGTGCTGTCAAAACGTTTGCATAAATCACGAAGCCTTTTTCTTGTGTTGAAATCGCCATCCACGGATGCTTTGGTCGAACTTCAGTTAATAAGCTGTTATGAAGACTTCTCTTGGGATTATGTTAGTTTGGTGGAGATTACTGATTCTGACCTTATAATTCGCTTCTCATTGAAAACAAGTACGCTTCTGAGGAAGTATTTTTAAATTAGTTAGAAAATCAACTTATTTTTAACCTAGTGTATTTGCGCTGGTTATACTAATATTCCAGAGTTTCGTCATGTATAAACACAGCAGCAAATGGCTTCAGATTTCGTTTACTACAAAGTTTGAAAATATTTAATTAAAAACTGGTCATCTTGCAATGATTGTGTGAAGCAAACGCAGTACTATGAAGACCAAGGTGTGACCGTTTTGTTCAGACAACTTAAGCTTCATTTTCTGGCTACATTAGGCTTCCTCGCAATGGAAACGTAATCCACGAGGCGTGAAACCCACCTTCGATCGAAACTACTTTCTGAAACAAATGTCAAACAAATAAACGTACGGAAACTTACTGCAAGCAGTGATCCAGAGTGGTTTCATCTTTCCTTGGAACAAAAGAAAAAGTTTGATTCCCGACTAAAGAGACGTTGCAAACCTTGAAATATAAACAAATTTGGTCTTGTTTTTAATATTTGGTTTAGATTTCATGCACAGGACAATCAATTACGTCAAATATATCTTCACAAATGTGTTTTTTGAAACTCAAGATGTAAAATCCATACCGACATACACAAACGTTCGAATCCTGCTTGCTGATTGTCAATGCACACGTGAACCGTAACATGTTTTGAAAGACCAACCGAAAGTACTCCGAAGAGCGGTTGTCAGGTTTTTATGAGAAAAAAGGCCACAAACCATAAAAGGGCTAGAAAGTACCAAACAACCCAAATAAAAGATAAACGTACAGCGCCACTTTTAAACACCCATACAGTTACACAGCGCTTTTAGAACATACGTATACAGACTAAAGCTCACTCAATTAATAAATTTCTTGAAAATTTAATCTTGCTAAGGAGTAGTGTGCAACAGCAAAATTAAAGCCAGAAACTGCAAAACCGAAAGTGATAAATTGTAGTGTCGAGTTGCCCCATAAGTTTTAACATTATGCCAAACAATGCCCAGAAATCTGCCAAAATCTTACTCAAAATCTGCAGAACTGAAAATTATGAAATTTAAATTGGTCACAAAAGTTCAAAAGAACCAAATTTCATTTGGCTTTTATTTCAAATTACAATAAACTCCACGATAGCTATGAAGAAGACAAATATTACAATATTGACCTCAAAAAGCTGACAACAGTGCTCCGGAACACAAAGTCAGAGCGGTAAAAATAAAACATAAAAACGTTTGAGGCCTGCAGCAGATCAGTGACTTCAAAGCAAGGATAACCATTTGCTACACTTTCTCTTTGTAAGATGTATTAATATGTTTTGTTAACAAGTTGAAAGGTACAACCTTGAACACTTTCGATACAGGAGGATTTCAAAGAGTCAAATACATTCGGTACGGGGAATTTAACAAAGTTGGTTGCAGAGGCGACAGTCAATTTGGATTTCAAGACAAGATTAGCGCTGGCTGCTACTGTCGTGACCTACGGCGCGGAGAGACCTGCTTCCGTTCAAACGTGCTTTTGTATTGGCCACATAATTAAGCTCATGTTAATCGCTCCAAAGTAAATGTATCAGGCAAATCGTTTTTATTCTTTTTTGTTGTTAGTGTTTCAAACAAAACGTGTTTTAGGTAAGGAGGTGCTTTATGGAACATTTAGAGGTTCTGGAATATTCCGTAATCCTAATTTCGAATCCAGAATATCGAATTCTGTTCTGGAATAACTTGTTAGGAGCAAAATGAGCTGATCGTGCAGAGATTTAGAACGTAGATAAGCGATCACACGACCTGTTAATTAGTCCGTTACGTCACTACACAGTGCCGTGAGCTTATTTTGTGTTTCTTTCATATACTTACTCAGGAGCGCAGAGTGCCACTACAAAATTTATTGAAATTACTTGTTTTGCCAACTTCGCCATTTTTCAAGTTTATTTAATCCAAATTTGTTTCGAATGTAAATGTTCGAAAAACTTCGGATTTTCGGATTCGAATCCTGAAGGATTCGATATTCCATTATATGCATGCCTAGTTTTAGGTAACCCGCGGAAATCGAGAAAAATATCAAAAACAGCTTTATATTTCAGCAAGTACTGCGCGCAGTAAGTCTAAATTCCACATACTGCGTGCAAGCAATTTGTTTTCCCTACTTAGAAAATGTTTGGTTGTTAGTTTTTCCAATGTTTATTTCAGGTAACCAGTGTCAATGAGCAAAAAGCTTTCTCTCTATCAGCGATCTTTTTTAAGAGCAAGGCCAACGTGTTTGGTTCACGTCTTTTCATTATGTTTGCGTCATGTATTCTTTTGATGTATGGTATTTTGAGTAAGTAATTGTATGCAGATATCTATCGTTATTGACAGTTGAGTAACCACAGAAAACATATGAGCAGACTGATTTTATAATTGGAGACTTGCACGTTCACAAGAGAAAATTTCATTTCGACTCCACCACACAAATTTTAACTAGAGGTGATTGTTACTTTGAAAAATTTCTGAAAGGAACACCGCTACCATAGGGAGAATGTCACCAGGATTACGCCATGTAGGTCGCGACAGTGGCAAAGAGTTTGAATGTCCGGATAACGCCAGTTGGCCCCAATTGTGGCCAAAATAATCGATTTATGTACGTTTTTTTTGGATGCATGGACAAAGTACATTAAGTTAGTAGAATATTTACATACAATTTTTTGCAAAAGAACAAAGTTGTGGAAAAGACCATGTAGTGTTACTGTGCTTGTTTTACTCTGATGTATTAATTTCATTTATGAAAAATATTGGAATGGAATCTAAGCACACCCCGTGACTGCGTGCCGCTTTTGAAGACTATTGCAATATATATCTTTAGTTTTGTTTTGAATTTTTTGATATTTATGATTTAATCTGTGATAAGTTCTGAGGTTGAGAATGATCACACAGTTTAGAAACTAGTTTATATAGTAACTAATTTTTCAGTTATGGCCAGCGTTTTTCAACCTTTTTGTTGCAGCGGAACCTTCGGCAAATGTTTGCGTTGCTCATGGAACTCTATGTAATGATCCGAGTGTCTATACTGCTACAACCGCACAGAACTGTGGTTGCGAATTTCGTTCCAGGCAAATGCGGTCTGTTTCGGCGGAACCCCTGGCAGCCACAAACACAGGGTTATGGCGAATTCATCAATTTGATTACTCTTGGATTAGAGTATAAAAATATCACACGCGCTCCTTGTTTTACTATTGTGTAGTTAAGTTTCAATTATCGTATCCAATAAGTTAAAGTGCTTTCTTCCATGCACTTGAGTATGAACAGGTATTTTGTATATGTCAGTTTCACTTGGCGAAAGTTCCGGTAGTGTTATTCCGTATGTATCACATTAAACGAACTCAACATTTTAGCACCGAGTTTCATAATAAAAATCTGAAACTAACTTCTTCCAGCAATTCCTTCATTTCTGGATCGCAAGTATAAGGCATAGGATAAGCAAGAAATATGGTTGACAAGGTATGGAAAGCCAAGAGGCCTGAGAGAATGTGACTTAAAATCATGTTTCGTTTCTGGTATCGACCCCAGCCAAGTTTTTGCATGATTTCTTCATAGTTAGACATTATTTTTACATACGAAGCTGAAAAAGAAACAAACTTGTCAAAATATGTGATTAAAAAAACGACGATTTTAAAGACGATTTTTTAAAATTAATTTGTTCGTGTTTGTTTTCACTTTACAATGTAAATTTTTTTCTGGTGAAAGAAACAAGTTACTGATACTTACTGCAACAATAAGACAGCAATTAAAGAAGCATAACCAAAAAAATGTTAAAGCTCTGTTTGGGTAAATTCAAATACATCTATGTGAATAAGATTTAGGGCCGAGGATACATAATGTTACATGAAATCGACTTCATTTAAATATATATCTACACATTTGCCGATAGATTCACTTGTTTGTCACCTTTGGGGAGACATGTTACTTGAATATAGATATGTGCAAGTATGAATCATCGCAGAAAGGAAGCTGAACCCAGTCAGCTGATTCCTCAGAAGCTTACAACAAACCTGGAGCTTTTGTTCGTTCTTTTGTGTTAAAATATTTTTCAAAAAATTGTAAATTACGTTTACAAAAACCATTGTGCTGTTTTTTGTCGTGACAAAACATTTTCTAAAAATATCTGTCACACGTTTTTTTAAAAATCATTACGCTGCTTTTTTGTCGTGAAGTTAAAACAACCTAGTGAGTATCATATCAGTGTAGTTGATAGTTCTACTGCGTGAAAATTGATAAACACCACAGCTAAGTTTGATGTATGCATTTGAGTTAACTCCATTGCAATCCTTTCAAGTGTTTTCATTATGACTTGTTCAACAAACTGGCACACGACAACCTGTTGCGTTTTACCAAGTAAAACGCGGCATGCCAACAAAACCTCCATAGCACTGTGACCACCAACAAACCTGTCGCGTGTCTAAAAGGACCTGTCGAATCAACATACTTGGCGCTTCGTGTAAATTTATAGTGCAATTTTTCGTTAGACTGTGAATGAATCCACCGAAAGGTTTTGGTTCTGGGAACATTTTTCTGAAACAGTAGTCACATTGCGTTAGTAAATTTGCTTACAAGTCAAAATGTATCGTCATTGCAACGCTGCTCCAACTAATATTTCCTTCAAGACGTGCACACGCATGAAGTTAACGATTGTAATTGCAGAACCAAGTCGCGAATGTTCACCGAAATCACATATGTCTCACAGCCGTAGCATAGTGTGGCTGAACATTCGCACAAGCAAATTACCTTGATGTCGTTAAATACCTTTTGCGACAGGAACGATTATGTGTTAGGATCATTTGTTTTTGCATGTGCTTTCAAGTCTTTCGTTCATCACTCGTCCTTTTTTATAGGCGTCACACCGTGTCTTTCACATAGGCAATTATATTTAGAAAACGCCCTCTTTGTAAGCGCAATCGCAGTGAATTTAAACTTTAAGCTTCATGTCTCAGTTTGTATTAACTGAATTTAAAACAACTACACAATCTCCTGTTTCTAAACAAATAATTTTAGTCTTAAGAAAAATACATCTTGTTTGAGAACGTAAATGACTATAATTTTAACCACAGTCAACAACAACGTGTTTACCTCAACATATGTTGTTTTCCTAGGTACTTGCAAAAAGGCGGCAACAAGCCCAACGACAAACTTTTCATCTGTGTTAAACGAAGGTTTGCGCTTAACTAAAAGCGATGTGCCCAGCAACGCTAACAAAAAAACGCAAGCTTCACTATGCGAAGTCAATTGTGATCAACAAAATCTTTGCGATTACAGATTTCCACTGGTGTTTCTCAAGTAGTTTACAATGTTACCCTTCAACCCTCTCGCTATTCCTTCCTGCAACAACTGAGATGTTGAACAACGGCCTTTTCATCATTTGGAGAGACAGCGTTTACACTTAATAAATAGAATTGCGCAAAGCAGCCTTCATCAAAAAACGATATTCAATATGTAAGATGCACTTTATGCTTTCCTAACCTTGAATTTTTTTAATGTTTGCTGCTTTCGAATAAAATAGATCTAAGAAAGGAAAGGTCAATGGAACAGGCAACGTTTAGCGAATTTGTTGTTAAACTCTGAAAGAATGGCGTGGGTTAGATTTACCCTGTTGCAGAATCGGGTAAACCCAAATTGGTTATCTTGGAAGCGAAATGCGCTGAGTTATGTCAAACACGTTTCTTGCCTTAGGTTATAACCGCCGTGATGAGTATATTTGCTTGCTTTGTTAACCATTTAAACTGGACAGTTCTGACTCAGTCCAGGGTAATTCGTAACGGAAAAGGATAGAACAAGTTGGTGGTACTGTACTAGCTACGAAAAGCAAGCGGAAGACTCGTTTTGCAACCATCGCGAACTTTTCTCTAGTACCTGAGTTGTTAAATATTTGCCCAGTTTGATCAAAGAAATCTGGTGTTCCACGTTGAAACAATCAGCGCACGTGTGATAGCAATGGTATGACCATGTACAAGCGAACTTAATTTGACAAACAAATGCTTTATTGAATCAGCTGTATACTAGCATGAGAAACTCGATTTAGAACAACCGGGGCATGCCATCGAAAAGCTTTGTCAAACATAAAACCGCAGCCCTGGTGGACTTAGTTAAGGAATTCTGTGAAATCTAATAATCAAAAAAGCAAAAATGAGGTTTGATTAATTGCCACTTTTGCAAAATTTCTGGTCAAAGCATTCAAAGCTTCACGGGGAGGTGAACTTACAGTTTTGGACAAACTAAGGTTTAATCAAAACTTGAGTTTCCGGGGAGAGATTCTGCAGGTTAAAATACACTGAAATTTTGAAATGAATCCAAAAAAGATTTGCTACTTTGGAACCAAATCATTTGATGCACTGTCGACTCTGTGGTTCGTAACAAAGGTTATAAAACACATGATATCGCATTGGTGACGAAACAATCAAACTATAGCTTCGTCCTGAGTATCACTTCACTGAATAATTATGCAAGCCCACTTACAGTGTCACTGATTGAATGTCAAGCAGTGCGATTCTGAAAAAGAATATGAGTTTGTAGGAATTGTTGTCTAATATCTAATATAAGATAAAAGAGTAGAGAAACTATTCCACTGAGTATTTTACTAAGTTGGTTATTTACCCTGTCGTTGCATGTAGCCCCAGTGCTATACTTCATTCACGCAGATGGTCAGATTTATGGATCAGCTGCAGTGAGCGTTTTCCAGAACTTAGGGGAAGTGAAGCTAATGTTACCATAGGTGGCGGAACTGGGAGGCTGCATGGGCCTAGGTCCCCCACTTATTTTTGGTGGGACCTGGCCCTCCACTTTTAAGCTTGGAATTTTGCCTAAATTAGTTAAGTAACACAATTTGTATTGGGTCCATAGTTAAAGTATATTTTTTAATGAAAAAAGTTTTGCAGAATTTTGGCAATATTGTCTATAATATATTATTTGTAATTTGTCGGTGAATTTGGGAGAATTTTGTAAATGTTTGGCAGAATGCACCGTGCACAATCTGGATCTGGTCACCCTGCTCGGGCTTGCTTACTGCATTGGTGTTGTCGAACAGTGTTGCCAGATGGTTTTTGCATGCTTGTGTGTAGGAAAAATTTCGTGCTACACCATCGAAAAATTGGTGTAATTTCAAGCGCTTTGACACCATTCCAAATAGTGAAATTTTGCTGTATCTTATACGCAATATTAAATATTTGACAGTTCAATTTCAATTGTGTTCTTGTTTCCGCATTGGCAAAACTAAATGGTTACATTCTAAATTGGCAACACAATTGCCATCCTTACATACAACTTGCTACAAGTAATTTTGGCTGCAGCAAGAGGGGAGGATGAATCCACTTTCTCTTTCAAACATAGCACAATGGCTGAATTGCATGACGACATAGATATTGATGCTCTTGTAACTGAACTAAAACTATTGAAGAACATATCATCTTCTTTTGTACCTGATACCTTCGAAACTGTACTAGATGTCAGCAGATCTCTCACCTCTGCTCTAAGAGGAATTTACAGGAGTACTGCACGACTGTACATGAAAGCGTTAATGTCAAATGCTACAGCAGAGTGGTCTTTTTCGTGGCTTCGACGGCTGAAGAACTAGTTGACAAACAAACTTAACCGAGAGGACTTGAACCACAGGCTGTGTGTGCACATTCACAATCACTTAATAGATTAATCATTACAAAGCTGCAAGAATTCACAGCAGTAAATGATCGCAGAATTAACTATTTTGGAAAGACATTTGCAGTGTAGCGCAGTAACATCTGTTGTTACTAGGGAGTCTTGACATATTCCACCATCAGAATTTTAGATATCTGTTTTTACCCCACACAGAGATATCTATTTTTACTCCATTTTTTACCCTCTTTTGAATTTTTTGTAGGACTAAGAACAACTAGTTACATCAGTGCCGTATCAGCCCAACGCTTCCCCCCCCAAATTGCTTACAAACCTCAGCTATTTTGCACAAAGATCATTTTGATGTCACTGGTCAATTTCTGGTCCATTACAACAAGATATGACGTTAAATATCTTCTACCAGTCGGCATCGATAAATTTTAACAAACACAAGAAATTGTTTGCTTTCGCAATGATCATTATCAAGCAGTTGTTAGCCAAACAGTTTTCAATGAACATTAAGAGTAGCGGAAAGCGAAGCGCCGTGTGATGTTGTCCTCGAGAATATCACTGATTATGCCTGTTGAATAATCAAAATCCACTAAAACTATGTAAGTGAATTCATAGGAACAAATCAGAGGATGCCAATAGCCAAATTTTAACTTCGCAAAATACCTGCGAGCACAAATAAAAGATAACATTCAGTCTGCGTTTCTTTTTGAACAGCTCGTCGATAACCATCTCAGGATCAACTGTCACATCATGATTAGGCCTATTCGTCAAGAAAGCCAATACATCAGACGGTTTTGCCCAGGCCCGTAACCAGCTTGGGACACCAGGTGGGGCGAAGAGTTTTCTGAGAGGGGCCCAAATTTTTAAGCTATGTCCAATCAGGCCCGTAACCAGCTTGGGACACCAGGGGTGGCGAAGAGTTTTCTGAGAGG
>Ga0210059_1011179_pt1 | contig 13768 bp, 7 predicted proteins | sample Ectturendosymbi2_FD_188042 | JGI IMG/M metagenome (GOLD analysis project Ga0210059, IMG submission 188042) | Ecteinascidia turbinata endosymbiont from Florida, USA - Sample 2 (SPAdes) (version 2) | ecosystem: Host-associated > Tunicates > Ascidians > Unclassified | place: Key West, Florida...
GAAAAGCGAAAAGCTGCCAAGAAGAAAAAGCGCAAGGAACTGGTAGCATAGGTGAAGGAGCAGGCTAATTTTTGAGGGTGTGAAAGATTTTTGCTCAAATTTTCCCAAACTTGCCTGAAAAATAAATCCCTCACAAAAAAAGACGACTGCATTTCTTTTCATGTTGGGCACATTTTTTCTAGTCAAAGCACCTGGAAATGTGCGACTAGTACAAAGGGTTCCTATTTGAATTCTATTTGAATAAGGAGATTTTATTTGAGCTAGGACTGAAGATGTGTAACTCACACGAAACTAGTTTCCTTACGCAATAAATTGCGATTGATTCGCTTGGTGTGGGTCACTGCTGTGGCTTTGCAATTAGTACAAAGGGTATTGATGTGTTTAAAGGAAAATCCTACCTTCACTGTTCCTGCTGTGAAACAACAGTGATGGGCAATATTTTGTTGCAAGCAATTGCCTTCGTTTTTTTACCAATATTTATTACTGACAATACCAGTCAGAGACAAGTGGAATCACTTTATCGTGCGGTAAACAAACTCAAAGGTATTTATGCTCTGTGCTAAATTGCAGTGTTGTCACTGGGGACAGTCGCGTTAACATCAGATTGTTGCCTTTTTCAACACCAGATGACATCAGATTTTTACATTACAGTTCAATATGAGCTAAATGCTTCCATTAATAATACCTAACAACGTGCGATAACCCACAATGAATCCGAAACAGAAAGAAGTATCGCCATTAAATGGTAAAGTCGGTCATTTATACTTAACTCTTCATAGCGTTATTCCCAATGTTGTGAAGACAGCCTCTTCAGTTTGGAACGATTACCAAACACACGTGAGGGTGAGAAATCGATGAAAGAAACTCTAAAATCATGAGTCTCATATTCATCCTAAAAGTTTAGAAATTTTGGGGAAAAAAACAGCTCAGTCAAGATCAGACTTCATGCCAAAACATCAGATATTTCCCTCCAAGCATCAGATCCGATGTAAAAGCATCAGAAGTGGCATCGTTACTCAACTGCATTTGAAAGCATCGCATTTCGTGATTACTGTACATCAATGCATGCCTGCCATTTGTGGTGAAAGAAAGCACATTCAGGCATTGTGCACCTCCAAATCCTCCACATGAACGCCTATCGTATTTTGCATTACATCCCAAGAATTGAAGGTGTTCACCCACATCAAGTTACCCATTTCGTCAGAATATTTGATGCTTTAGTGAAGAAAGTTTGCGTGCTTTTTTTCAACTATGCTCATCTTCATATAACTTTTTTACTATCCCTTTATCTTCAGTTGTCCGAAACCGTAGATAGATCTCCAGTTATCTCCTGCAATAACCTATCTTAAAAATGTATGGATGGAAAGTTGCTGGTACGTGGTTTCAATGAATTGTGTCTAAGCATTTTAGTGTCCCTGTGTTCTTCGACTAGCGCCTGGCCCTATGACAATCAGTGGCGATTCTAGAATTTAAAAAGTGGGGGGGGGCACTGCGGGGTCAAGGAAAAAGTAGGGAGGCCAACATAAATGTCTATTTTGCATGGTGATTTTCATTGTTTTGAAGATTAAGTTGCTATGATTAACCCTATCAAACTCAACATAGGCTTGTGGATTTCATTAAAAATAAACTAACGTTATTATTCACTACAACTAAACGCCACTGTAGATGCAATCACACACGTGTACTGCTTTATCGAAAATTCTGTGCTAACCATGCAACTTCCACAGCACTGCACATGCAAATCGAAACACCATTTTCGGTAGACAATTGTGCCGGCCTCCTATGAACGAACGTAGCTTTAGACATGGCCGGCCTTGGGAAGTGGCAACTGCGGGGCCCAATGTAAAACCCCCTGTGAGCAGTGGCGTTATGACGTCATCGTGCTCAGTCAGCCGTGCCATGACCTTTTTGATGGTTATGTTTTTACAAAATAAATTTATAAATATAAAAAAGATGGCAAATTTTTGGAGTTAGTCTGTATCTGTGTTCCCCAGCTGCGTCCATGTTTATGACTAATATCATGCTGCTCTGGTGGACATCAGACAGTGTACCGCTACCAACGTAATCAAGCCGAAAGTTGTAAAGGAATCTCTGCAATGGAGATCCTAACGGCTAGCGTAAGTGCAAAGTTTCTTCAATCAAACGGAACTGACAAGTGATTTGAACTTACAATGCAATTATTTCACTCTTGTTTAACGGCAAGAGTGGGCACATGATCAACTATCCACTTTATGACGCAATGCACGTAAAAAAACGTACTTCACATATGAGCAATCCATGCACCCAAAGCCCAATTTTATAAATATTCATGATGTATACACTTAGAATGCAAATTGTTCTTTATCAATTAGAAATGTAATGTACAAAGATTTCGCAACTACTGTACGACGTCACAGATATACAAACACTTATCAAACGCATTATATAATGCGCATGCTGGATTGATGAAAAAAAAGCATATAGCCCAGTAATATATTGCCAAACAGAAAAGAGTGTGCTGGATAATATTCACAATTTTGCCTTGCCTAGGTTACGCTGCTGATTTTAAGAGTCCTTTTCGTTTATGAATCTGGATCTGAAGTATTGGTTTTTCTACCTTTTTACCCTCGCAAACAGACAAAACACTATGAAGGTTGGCGGGACGGACAATGATAAAAGTACTTGCACAACCAGCAAATAACGGGGAACCATTTTGGACAAAGAAAGAAAGCAATTTAAGTGCAAACACTTTACAAAATTTTGCTCTGGTTTGCATGAGATTTTTGACTTTCACGGGTTCAACTTTTCATCTTTTGTCATTTGTTTCAATTTAGTAGAGTTAACTTTATTCTGACAAAACATAAAATATCTAGTCTATGTTAAAATCTTCCATGAAGCAAAACTACAGGCTTTTGTGGAAATGCAGATGACTCTCAACCAAACAAGTACTTTACAAAACAGAATGATATTTCGAGAACTGAATAGCGTTACTACATTGGAAGAAATGCCAAGTTAATGCGGCAGACACTCGCCTTAACCTGTTCATTACATGTTGAATCATTGCACACCCGGTTGGCAATAACTGTAGGTCTCCTGTAGCCTTAATGGACACCAGTAACAACCAAGTTCCATCCATAAAAAGTGGACCATGCGAGAGCGCAGACATAACGCCCTAGCATGAGAATTGAGCACATTTGATAAAGTTCCTTAGAGCAATATCATCTTTTTTTCAAACGAGATAACTATTTTCTAACAATGAGATTTAAATGCCGTTTCTATGATTCTTTAGCGCAAGGATTATCTGTCAAAAATGAACAACATGTCCGACCACCATGGCGCGGGGCCTCAAGAGGTGCGGGGCATAATGCAGCTGCATCGTATGCATCGGCTTGAGGCCGGCCCTGGCTTTAGAAAGTGAAAACAGTTCACATGAAAGCGCAATGGTTCCAACCACGAATTCCATCTTGACACAGAGACAAGTAGGCTGTTGATTGCCAACTAGTTTCGTTAAAATATTCTTACTACAAAGCACATAAACATGAACCATCTTCCATCGGTTTGGTGACTAATGACAAATCCGTTTTTATGGTAGTTTACGGGCATTTTGTGATTGTGGTATAACCATAACAATGTTATGCAACTACTAGCACGAGTGTTCAGCGTTGATAGGGTGAGGACTATTCAATGCAGTATTCAGTTAACAGCAGCGAGAATTCGGCACCAGCTGCACCATAAGTAGCATAGTAACGCCGCATATGGTTGTGCATCGGCGTGTACCTGATAGCAAGATGTAATAGCAGGTGTAAAACTTATATTGCACAATATTCCTAACAAAGTCGTTCATTTCATTATTCACACTGGATTTTCCTCTGATTGATCCTCAAAAGCTGACTTTTCAACCCTGCGTTGATTTATGACTGCCTTCTCATGCGCGAAACACGCACTACCTCTAAACCAGGGGTTCCCAAACTTTTTGTTCATTGGTACCTTCGGACATTTTATAGGTTCGCATGTACCCCCAAAATTTTGTCACATTTTTAGCTGCTAATCTCAACTTGATCTGATCCACAATTTGCTATCTATAGCTGAGCAACCCATTGCAATCCCTCTAAATACTTTTAATCGGCAGTTTTAGTTGAATATGTAAGCTGTGTGATTATTAGGCCTACTAATAACAAACACACAAAATCATTCTTTGCCTTTGAATTCTGGATGACTCTTTCCAGATGTCGAGTGAGCAGACGTGGTTTCATATAATCATTTCCTAGTGTTTTCTGACAAAGTACATACACAGGCATATCCAAACCATTGTTTACCGTAAATGTAAACCTGAACTTCAAACAGATTTCTTAATAATTTCTTTTTTGCTACTCATGTTGAACTTGTTGCCGGTCAGAATGCCCGAGAGATTTTGATTTTAACTACAACATTGCTCCTGCTACGAAGTTCACATTCTGAACTTTACTAGCAGCTAATATTGGCAGTACATCAGCATTGTTACATCAGCATTACACAAGCGCAATAATGCCTACTATTGACATGAAAGGCTCATGTAGAATCTTCTGAATAAGCAGCATTTAATGATAAAGAAATTATCATTTTCATGGAAGGACCTTTCTGTGGACCACTTGCGAATCACTGCATTAGTGTTTTCAAACGTTGGTAAAACACTGGAAACTAGCGAGAATGTGTGTAAAATATGGCACCTCCAAGTTTAGTCAATTAGTCTTTCAACAGAAGAGTTAGGTAGGAATATTATGTTACACATAATGTACCCCTTGAATAATGAAAATGCACCCCTGGGGGTACATGTACCCCAGTTTGGGAACCCCTGCTCTTAACCAAAAATGATTCAGACAAATAGACAATGAGCAATATAATTGTCCCACAGATTCCTGCACAGGCTACGTTCAAATTATATACCATCATCATCTCAACGTAACTTAATTCTTCGATTCTTCGATGTCGACTGTCAAATTCATCAACGAAATCATCTATATCTGTTTTTCAACTAATAACTTTCAATTTAAAGTAGATAAATGTTGCCCAATCTTTCACTGATAATCGAATTTCTCGGAAATGTTTTCGCTAATTTCATTTTTGAAAAATTTTTCTCGCATGAAGCACTGGCGACGGAAAAAGTTACAGCTACCAGCAACAATCAAACGCAGCTTTTTAAGTAGCTATAAATGACAAAAATTGTTCGAGCGATATAGGCAGCTTCGACTCTTTCCGAAGCAAATTATTTGCAGAAGTTATTTCATGTTTCAATTATTCTCACTGAATGAATATGATTTGTTAATTGTTTCAAGTTTGTTTCGGATAGAAATGTTTGACCTCCGGGGAAAAAGCTGAAATACGCGAAAGGATTGTTTCTGAATCATTACGAAAAATCCGTACAAAATTCTATGAGGTTGCAGGACCTGTGGGTAGAGTTAAAACTGTAGTCACGAACCACTTACGTAAGATATTTCGAAGTCGTATACATAATGCAGCTGAATGCAATACCACACCCAGGATAAATTGAGATAAATTAACTGAAACGAATTCTCAATGCTTTCCAGACCTGTAACCAGGGGAGAGCAGGGGGCGAAGCCCCCCTAGAAAATTTTTCCCCACCCTAGAAAAATATGTTGGACATAGTTTAAAACTACTGGACATAATTTAAAAAGTTTGGGTCCCTATCGGAAAACTTTTCGCCCCTCCTGGTGTCCCAAGCTGGTTACGGGCCCGATGCTTTCACAAAAACTTTTGCTACTGGGACAAGCAACAAACAATCTGCTGACAGTTATATAAACCAGCTCCATCTCACACTGAAATGCACGAAAGATCAATCTTGCACTTCTGTGACTGTTTCTTAGTTTCGAAATGAGCTTTTCAACACCATGACCCTATCTGACCAAATTTCACGCAGGATCCGAGCAACCCGTGGTGTGTGTCGTCATAAACAACACGTTACCCAACCGTCAAAAACAACAACACAGCTTATCATGCATTTGGGAAATGCTGAATGCAGGCTAGAGGGTTTCTAAATTATCGTTTAAAATATTGCTGGCCGAAAGTTATCCACTGCATATGCCTAGCGTTGTCGGATGGCAGGTATTTTACTTCTAATTTAGCAGAGGCCAGTAAAAGGCTGGTATTTTGAAAACAGTGTCTGGAGCTGATATTGTGGAAATAAATAAATTACCCTAACTTCAAAAAGAACTAACGCAGAACTTCTCAAACTATAACGACTCTTCTAGTAAATCTTGTCAGGACAGATCCTTCAGCGAAGTTTATTTGCTGCTTTTGACGCAATCCTTGGTGCGATTGTAATGTCACACTCACACCGAAATGTAACGAGTCAGTCAAAATACGGGCAAATCATTAATTGTCGCTCAACAATATTGATTGTCTCTCTGTTTTCCCTGTGCCGCTTACGAATTACGACACAGCTTAGATCTGGCGCTGTTGACAAAATGGCCGGTATTTTTACAAAACGCATTTGGTAACCCTGCATATGTCAACCAAACGAACTTAAAATTAAGCAAAAAACTGGGGGGGCCAACGGGGGGGCCAAGCAAAAATCTGGGGGAGCCATGACCCACCCACGCCCCCCTTAGAATCGCCACTGATAACAATGAACATGCGTCTGAGCAAAACGAACAAATATAAATAGAATAGGAGTGAAAACTGCACTTTTTGAAACACAAAAACATTTAAAGTCTTAAAAATTGACCAACAATGGCCTACTCCGGTGGCATTTCACTAGCAAATGTTTCCAATGCATAATCTGCACAAAACCAATAAAGTTGATCTCAACTTTAAAATATTGACAAGATAAAATGCATTGAATGAAAAACAGTTCTTCCCAAATTATTTCACAACATGTTTTTATAAATTTCAATAGTGTTGGAGTCTAAAAGTGTTTGATTCTATCTACTAACAATCACATTTTATAAGTGAATCTTCTGTTCTGCACAGGTTGTTTTAATTAATTTGTTTTTAAATGTGTTGTTCATTTGTGTTGCATATAACTTTTTTGGCATTTATAAAATTTCAGAAACATATTAAGATGTTCAAATTTTTTCATTTTGTAATGTTTTAGAAAAACTTTGGATATGTCTCCATCAAGGCATTTGTGCAAAACAAGGTAGTTCCGCAACAATTTTCAACATAATGCATTCAAGGCATTTCTCCTATAAACACGAATAGCTTGATGTGATCAAAAGCAACAAAAAGCATTCCTAATCACCGAGTTTGTAATCACGGAAAACCTGCTTCGAATTGCTCCACTGCGAAATTGCCTCCAATCAAAACAAGGTATGCGCTGCAGAAATCACTTGATGCAAGGGAGGTTTGAACAATTGACCCAGTCTTGCAAGCGTTAGCAGAAGGGAGGCGACAGGTATGGATTAGAAGAAAAGGGGGTTTTAAGTAATCCTGGAAAAAATTGTGCCTTGGAAAGTTCCGTCTCTTGACTCTATTTTAATCATAGACTACTGGCAGTTGATAGCTGTAATGAATCAGTTGTAATTGCTTCTTCAAGACTTGGCACAATTATTGACACCATTAATTAAATAGCGATTGTTCGTTCACTGTAAGTACTAAAAGAAACGCAAGAGTCAGATTGCCGATTTGTTTTCGTTTCCTTGCACTTATGGTGTTGCAATGCCAGTTGTGTTTTGGCAACGAAAAACAATGATAAATTTAGGAGCATCATGTTAAAGCCGAATTGTCCCCAGTTCAATAAACTTTTCCGCTGGTGTGCGAGTTCTTACTTATGTTGCGCGTTTTGTGTCGTAATGAATGGTTTATGCATCTGCGCAACTGCTGCGTACAATGTCTTCTAGTGCGTAGCTTTTGACTATTCTTTGCATAATTGCAACTGTTAATTGCTTACAGTTTCACACAATCTGGTAAACCCATTTTAACGTAATGTTGTTTACACCCAGTGGCCAAACTGACGAGGGGACAGGGGTGCACACCGCCCCCTCTCGCAGGTTAAATGTAAAATATAGGCCCCTCTGTTACCTGTTACCTGTATTTCATCATTTAGTGCTCATTTGATTTTTAGTAGGATTTTGTTTTTAGCGTTTTTCAAAAATTCCACAGGCGAATCCAGTCAATTGCGTAACCAATTTGCCAAGATTTTTTTGTATGTGTTTAAACATGCGATTTCCGGAATATGCGATTATCCGCACCAGACAAATATTCCCAAGTTTACCGCCTATAGCGATACAGTGGACCCAAAATTCATTCCCGTCGCCACGGTCGATTTTGTGTGCTTAGCCCCTTACACAAAGTTTCAACCACCAAATTGAAATGTGAAACACTAGAAATCAGTGCAGAGTTTTCGCCAATCCGTATTCTGTTTTCTCCTGTAATTTATAGGCAGAGCAGCACCTGCATCTGTTACCTAGAATAACATCGCCTGATATTTTTGGTCCGTTTGAGGTAATAAACGTGAGGTTTGAGCGTAAAGCGTCACCATTCATTGCTTGGAGTGTTTAACGTGAAGCAGGGTTGCCAATGTTGCTTTTTTGAAGCCCGATTTTGAATTCTGGCTTTTTTAACGTACTTGGCTTTTTTTGAAAATCAAAAAAGCCAGATAAAATCTGGATTGCTTCAGTAGAAAAAGCTTGACTCTGGCAAAACATTCATTGTATGAGCTGCATATTCATTGCAAATCTCTTCTTACGGGAGTCTAGCACCAGGCAGGGTGCAACCAATATTGCAAAGATTTTACGATTGCCCTAAAAATGTTCGATGTATTTAATAAGAAACACATGTACGACGATGTAATTACGGGGAAAGAAAATGTATCCCAATTACGAGGAAAGAAAATGCATCTTAGAATTGTAGTATCGATGTATCTGACGAGTCTAATATCTATTTTGTGTTATGCATGTTCTATCTGTATATGCCTTAAGACTGCTATCTGGCTTTTGGGCGTTTGTTGGTACAAGGTCTGGATTCTTTTAGAGAAGACAGGTTGGCAGCCCTGACAAGAAGCTACCCATATGCCTAGTTGTATATGTCCAGAAGTCAGACTTACACCTGATTCAACGGATTTTGTGTAGTGATTGTTGTCAGATATATTATGGCTCGCTCAGACAGTCTATAGTATTTTGTACTGCATAAATGCAAGAAATCTTTGGTGCTTACGGCCAAAGTTATATTTGCATAGCCTGCTGTTCAGTCAGCAAGAGATTGATAGTGTAGTTAAAAAGTTAGTTTGGAAATCACTGCTAAGCTTGTCCCAACCGAGTAGTGCAGTTAGTGGATTGTGTATGTCAACCAAGTTGCGTCCACGTAGGCCCCCTTGGTCTATATTTGTCAACATTTATAGCCTATTTGAGATACAAAATATTATTAAATTTAAGCATGTGCCATGCACTAGTAGATGAGCAAGTCTTAGACATCAAAGGTTTATGCATGCGTATTTCGGCCAGCACGATGCGCATGCTTTTCAAGTAAGCAAATTCACTTCAGCGCTATGAAGGCAAACGTTCATCGCGGCGCATTTGCTTTGATGGGCCTCAGGTTTGTTCCTTCGGTAACATGTTTTCATAACTGAATGATAGGTTTGATGCTGATTTCCTTTAAATTTTTAACATTTGCATTTCCTCACAACATCTGATAAATAATCGTCTTTAATTAAATGACAATGATTAAAACCCAATTCCTTTGGTTAAGCTCTGTTCTCAAGACACGTCTTATAATGAAGTTTATTTTAACGTATTTATTTGCACTTCGGATTATGCTAAACTTCCCCGATGCTGTTGTCAGTGCTGAAAGGCGTTTAAGCAAACTGAAGCTGATCAACCTTCAGCAGGTCTCGTATGATGACAAATTGCATTGCAGACTATCCTTAGCTATGTTGTCAATCGAAACTTCATGTTTGCGAGCTCTAGAAGTTTTTGCATGCCAAAAGACTTGCTCCGAGCCTTCTTGATATTACCTTATGTGACATTGTTTATGATATTTTCCTGGTTATTCTTATGTATTATTTTTCATGTGTGCTTTTGCGCCACTCTTCAGTGATTCTTGTTTTCCTGTATGACTACGGTCCGCCAATGGAGTAGTCCTGCATTTTTGGGGGGAGCAGAGTTGGACTGCTACGGCACTGTTCATACCATTTGTATATGTTTGGTGTGCAGCTCTATATTTAGATGAAATTGTTCGGCATTGTTTGCTTGGTAGTTAAATGAATGTGGTTTTATCACTGGTGCGAAGTGAACAATGAACTGCTCAAAACTTGGTATTGAGCTAACTACATTTGTTTTGTTTACTTAGACAGTGCTCAGAATGTACCCCCATGCCCCATCAAATCAAGCATTTGGTGTTTAGTTAGAAGAAAATTGGAATTCATTGAGCAGTTAATTACCAAGATTCAGCTCCCAGTCACAAGTCATTGATAGGTATCAACTTTGGATAGGATATGTTACATAAACGTGGATTTCGACTTTAAAGTCATTTACCCAATTAAAGCTAATTACATCACTGTTTTTGTGAAATAACCTAATAGAGTTTTTGGAAGTAATTACTGCATACCCAAACGGTGGTCAGTGGGTCCCCTTCAGCTAAGTTCGCCCCACCCCCCTAGCTCGAACCTCCAGTACGCCACTGTTTACACCAGGTACCACATTTCTGTTTAGTAGTTATTAAAAAGTTGCGAGAATTGCAAGTTGTCAACGTCTTGCTTCTGCTATTGATTAACCTCAGGAAGTTTTTGATTAATAGCATAATTTATTCATTTTACAGATTTTGTTAAAACGCCTGAGTATGAACCCAGAGGCCAAAGCTTCTCACACTTATGAAGCTAAAATTGACACCCACTTGCAAATACTTCAAAATGAAGTGAGTATAATTGTGTCTGAGATCTGCCCTGTGCGCAATGGAGACTCGCAAGAGTTCTGCTTCTGGATGAACGAGTTAATTGGTGTACCCAGATTCATGTTTGGGGCACCCCTTCCGCAGGTGTATCAACCCGCAACGTGGAACGTGCATGGGTGTATTTCTAAAGTTGCTTTTGACGCCACCCAGCGAACTTATGAGAATCGTTTGTCAACGTGGAATGATGCATTACCCACCGCTGTATCAAATTTATCCTCAATTTGTGACGAGTACTGCAAAGTGTTACTTGCAAGAAATATCGGCCTGCCTATCATAAGTTTAGATCATACGAAGCATCTGAGGGCAATATTTTTCAAGCTTTTGTACACGCGGGAAGAGGTTCTGGCTGGAAGTGTGCCTTTTGCTCTGGATGAAAAAATTAATGTGGGTAACATTAGTCGGAGTTTCAGTGGTTTCTTCTTAACACTGCGCACGAGCAAAAATAAAGCTGCAAAAAAGCTCATTAAAAAAGAAGCTGCCGTGGTAAAAAAAATCGAAGCTGCCATGGCTCAGGAAACTGATGCTGGTCCGTGTACAAGTGGAATCGTCAACCTTGCTGCTGGTCCGTCGACACTCGGTATATCCGACCTTACGCTTAGCCCCTCCGCAAGCAGAAGCCCTAAACCTTCTGGAAGTCCCTCAGCTAGTGGAAACCCCAAAACTGCTGCTGGCGCATCCGCAAGCGGAAGCCCTATGAAGCGTGCTGCTAGTCCGTTTGGAATCGGAAGCCCTATCAAACGTGCTGCGATTGCGTTGGGAAGCAGAAAAGGCTACACTGAACTTGCTGATAGTTCGTCTGAAAGCAGTTTGTCCGAAAGCGAATACTCGGATCCTATCAAGCTTGCTAGTTCAACCACAAGCGAAAGCCCTTTCAAACGTATATTTGGTAGTGTGCTGGCTAGCAGAAGCCCAACTGAACGTGCTGCAAGTCCGTCTTCAGCAAGCAGCTCTGACAAACCCAGACCGAAGGTGGTTACATTTTGGGTTTATGGTTTGGTCAATCTTTTCCAAGACAAGCAGAACCCTATTGTTCTACCCTTGTACAGTTTGCATGAGGATCTTGTGAATTATTTGATCGGAAGGTTTGGTTGTGGAAAAATGAAAGAACTACGTTATGTGAAGAAAAGCAAGGCACGTGAATACTGCAAGACGTTAAAGATCAAAGATCCATTCCAGTAAACTGCTTGCGCCAATCGGATCTGGCTGGTTGTCGTTCATTGGAAGGTTTCGAAAAAACAAGCGATATGCACGTGTGCTTGGACAAGGTTGACTTCTTGCTTCAGCTTCTTTTTCTGCTGTTACGTTTCATCGCTGAGTTTTCCATCGAATATAATCACTTCTAGGTTGCAATATTACAATTTTGAGTCTTGCTTTTCCAGAGAATAAATCGTTTATTGAGGCAGGGCTGCTAAACATCTTGCAGGAGCATATCTCGCTCACTTTTAAAGCAGGTTCCTGCAAAAAATTCTAATGGCAAAAATCAATCTTAATATGGGCGCCCTACATCTTGAATTTCGACTGCCGTTACCAACCCTTAGCGTAGGTTATTTCTGCAGTCCGATTCGATGCTCCTCCAGTTGTAGCGATTTGCACAGTTAACGACTTGCAGAATTCGTGGACTTTCAGTTAAGAGTCATTGAAGGAAGCGGAAATGTGTAGATCGGATGTTTGCAAAAAATGTGATATTCCCGAGTACAGCTGTTTTATTAGGCAACTTCGCTTTTAACGTTGACGTACAGAACAAACCAGTTGTTCCGGAAAGCAGTAATTTCAAAGTTAGAGTGTATATTGTCAGTCCTACAGTCTTTGCAAGTTAAGAATGAATTTCGTTAAATTGGGTTTGCAAGAAAGCTTAGGACCTTGTTTGTCTAAAGCCCGTAAGCGTGTCATTGGAAAAATACTTTTCAGTCACAACCTTTTTATACGGTTAAAGAAGTATGATATATTTGCTTAAGTTACTCACGCGAATAAACAAACATTCTAGATGTAACAGATATGTAGTATGACCTTTTCACTCCCACATGCAAGAGGCAACGCTTAAGTATGCATGGCAGTAACAACGAACACACATAAAATAACGAAATATCACGGCGGTAGTTACGGGGCTGTAGTAGAAACTTGCCAAGAAAATTGCTTAGATGAAACAAAACAAGCAAACAGTGCACACCAGAGGTATGCATAGACTGGATTTTGGTTTTTTTGGAAATGGGTTATTGTTACATATGACTCAGCCAACAAGCAGAAGCACTGCAAAAACATTCTCATGCAAAGTCAACCAACCACTAGTGAACATTAGAGCAAATGAAAATACGATGACATAATAGCTTATCACAACTCCGCGTTTAGATGTTGGGGGGGCTGGGGCCCAGGAGTGGTCGGAGGCCCAATGCGCGGACACAAAATGTTTAGGTAGGGCTTGATCGATGAACTCACCAGCATTTCCACATATTATTATTTACGACGTAATCGTGTGACATCACAAACTCAACTGCAACAAAACTTGATGATGCAGCATTGTATTTAACAATAATTAGCGATTTGTGAAACTGTTGCAAAACCAGTCGCTAGAAGCATCGCATCTTTTTCTTCTTAATATTTGCTTAAAAAGTTTGAAATATTTTGGAAAAATTTTTTGGGCGATTCAATGTTTTCATCTCCAAACGCCAGTCCTCGCTCAGCAATAAATTTTACGACAGAAACCAAACGTTGCAGGTAGAGGCGTTTTCCAATATTGTTCGCCTTGATTGGCCTGACTGGCTAGTTCTGTATCAGTTCTTCATATAGGTCGTTGTTCGTGTGGTTCGATTCTCGGCCGGGTCGTGCCAAGACCTTAAAAATTGGAACTTGCTTCAGTCTGACCAAGCGCTCGGCATAATGACTGTAGCAGGGAAATTCTCCAATGCGGATG
>Ga0210059_1011180_pt1 | contig 13768 bp, 12 predicted proteins | sample Ectturendosymbi2_FD_188042 | JGI IMG/M metagenome (GOLD analysis project Ga0210059, IMG submission 188042) | Ecteinascidia turbinata endosymbiont from Florida, USA - Sample 2 (SPAdes) (version 2) | ecosystem: Host-associated > Tunicates > Ascidians > Unclassified | place: Key West, Florida...
ACGATTTCTTCAAGCTTGTCCATATTTTTATACAAAGACCTTATGTTACAATGTAGCAAGGAGAGATCATTTGACATCAACTTATCAATATGGCTCACAAAGTCAGTATGTGTAGCATACTGTGAGAGAGGTAGTGATAGATCGCTATCAGAGTGGTTGTTGCTACTTGTTAAGCATTCACAGTCAGGAAACAATTCAGCATTGCAATGTTAACAGTCATTCATCTACGTTTTAAGGATCAAGCTCCCCAACTTGCACAGAGGTAGACCTGAGACTTTTTTTTCACTGAGGGGTCAGCTGGGCACAATATAATGGCACTTTATCGTGTTTTAATGCAGTATTTGAATATTGTGATCGTGGAAATGGGTCTCATACTGTGACTCAGGCCCGTAACCAGGGGGGGCTTAGAAAAATGTTCGCCACTCCTGGAAAAATGTTTTGGACATAGTTCAAATCTATTGGACATAGTGTAAAAAATTTGGGCCCCTCTCAGAAAACTCTTCGCCGCCCTTGGTGTCCCAAGCTGGTTACAGGCCTGCTGTGACTTGAGTCTTTCCAAATACCAGTAAAGTGATTCAACTTTTTCAGATTCAAATCCAATCCAAAAACTATATTGCAAAATATCATGCAAATACGGAAACCGAATCTTGTTTAAATCTAAATCTCTGCCACTGTTATTAGCCTAAGCCCATGTGGCGACGTGATTACGCCACATATAACGTTGAATTCGTAGCAGCAATAGAAGAGTGAACCTGGTCAAATGTATAATCGCAATTGCTATTATGCTGAGATTCATCAGTTCGACTGTTTCTTTGTTTGGCTCAGGTTGACGCAGCATTGTGCTTGCAACAAATGGCTCCCAACGTGTTGGTGGCTGCAATCCACTGTTAACCTGTGGTCCTGCAGTAGCATGTACTCCCAAAACTGAACCGAAAGTTGCGATAAAGTTCAAAAGAAAATAATCAGTTCCAATCCAAATCTGTTCAAGCAAAAATGATAACATCCAAATCCATCAATATATTGAAATGTCGCAAGATTTAAATCTAAGTACATGTTCATCTCTGGTCATTTTCATGTATTAGGCATGCGAAAGACAAGGAAATATATTTCTTGTGTTGTGATAAAAAAGCTCGAACGGCAAGTGCGCAAAGCTTCACACTGTGGCAGCAAGCAATAATAGAGATCACCCAATGAGATTACTCTATTATTGCTTGTTCACGTCACATATAGTTGTGTGTTGCTCTTTGCGCACATCCCATTTGTGGTGAATCGCACTTTCAACCCAACATCAACTGAGAGGTTACAACAACATCCCCTCCTTTTTGCAGTGAACCGCACCTATCGCACATTCTTTTTGTGAAGGTTGCACCTGGCACCACCTTCATATCCTGGTTAAAGAACCACTTTGTTGTGATTGGAAAGCCCAGGCGGCAAGTATGCAAAGCTTTACGCTGTGGCAGCACGCAAAAATAGAGATCCCACGTCGTGCTCATTCTATTTCTGCTTGTTTGCGACACATATATATGCAGTGGCGTACACAGAAAATTTTCATGGGGGGGGTTTGGTTCAGTGTCATATGGTGGTCATTTATATTTGGTGTGCACTGTTTGTGACGTCACAATTTGACGTTCATTCCGTGGTATTTCCATCAAGTCGAATCCCCACCAAAACATAATTATTACTTTTTGGCCCATTTACAACGTTCCTTGAAATTTGCATGCAAATTTATTCCGTGGTATTTGCATTAAGTTGAAAAATTAACAAGCAAAAAGTATGCGAAAACAATTATTCTCCTTTGCGCAGGTAATAAAGTTTTGTAAAATATCATGCTCAAGGGAGGGGTTAACCCCAACGCCCCCCTGGTTACGCCATTGTATATATGGGTGTTGTTCTTCACGTACATCCCGTTCGTGGCGAATCGCACATTTAACACAACACTAACCGAGTGGTTGCAACACTTGCAGCAAAGTTGGACTAGACTTTTTTAAATGACTAAGAGTGAAAGGGACAAGTAAAATGCAAACTGAGAAAACTTAGATATAAATAACCTGCAATCAAACTTGTTGAAACAAATTTGGGATCAAAAGCTGAGATTCTTGCAAGAGCTGCACAAACCTCAGCGGCAATGGGAAAAATAAAATCCATGTGGAAAGACCAAAACATCTCTCTCCAAACTAAGGTGAAACTCGTGTATGCTTTGATATACTCCATCTTTCTATATGCTTGTGAATCCTGGATACTAACAGCAGAACATCAAAGAAGGATCCAAACAATGGAATAGAGATGTCTCAGAAGAGTGCTCGGCATCCCTTACAATACTCATACCACCAACGAGGAAGTGCGACGCACATCACCCAACATGTTAACCAGTAACCACTACGAAGATTTGCCATAGTGAAAACAAGAAAACTAAGATGGTATAGACACGTTATAAGGTCCAATGGACTCTACAAGACTATTCTCCAAGGAACGGTTCTGGGAAAAAGAAAACGCGACAGACAGAAGAAAAAATGGACCGATAACATCACAGAGTGGACAAAGAAAACTTTCGCAGAAACTCAGGCAGTCGCACACAACCGCGACAGACAGAAGAAAAAATGGGCCGATAACATCACAGAGTGGACAATGAAAACTTTCGCAGAAACTCAGGCAGTCGCACACAACCGTGAATTGTGGACTCATTGGTGCTTCAGTCCTTAACGGTGGCGCCCCTAACCCCTTAGAAATACGGTTATGGGACAAGAAGAAGATGTAGTCGAGACCGTAACTTTTGAGACCGTGACCTGGTTAAGACGTCGAGACCGAGACTGGATCAAAAAATCCTAGACCGAGACTGGAGGCTTGAAATCCGAGACTGAGACAGAGACCACTGGTGTACGGACTACGGATATGAAAATTTTATAATCGGATTGGATCCGAAATTTTTTCATAAACTGCATATCTAAAGTGTATCCGAAAATTTAAAATGATTGACTCTGATATCCAAATCCGAAACCGCCCACTCAGCTGTAAATTAGCCAAAATATTTGGTACTGTCTATTTTGCCTCATGAGGCAAAAGTTGTGATTATTTTGCCTTTAGTCAGACACGACTGGTTGAAGTGGTCATGTGACAAGTAGAAGCATGATACGTACAAGAAGACAAGGGTTTTAGGGTTTAGGATTAGATATAGGAATTAGGTTAGTCTGCTCTGCAGTTAACGCAAACAAACAAGAAGCCACTAACGTAATTTACCAACACTGAAACCATGACAACACTCGTCCATTGGACTAAGCCGTTACAGATGTTGTTATCAAGTGAGAAGGCAGGGCCGTCGCCAGCGGGGGGATAGTGGTGCCCGGCCCCCCCATTTGAAATGGGTGCCCCCCATTTCACATTTGGCCCCCGATTGCTGCATACATCCAATACTGTATTTTAAAAATGCGGGCCCCCCTTCTGGATTTTGACCCCTCCTCCTGGTTTTTGGCCCCCTCTGCTGCTAAATCCTGGCGACGGGCCTGTGAGAAGGTCATGCGTTTTGAACTTGTCATGTGAACACTTCAAACAATTGTGTTTGTTTGAAGGTAAAAGCGCCCCAGCAGTGCTGTTGTATCATGAGACAAAATGGACACTGCCAACATACTTTGTCTTGAATGGCATGGCTACAGCTGCCTACAACAATTAGTTTATGAGATATTGACAAGAAGTACACAATTATTTTTCTATGCTCTCAGTCTGAAAGTTAGAATCCCCAGCGGCAGCGAACACTGCAGTCTATTGGGAGAAATTAGACAAGTGGATTTTTAGTAAATGACTTCAAAATCAAGATTTTTTCCATGGCCACATTTTATTTCATTTGGATAATCCGGGTCCGGTTGAAAGGGAAACGATATCCAATCCAAATCCAAAAAAATCAAAATATCCGGCAGGATTTAACTCCAAAATCCGGTTCCTCTACACCACTGACAGAGACCCATCTCATGACTTCAAAATTTGTGGATTTTGCCGAAATTTACAAAAAATTTCGCAATCACTTCCGAGTTGATCTTTTCGAATTTCTGGCATTTTTCCGACCTCTTTTGATTGTTTTTTACCAGCAAATAGATGAAACAAAAAAGTCGCTGAATTATAGAAGTTTTACTAAGCCATTTCTTTGCGATATTCAAAGACCCAAGACAATAGGCTGTGACAGAGACCTGCAGCTTTGGAGACCGACACTCTCAAAAATGGGTCTCGAGACGAGTTCCTATACAGAGACCTGGTTTCGAGACTCCATCACTGGCAAGTTGTTCAATTTTTTGCCAGCTATCTGAATATGTATATGGTATGGTTTTGTCATGCATTTTTGTCACTCAAATCACGAAATATCACGAATGCAGCATGAGGAAAAACAACAATGTCAAAGATCACTAATTGTTTTCATGTTGGCGAGAACATAAAAACATCAGTAGTTTCAATTTTCACAGTTTAATGATCGTGTTCTAACCAGAGGTGGACGTGGTCTCATTTTTTTGACCCCATGTCCACTCCAACTTCGAAAAGTTTTGCTCCGCATCTGCTTCTACTTCGCAAATCATAGAAATATTCAACTCCAACTCTTCCTTGACTCTGCAAAATAGCAAATTCTACAGTAACATATAGGCATGTTGCTTGAAGGTTCTGCTTAATGTAAGGTAATGCTTATGAGGCAAAATAGTGCTCGAGTTATTTTGCCTTTGGATCAACATGATTGGTTGAAGTGATCACATGACAACTTCGGAATGCATGACCTATCAGTTGACCGTGGCATCTGCAATGGCTCAGTTCGAGATGCATGTATGAATTTTGTCATAGTATCAGTACTGGTGAGTTATGGGCGGCTTCTAGTCTGCATTGTGTGAACTGCTGGCTAAATCCTAACCACAAATCATGAGCCCTTCCACTGCACTCTAAATCGTTGTCTTGGTATATTGTACTTACCACATAACCACTAAGTAATTGTGTTCGACTAAAGGTAAAATAGCACTCCGCAGCATGCTTTCACCTCATGAGGCGAAATAGGCACTACCATATATACTGGATCTCGCATCACGTTTTTCTGTCGAAAGACAACTCTATCTGCTTGAAACAAACAACTTCAATCGGATTACGGTCAACGGTATACTGTTTATGTTATATCATAAAACTAATTTTTTATCAGTTCAGTCACTGACAGCTAGGTGCCGTAATGCTAACAGTGTACTGCCAAATTATATCTGAAATACTATGACTTCACAAAATAGTTGCAGTGCATATTGTGCCACCATTCGCCTCATAATGATACTTCAACATTGGATGAACATCATAACTCTACACCGTTACACAACAATGCTTTAGTCAATGATACAATTCTAAGCGAGACGCAATCGATGGCCGCCAAAAACTTCCTTGTTTTGTTACTGCATTACTGTATAATGCTATAGCCTACATTAACTTAAGTAAAACGTCGGAGGTAGCCTAGGCTATATTAAAAAATGCTGGCAATAGCCATCAATCACACAAAAACCAAGAGCAAACAAATAGTGGCTTAGCAAGGGAGGCCCAAGAGGCCCTGGGCGGCACCTTCTGGGGGCTGCACTTTGTTGATAAAAATTAAATTTTGAAAGGAGTTTAAAATTTCTAACTTTTCTTTATTAATTTTAACTAAAGTTTTCAACGGTCTAACTGTTTTCAGTTTTTGTGTTTAGAAGCCCTAGACTGGTAGGCTGGCCTAAAAAACACATCTGGCTGTGGAGTGAGCAAATTGATGAAATGTTTACTCAAAATCTGGATCAAATCCAATGTGCTAAAGTACCCCAGTGGTTGTCTTGAAATCAGGTTTTTATTGACACACTTACTTGGGGAGCAATTGTGCCCCAGTCCTTACACATTCCTCTCTAGACAAAGCCGTTTTCCCCAGCCCAATCAAAAGTCCTTAGATTCTAAGGACTTAGAAGAAAGGAAAGAGATGGCATTCGACCTCAGATTAGCAAACATTACTGATCTAGTACTGGTGTTTCGAGGTTTATATTGCCCCTCTGCAAATTTGATGAATAAGGCCTTACATGAAATCACGGCAAATAGCCAAGGATCACTTAATCCTTTTTCTCTTATCGTTGGTTCCTTGGTAACGTCCCAACGGCACATCATAACATCACGTGACACCTAGGTATTCGCGACAAACGATTCGTTAGGGCGGCGATGGCTAGTCTGCCTCTCAATCGGAGCGTTGGGTGTTCGATCCACGGCCACTGAGTGAATCGGCGTAGCGCTGTTTGGGAAGCTTTTTACCTCAGCCGCCCCGGCAAGAAATATAGTTCAGGTGTTGGCTTACCGCTGCTTGCCGCCACAAAAAAAGACATTTCTTGGCACATGTCATACTATTTTTTAATGTCCAGTGAGATATTTCCAATCAGTGCCATAAGCTGTAGCCTGGTCATTAGGTGGGGTTGTCAACATTAAATTTTGGCGGTTGAAGTGAAGAACTCTGCTAAACGTAAATTGGTTAGTTTCAATGCAATTTCTGTTTTTCCTCATGACGCAATGGGTTTGGAAAATGACGTTATTGAAGCGGGTAGTGCAGGTGATGTTTTTGTGTGGTTAACATAGAGCCAGGACCGCAACCAGGGGGGCGTAGGGTGATCAAAGGGCCCCCTAAAATTTTTTAGCCCCCCTAGAAAAATGCGTTGGACATAGTTTAAAACTATTGGACATAGTGTAATAAATTTGGGCCCTTCTTAGAAAACTCTTTGCCCCTCCTGGTGTCCCAAGCTGGTTACGGGTCTGCTTAGAGCTCAGATTGTAAGTTGGAACTGCAAGTAGAGTGAATCAGAGCCAATAGGCAGGCAGTCAAGCTTCGTAGAAGCCCCGTTTGTTTAACAGTATACTAACATTTGAATTCATAGAAAAAGTCAAATAACAAAAGCTTATAAAAGCTGTTGCTAAAAGAAAGATGTGGGAACGCCGTTCCTACACCAAATAAAAAGGAAGACTGCACCAAAATACTTCGAATAAAGTGAGCATTCGCCTACAAGAATTTCCGCACTGCATCTTCCTGTTTCACGGCAGACTTTTGACTAGCAGTGCGAATCTGCGTGTTGCTAGCACATCTGTGAGATTGCAGTCATGTTTTATTGTAATCTGTGCAAAAAGTTGTGGGAACGGCATTCTCATGCGTTCCCACCCCACTACATCCCTGAAAAAGACCAACAGCTACACCACGTTTGCAGGTCACGATGAAGGCTGCAAGTCAGCATTTCCCACCTAGAGCCAGTTTTAAGCTTATTTGACCTATTTTATCAAAATTGGTCCCTCACCTGTACAGGACCTTGTGCAAATGCCGACAGAGTTAACGTTTTAAGCCTTTCACATATTCTAAGAGAATTAAACCACTACTGAAACGTGAAGTGAACAATGAAACGTCCTTTACATCATTGAAATCATATTATGAAATTAATATTACAGCTTGCTATATGCAGCATATACTATTTTAGTTTTAGACAGGGATATTACACGAAGTAACCTTCCTAAAAGGTTTCATCTGCAAAGTAGGTATTCCGCCAACACATCCCTTAATTTTTTCGTTTGATCCCCTGGAATGAGCAAACTATTAAAAAGCCATACGGTGGGCTTACCGGTGTCAAGCGAAATTTCTGACTTCACACCATGTACGCATGCACAGAGTAATGTTCTACATACTAAATACGCTGATAAAACTGATTATTAGGGCTTAGGAAGTCGTGTTTATGTAAGTGACCGTGTCGGTTTAGGGTTTGGGTTATTGTGAAAAAAGAAAAATAATTGAGGTCAACGACTTAGTCCGAAAATTTTCAATGGTTAAAGATATTCCCGTGCTATAGCTTGTTGTGGGTACCTGAGATCTAACCTAAATGTTTTAATTTACACACCACACCTCAAAAAAGTAATTGTCAGACTTTATGTTACACAATTTACGATCCATGGGGATGATAAAGTTGTGCTTCGGAATCAGCAGTATCGTTCTAAGGGTGGGTTCTCATTGCTGAAACCAGGTCAGTCTTCACAGAAACTAACGTCTGCTTGACTGGCCTTAATCGGTTACATAAAAGTCTAACTGTTTCTCACCGTTTTATCTTCATAAAAACATGACTAAATACCAAGCATGTTTGTCAATATTCACTTACTTTATTCATCATAATATATTGTCAATATGACACAATGGTGCTCACCGAAAATTGAAGACTCAGGATCTGCGTGCACCTCTCGACATGTAGTAATGCCCTCATAAATTTTTAATTGTAATTCTCTTAATAGTATTCGCGATAATTTCATTCCTTTTTGAATTACTTTCTTTAAAAAACTAAATCTGCTATGTTTAAACGTTCTTTCTTCTAAACTCCATTTTTTATTTTAAATATACGTGTTATTGTCAGATAAGAACATAAGTTACGATAAAGGTTGCTTCATCTGGTTAATTACTAACTACTGAATTAGCCATGCCATCTTCGTATCTCATCGCTACTAACTCTGAACATCAGTGCATACTGTACAAAACTTGTGCAACTCATAACGGAAACACATCATTAATCAGTTCCTCGAAGTTAGTGTTCTTCGGAATCGGCGGTTAGCAATCATGCTTTTTGTATCAATGTTTTGGTAAACCACGAAAGTAGCTAGATCGTGAATACAGCATAAGCTTTAAACAACTAGTCATGACGGGCCTACTCTGACACAGCATTCTAGCCTGGTAGAGACTTCGCGCAGCACGTTTCTGCTGTATTTTCTTAACTGGCATGGTACTTGGTACAGGCCGCGAGTAACCACTTGTTCATTCTTGATCATTGCCAGCGCTTAGGCTCACGACAACAACTTAACCTCGGTCCTGGACACGAAAGGCAGAATAAGTCAGTTTTTCTCTCTTGATCATTGCCGGCGCTTAGGCTCATGGCAATGACTTAACCTCGGTCCTGGACACGAAAGGCAGAGAGAAAAGTCTCCTCTTTCAGTCCAAATGGGACGCCTTTTATACCCATCTTCAGGTACTTTAGGTGCTCGGGGATCACCTGATCATGATGGTTAACACTTGCTTCTTCAGGTACTTTGGGTGCTCGGGGAATCACCTAATCGTGATTAGACGTCTTGTGATCTTGCGGGTGTCTTGCGACTCATTTCGTGACTTCGCTAACATGTTGCCTTTCGAAGTCAAGTGACTTAAGCATGAGTTTTGATTGGTTGAAATTCATTTGAATTTGTTCTGACTGTTTCAGGCTGGTGAGTATTTCAGCAGGCCTGTTTTCTGTACAGTAAAGTTGTTACAGGCAAAACCTGCCTGTAACATTTACTTCTTTATTTTGAGGAGTAAAATAACTGAAAAAACAATAACAGGTCAGAAATTTCGCAGAGGTCAGAAATTTCGCTTGACACCAGAGACTAAAAACCAACATGGAAAAACATTACATATTGGATCCATATATGCATAAGTAAAGAAAGCAAAAACAAAATTAGGAAAAGTAATAATGAAAATTAGGAAGTTTAGGAAAAGTAAAAAAGTAATAATGAGGAAGGTGGCGACAAAAAAATTAGGAAAGTAACAATGAGGAAGGTGGCGACAAGCAGAAAAAAAGTAAGACTCATAATTGACAATGAAAAACAAGACCCATTTCAGTTTGTTAGTGTTTGATTGTGATCTTCAAAATGCTTTATTAATAATCGTTATATCTTCAAATAAGCACGAACCATGATCTTCTTCGGTTTTAAATTCTTGTAAGCGAATTTGAGAGGTTAAAAGGTCGGCACTTTTATGGTGGGCCCCAGGCGGCACTTAGCCTGGCTACGCCACTGCAAACAACGCAACCTGGGTTTGAGTACGATGGCAAGTTAACCACAAATGGGGGTAGACTATTGTTTAGCTGCAGCCTACGCCATACAGACTGCCTCACTAAAACGTTGAATAGATTGCAAAAACACATGCACAGTATGAGTATTACTAAACGATCGTAGGGCGGCTAGACGAGTAGGCCTAGGTTTCTTGAGTTTGAATGTCCAAAATAGTATTCGATTTTGCATACACTCTGTAACACAGAGATGCAAAAACAAACCTTTGACCATAGAAAAGCTCAATCCTGTGTCAGTAAAGCGAATCCTCCAAAAAACTTTCAAAGAAAAATTCAAAGCAATTATTAGTTTCAAATTTGCAAAGAAAATTAGGAAAAAATTTGTATCCTCCTCCGCTCCACCTCCGCCGACAAAGAAAGTTCTTAGACTCCGCATCCGCAAAAAAACATGTGGAGCCGGCCTCCGCGGAGATCAAACTCCGCTTTTTGTCCACCTCTGGTTCTAACACAGTGGTCTTCAACAGGAGTTCCAAGGAATCCTACGGTAAATCCGACAAAGCATGTAGTGGGATTCCATGAGTTTTAAAGATTCTGCGAGCGTTCCTCGTTTTTTAGGGGAAAATATTTTTGCTTCAGTTTTTTATGCATCATGATAAAATTTTTTAGATCACCGTGCCGCATTTGTCCTGTTCGGTGGCGTTCAGCGTATACAACATACAAGTCCCTTTGATAAGCACGCACAAAACAACTGATGCTCACTGTCACACATGCTAACTGTACACTGGTTTCCCTGAGGGCACATGCAGATGACTGCATTGCAAGCACTGATTGCTATGCACGCACGATGATTAGTACAAAACACCACATCACCTCAACCGACAAAGCAGAAGTTCACAACGTTAACATACGCTCACAAGAATAATCCAAAATGCAACGTACACGTTGACAACAATGTCACAGGTTGAACCTGTCTGGCAATCGCACCAGTCGGCCACTGCGAGTGTGGAAATAATCACTTTGACCTGCGTCAGCAGCAGGATCTGGCACAGGAATTAGGTGCCGGCGATTACGACGCACACAACCACTCGGCGTACGAACGTTATACGAACGGGGTTGCTCGGACCTTGATTCGGCAATACCGCCCCTGTCGTGCTAATCCAAACATACGTGTTCAGTTGTAGAGGTGGCAACTCTTTTGTACTGTGGCGCTGGTTGAAATTACGTGTGTTAGAGCGCCTCAATGCAGCATCTTCCTGCTGAAATGTCCGTAAATAGGTCCAGTTGGGAGTCAGACCCTCTGTTGTGATCGCAACTTTCGTACGAAGCTTCCGACCCATTAAAAGTTCTGCCAGACTAAATCCGGGCTGTAAGCTTGTTACTCGGTAAGCAAGCAACGCACTGTACATATCACCGCCCTTCACCTTTTTCAGCAAGTTTTTGATAGTCTGGATTGCCCTTTCCGATTCGCCGTTGCTCTGAGGGAACTTGGGGCTGCTGGTCGTATGACGAAAACCGTAGAGTGAGGAAAATTGGTGGAAAGCAAAAGCGGAATACTGTGGTCCATTGTCTGAGACCAGCTCGTCGGGGATCCTGTGTCGAGCAAAGATTTCCTTGAGAGCATTGATGACCTCCGATGCACCCGTGCCATTCTTCACGGGAGCAAGCTCTACATACCTAGAAAAATAATCAACAACAAGGAGAAATGTTTGTCCTTGTCAGTAGAAGAGGTCACTGGCGACTTTCTGCCACGGACGCTCAGGTAGAGCTGACGATAAAAGTGGCTCAGGAAGAAACTTCCTTTCCTCCTGACAAATGTGGCACCTGCAGACAAAGTCTCGATAGCATCGTTGATTCGCGGCCACCAAACGGATGAGTACTCTCGTCTGCGGCACTTCACAATTCCTTGATGACCACTGTGAATGCGTGTGATCACATCATTTCGTAGTGTAGCAGGAATGATCAGTCGATAGCCCCCTAACAAGAGACCTTCAGCAAAAGTGATTTCGTCACGTACCGAAAAGTAAGGTTTCAGGTGATTACTAACCTTTCGTGGCCAACCATTCTGGCAGAACTTGATAATAGCCTGGCTCACCTCATCGTGTTCGATGGCTTGGCAAATTTCATCGAGCCTGTGTGACGTTGCAGGAAGCGAACTGATCACTTGATGTACACATGACTCTACGAACGATTCTAAGCGAACACTGTCAGTTGACAGGATTAGCGCCTTTGACAAAGCACCGGCAGTAGCAAGTTTGCTGCCTGGCACGTCCACAACTTCATAACTAAACCACATCAGTTGCATGCGGAAACGTTGTATGCGTGGAGACAATTGATCAAGGCTTTTGGTGTTTAACCCTTTCAGTCCCGCAAAAGCCCCAAATCGAGTTACAGGATTGCAAAGCTCTGCAAGAAAAGTGGCGCACGCAGGACTGAAAGGGTTAAAAGACTCACCAGTGACCTGTGGTCCGTTTGAAGAACAACGTGCAGTCCAGTAATATAAGTTCTGAACTTCTCACACGCCCAGGTAACAGCTAATGGTTCTTTCTCTTACTGGGCATACCTTTGCTCAGTATTGGTCAATGACCGCGACGCATAAGCTACAGGGTGCAAATTGCCGTCAAAGTCTTTCGACAACACTGCTCCCGGACCAAAAGAAGAAGAATCAGCTGACACAACCGTCCGCACGCGAGGATTGAAGTGTCACAAAACCCCTGGAGCCACTAGTAGTCGCTTTACATCATTAAAAGCATGTTCCTCCTCGGCTCTCCACTGCCACGACTGGTCTTTGCAAAGGACAGGCATTTCGGAAATGGCCCTAATCTTCTCAGGGTCGGCATGGACGCCATGGCGATCGACGACATGACCCAAAAACGTTACACATTCTTCCGAAAACTGGCACTTGTCAGCGTTCAACTTCAAAGTAACACCTGCGTCTTGCAGACGTTGCAGCACAGCGGTCAACCAACTGTCGTGTTCGTGCTCAGTTGCGTTGTAAACGAGAATACAGACAACACCTGAAAGCGAATCCAACACCTGTGACATGTGTCGTTGAAAGTGTTCCGGAGCTGAACTAATGCCAAAGGGAAGCCTATTAAAGCAGGAACGACCTATCGGAGAAATAAATGTCAACAATCGTGATTCGCTTGATAGCGGAATTTGCCAGAAACCACTGCATGCATCAAGACATGTAAATATTTGGCATGCGAAAGTTTTGCGAGATTCTCATCAACCGTTGGCAGAATATGGCGTTCTCTGCAAACACTTTAATCCAAATGCGTGAAATCAACACAAATTCGAACAGCGTTGTTCTTCTTGGGGGCGACTACCATTGGACCACACCAGTCTGTAGGTTCAGTCACTGGAGAAATAACCCCTTCCTTTTTCATCCTCTTCAATTCGGCAACAACTGAATCTTGCAGCGGGACTGGGACTCTCCTGGGGGATGACAAACAAAAGGGACTAACGTCAGGTTTAAGCTTGATGGTGTAATCCCCGGAAATTTTTCCTAACCCGTTGAAAAGACGCGGAAACAAATTTGCAAACTTTGCAGCAGAAGTGACGTTGCTCAAGTACTTCAGGATATTAAGCTGTCGGATAGCTGGCCAGCCCAGCAACGGTTGCTTTAAACCTGCAACTACATAAACGTCTTGAACAGTTGAAGCACCATTGTTACGCAAGTGCGCCTGGAATTTTCCTTGCACCAGCAACTTACGACCTTGCGGGCCACTTAAACTTCATGAACCGGTTTTAATTCACAAGCGTAGGTCGACGTAAAAAGTTCATGCGGAATCGCGGTAACATCGGCTCCGGCGTCCACTCGAAAACGACACATTATGTCAAGCATGATGCTTTCGTACGGCTCGTGTGAAAATGGGTGAAAATCAACACTATCTAAAAACAAAGTGTTACTCACAATCATGCCAGATGTGTCCGACGTCAGTCTTGCCTTGCACGCACACTGGAAGTGTCCTTTTATGCAG
>Ga0210059_1011181_pt1 | contig 13767 bp, 8 predicted proteins | sample Ectturendosymbi2_FD_188042 | JGI IMG/M metagenome (GOLD analysis project Ga0210059, IMG submission 188042) | Ecteinascidia turbinata endosymbiont from Florida, USA - Sample 2 (SPAdes) (version 2) | ecosystem: Host-associated > Tunicates > Ascidians > Unclassified | place: Key West, Florida...
GACGTATTGAGCACTGCCGTTCTATTGCCCGAATAGTGCAGGAGGATGTTGGCCTCGCAATCGCAGCCAGACTGGGATTCAAAACAACGAACGCGATTAACGGGCTTCACGAAGTAAACTGAACAAACCAGCTGACGCGCACGCAGTTTTGCAACAAACAAAAGTACGTTCAAGGGATTGAAACGATTTTAACCAGGCATGTAAGCAGCTTGGGACACAGAGGGGCGAAGAGTTTTTTTAAACTATGTCCAACACATTTTTTAGGGGGGACGGAAAAATTTCCAGAGGTTTCTCCCCCTCTGGTTACGGCCTTGATTTTAACTAAAACAAAAGAGCACTAACACGGTTTGCATAAGGTGGGCAACTTCGAAACGCATAAATAGACCTTAGGTCTGAGCTTCTGCAGGCAATTACGGTTACGCACTGCTTTGCTCACAGCACGAAGGGCCGAGTTATGCTGCGAATTTAGGTTGCTAGACGTCCTTGAGCGCCACGGACTGTCATTGAATTTTCGATCAAAACTCGTTATGTGCTTGATTCTTGACAAACATCTTGTTGTCCTTGAGTATTTTTCGGCGTACATGAAAATTCTTGAATAGTTTTTAAATTGTTCATTTTTTAACTACTTATGGCAAATGCAACTGAACAGAACAATGTGTAGAATTGTTCCATCTTTAAACAGTTGTGTAGTCAAAAGTAAACTGTTTAAGAACGGTTGTGTCATCATAATACGCTGTTTATTTTTCAATTTCGTACATGGTTAGCTTAGTTAGCCTGATTTGCCCATACGTCAAAGCTTGTTGAAAAGGTGAAAGTAACCATTGGCGTCCGCAGAAATCTTTCCTGGGAGGGGGCAACGTCGATATTTCGCTTATGTTTCAAGTTGCTGACGTTGCAATGCAAATGGACGTTTACAAAAAGCTTTACTGTTTCTACACCACAAAGAAAACGCCCCATGAAAGCACGCGTTCCGTTCGCATCTGTTTTGAAATCTTTTTCAAGTGGAGCTGTAGCCTATACGAGTTTGCCAGAAAGGTGGAGCCTACTTTCTGACATCCGTTACAGCTTTTGCTGAATTGGCGCATAAATGTCGTTATCATTGTGAACGCCATACAACTGAGTCTGAAATGGACTTGAATTATCAACAACTATGTTTGCGGTTCTCCCATTAGCCTGTGCTGGTTGAACAGACCTCACTTCTGAAATCTTTTGTCCGAATTGTTTTATGCACTTCCGCTATCAGAAATGCTTTTTCTTTTCATAAACTGCCTACTAGCCATTTTGGCGAGCACTTTCTACAAATAAGTCATAATTTAAGAACAATCAACGACCAGACCAATATATAGCGATGAAAAATCAAGGAAGCTAGACACTCTCGCAAAATTGTTTCAAACAATGAAAAATAGATCTGTATCTTTAACACAACTATCGGACAACTTAAGAACTTGCTAAAATTAGAGCACCACGCAGGTGTAAAAACTGAGCAGATGAAAACTCACCACAGCCTTTGCACTTAGTACTCGCTCAGAAGTCAGAACTAAGCCTAACGATTAAGACGTATTCCCACAAGCGTTTGATAGAGGTATTTCTAACAAGCCACGTAGTTTTATACTGTGTGAAAAGAAGCCTGCATAAGCGTAGCTTGATTAAGCTATTCACTCAGGCACACTGGTCGCACTCACAATCTCACACTATAATGGATTTTTCAAACTTTTGGAAGCGGAAGCATTGCAACAGGTTCACTCCTGCTTCTGTTCACAAAGTATAAAACAACGTGTCTTACCGTTATCAGCAGTCACTGTCTCGCTGCTTCACCTGCCAAAGATGTCTGAAGTCAACAGTCACATGCGGAAAAACGCGTTAAATCGTAACTTGAAGTGAACCTTTGAAGATTAGTTGACATGTGTTATTATTACGCAACAAAGAGCAACAGTAGAACAATGCGCTCGCAAATTTCGCAACGTGAGTCGGCAGACGAAAGAGTGGACATGAGTGAACTGCAAGCAGTGTGAGAGCCATACCGGTGTACATAGTGTTGTTGCAAGAATTAAATCAATTGATCGGAATCAAGATGCTGACTTCAGATTTTCTAAAAACTTTTGATTCTTAGTCCCTATTTCCAGGAGAGACAAATGCCCGTTTCGCAGGCCCGTAGCCGTTCTTAACATTTGTGAAGGAAAGTATATTTTTAGGGTGGCAAGGTTTTTTTAATTATATGTTTTAATAAAATATTTAAGGGCACGGGCATTGTCCTCGTGGCTACGGGCCTGCCCTCCGGACGCCCGCGAAAGTATCCCACCGTATCTCTTTGGAAAACAAAATGTCCTTGACAAAATTTCAAGCGAGCTGGCAACCCTACTGCGAATTGACGTTTGAATGCCCCAGAAGTGACGATGCGAGACAAACAGGATTACAGAACAAACAATTTTTGAATTAGTTTTTGTTCAGAAAATCAAACAGTTTCTGCTGAGCCCTCCTTCTTACACAGACGATACAACAAGAATTACACGTAGCAACCAGAGACCGAAAACATACGTTGTCTTTCGCGTAAACAACTCATTGTTGCAAAACACTGCTGTCTAAAACCTCATTTGATAAATAACACCTATTAAAGACTCGCTAGTGTAATATCTATAAAAGAACCACACTTAAAGTTTTTCCTTGAATAAAAAGTTACAACAAAAATTGAACTGTAGTAAAAATGTTTCTTCTCAGAAGAACCCATTGTCTATGTGTACGTCATAGACGACGCTAATTAACGTCATGAATTCTGACAGGTTTTGCTCATTTTTATAAATAGACAAAACTGAGATGAACGATTGCCATCGCAAAAATTTAAGAAAAATTTTTAAATTAGATTTACTGCATTGCCGCTTCAGGAACACTTTGTTTACTCTGCGCCCTAGCTGTTCACGGAAAGATTTCTCTGCCATTTTAAGAACTGGTTGCGAAAAGTATCAGTGCTTCTGGGCTGCTACCAATGAAACAATTACAATTTTTTCGTCAAAGCAAAAATAGACGCGCGCAAAAAACATATAACCTCAAGTACGCTTAAAAAACATCACAAAAAACTGCGATGTGCAAAATTTGTTACGTCTTCGATTGTCCACGAATAAAAAGTGTTCACTCAACATATTAAAAATGGCCACAAAAACTATTACAAGTCAACGAAATTCGTCCTTTGCCCGAATTCCACTTGTGTAATCTTATTGATACAGAGTTAAATCATGTCTACAGGACTTTGACAACGAGGGACATGCTTGCAAACACAAGAAAGAAACAAACCTCTTGAAGACACCCTGTGGTTATCTGCTTCACAGGTTTCTCGCGAAATATCATCTGAGCGAATTGAACCGGGTACACACCTGTCATGAGAAGGATGAGTGAAGAATTACGTACAGAAAGTTAGAGACTGCATACACATAGGTCAAAACAGCCTGCACTATCGCTAAGCAAGAAACTATGCCTGTCTGATCGTTTTATTCTCCTAAACTATGAATGACATTTGAGTTATTCGCACGCATCGACGTAAGATTCGACTAGACACAGGTAGCAGAGGTCACTTGAAACAATTACAGTCGCTTCAACAGCTTTTCCGCACTTGTGCTTGCTCAAAGCTCAAAACGTTCATATAATGCGCTGTTGTGGTCAAAGTTCATAGAAGAGCACTGAGCCGGTTCTGACACGAGGTCAGTGGTAATTCCAAAGCAGAAGCTTTGTGATCAAGCTCATTCTAAAACACACCATTAAAATTGGACACACAGTCACTAGGACGAAACACTGGTGCACTTGGATTGGTTTCACAACTTGCCTTTTAACTTAATAAACAGGGGTTAGCGTTTACCTGAAATATCTATTATATACATGCTTTAACAAAAAAGGTACATGACGTGGTTGATCAGTACAGGGTAAGGCAGTACTTTTCTGCTCAAAACTAAAAACAAAACCAAACTACGGAACTTCGCAAGAGAAAATAGCAGAGTACGCCGGTCAGAGAAAAATCTGGTTGTGCTTACGGCCAGGTTCCTTTGCAATAGTGGTCAGAAGGTACGTTGTTGCTGAAAAGCCCAAAATATTGATTTTCTATAACTACAGCTCTTGTCTTGGACTTAATCTGAACCTGGCTTGCACAATTACATTCAATCATTAAATTTTTTTCTTGAAAAATGTGGTGGAAGGGCCAGGACCTAAAAGAACGTGCTATGGGATGGGTCAAATTTTTAGTTTAAAATTCCACACATTCTACAGGGTTCATAGACAACAGACATGCATAATAACTATTTTACATATTTTTACAGCTGTGGCATTATTTTGCAGTCCGCACAAAAATTTTGAAATTGTGGATAAAAAACAATTTTAGAATTTTTTGTAGGAGGGTGGCTGTTAAAATTTCTAGAAAAGGTCCTGCTAAATTTCGTGTTACACCTTCTGTTACCAAAGCCTGCAAGAATAAATATTGTTCCCTTTGTAAGGCACTACTTTGTCCTAATTAAACAAATTCTTATGTAAACGTTGATTTCATGTAAGGATTTGCAGTTGATATGCTACATTACTGTTCAATAGCCTTATGCTACTAGCAAATTTGTGTGACAACACCGCGTGAAAACGCTATATAAGAATTTAACAAGCAAATCCTGTTCATGATACCAATGCAGTTCACAAATGTATCAGTTATCGCTCATTACGTATATTCCACAGATGCTTGGTTTGAAAAACTGCATTTATTGCTGCAGTTTTTTTTCTGCATTTAATACAGTGTAGAATTGTTGTCTGCTTTTGTAACCAATTTGTGTTTCAGCTGTTTGCATAACAACAGAATCAGCCTGCTCAACACCTTGGCTGTGGCATGGTATACCATCAAAAGGCAAAGTCTTTGCAGCTCCTCTTGTCATATTCATTTCAGTTTTTTCTGCTTTCCAATGGATCATCAGTTAAAGTTGTTTTTCTTTCGGTGGGGGCAGTTAGGTGGTTTTTCAAATGAACTCCACAACTTTCTGCCTTACAGCTGAATCTTCATCAGCTAACATACTCAGAAGATTGCTTCTGGATAGGCAAGAAAGCCTATCTCAGCACATTTAAAACTGAATCTTGATAGCAAGATATTATTGTGTTGGCACATTTTAGAATAAACCAGAAATTGGTTGCAACACCAGTAACATTTGGGTGTGATTTGATATAAAAAATCCAGTGCATAAAAATTGAAAATAATTTGCAGCAAAGTAGGGTTCTCAAGGAATCTGCCCACCGTGCTGTGCTTTCATAACTTAGCGCGCTATCTGACTACATGTATCTACAATTAAGTGACAAAGTAACACACTTGAGGGCAAATCATCTCATCCTGGTCACAAAGTGTTTTAATAGGAAACTGATATCATGTCAACTGCACATCTTCACTCCTAATTCAAAATCCAATAATGACTAACTACAATTTCACCACTGTCAACCAACGAGCATGATGATTCCAGGTGAACATAGGCTAAGTTCCACAGACATCTTACCAACCTTAACTGCTTCACACAATACTTACAAATGTAACTGATCACAACTTAAGTCTCCTGCAATTTCAAGAGATATAACAGGCACTCTTCCCTGGGCAGGTTTTACTTTATTTCAAATGAGGTGAATCTCGCTTAATTTTGAGGCTCCTGATAATGAGCTTGGTCTGACAGTTTTTCTATTGATATCATCAAAAAGATGTCATAATGGCAATTCATTAAGCTTTAAGCCTGTTTAGACAACTGGCAATTCATTAAGCTTGTCTGTAAGGTGAAAAATACAAACTACACATTGCGTTGGTAGTCCTATAGACAACTATATACGTTTTATTATGCCAGCGACTCTTGTGTTGACGAGGGGTTCCATCACACACAAGGCCCATAAAACTTTCCTGCAGTTGGGTGGTTTCATCAGATATGGCTTCAGACAACCAATTATCAGGTGTTGCATGATCCATGCAGACAATACCAGGCTCTTTTACAATACTAGAATGCTCTTCTTGTATGATACCAGCAGCAATTCTTGTGTCATCTTTCCTTCCATCAAACCCAATGCAAACAAGACCTGAACTTTCCATCTTGCTGCAAACATGTTTCCACATGAAGCTGTACCTTCACCCTAGCCACTTTCTTTCAATCTGACAAGTTTGAATGAAACAAATTTGCAATCAGTTCATTACAGGAAACACAGTAGCCCATAATTTATCATGTAAAACCTGTAACTTGACATGTGATTGAAAGAGCAATTAAAAATACAATGTACATTTAGTTGCTAATTTCAAAGAAAATGTGCATGTAAGAAATAGATTGTACAGAAGAGGTTACTCCTTGTTGGAATCAGCATCCGAAGGTGCACAACAGTGCATAGTGTGGAGTTTAATTTGAAAATTTTTTATGCTTTGACCCACTCTAGCACACAACTCACCTAAATCTAAAATTACACCGCCAGCCAGCTCCTTTTGTACAATGCGTGGAACTAAGGTGGGAATGTATCGTGAAAGAGATGACCAAACATGCCGGATTTCACCGATGACATCTGAGTCAATGAGCTCGCGAAGTTTGCAATAAACTGGAAAAGTTCGACTCCAGATTGCCTGCAATTCAAACGGACATTGGACCCATGCCACAAAGAACATTGCACCTGGTGAAAAGAAGTTGCTAAGGATCACAGCTTCTGCTTTTAAAACTTTTGAAAAAGGTTTTTACATCATGTCTTAACATTTTGAGTTTTGACCATTACTGCACAAACAATAACATAACACTGCACACAAAAAGGTTGACATGTGTTTGATGTAAAAATTTTACTTCCTATAAAGGTGAGAAAATTGTTTAACTTAAAAAGCTACATTCTTGCAGAATCTACCACAATCAGTTACAAATTATCCCTTTCATTCATAAAGAATGGGAATTTTCACTTGAGAACTCTACTTTCACAGGGTTACAGAAGCGTAAGCTTACAGATATTTAAACTTTCTAGCATCAAAATACAATAGTGGATAAGTCTGCACTTTCACCAAAGACTTAACTTTAACAGAAGTAGTTATTTTGAGAATTAGAAACTACAGTATTATGTTTCACTAGCAGGTTCTCAACAAAAATGGCAATTCCAATGCTTCAACACTGTTATGAATACATGCGAATGCTTTCTGAGTACAAACTACATATGCACACAACTTTAAGAGTTGATTGCACTATTTCATAGCCTTGCATTTTGTGAACCCTTTCTTGCTGCAAGTATTTTCTGGAACTAGTTGATATATCAGTGAAAGCCTAACATCTACAAAATCTGGGGTAGGCTTGATTTTTACACTGCAAAATATAATATTGTTCTTCTATAATTTTTGTCTCAGAAGACCAATGTTGTGTTTGCATCCATTTTAGTATGTACTACTTGCAAGTTTACTTGAACTCATTGCATATTGGAATGTTTAGTTAATCAGCATTGCATCTATACTTACAGCTGTAAAAAGTTTGACAGGTGGTACAGAAAGAATAAAGAAACTAGAAAGATTATTGAATTTATGGTAATAGCTTGAATCTTCAATTAACAAACTGCCCTAAGGCATGCTACTGGGAAAAAATTTTTTGCTGAGCACATCACCCATGCTGATCCCAGTGTGTGTTTATACCTTAGTAGTCTTTTCGATGGGTACCTAATGCATGGCAAAATTTTTCAAGAATGCATGGAAGCTGTTATTGCACTCTTTTGCAAAAGAAAGAAGTGATTTAAATGATGAACCTGTTTCTCTTGCAACAATTATCTCCAAATTATTTGAACATTTCATTTTACACCACCACTGACAAGACAACCAGTTCAGTTTAAATAAAACATGGTATTGATATGAATTACTACTACCAACAGGCTATATTATACTTAGTAAACAAAGACATCCCAGTGTTTATAGCATTCTTAGATGAGATCAATATGTTTGACAGAACTGACTACAACTTGCTATCAACGGAACTTATGTTCAATAGACCTTTGAGCATAGTAAGAATGCTGGCACAGGAATCAGACCATGCAAATGAAATGGGCACTTCCTATTCAAACCCCTTCAGTGTAGTCAATGGGGCAAGGGTGACTTCTGAGCCCATGTCAGGTTGTCATTTACCTTTAACTTTCAGCAGGGACCAAGCAGGGTGGGCTGCAATATGGGAACTTGTGAATCTCCTATTGTTTGGTAATATGTGTGTTGGGTTCTACTATTAAAGCTGTCTTTACATTTTAAATGTTTCTGAAGCATATGAAGCCTAATACGTTCTTTCACAACATATAACGTCATTTGTAACCCGTCTTCCATACATACAAGACAAGGAACCTTGTGATGACAAAGGCACAGGTTAGTTAATGCTTGCCTATAATAACGCCTATAAAACTTTATATTACATCCTAAGAAAAGTCAACTATTTTGTCAAGACATTCAATGTTTTGATTTAAAAAAATCTGTATACTTTTGCTTGACATCATGAATCCCTTCATTTTACTTTTTTGCCTGCCTACTTAAAGTGACTGAATGTTTTTACAAGTCTCCATTTTTCTTCCATTATGTATCGCTCATGTGTATGATGATGACTAAATGCAGTAGTTGCTGATGTGTTGTTTCAGTGTTTGCTTTTCTTCAGTATTGCCTGTACATAGAAATAGCACCTACCCTTATGTGTTGCCACCCAAAATTTATGTATTAGTATGATTTTTGTTTAATCTCTATGATATGGACCACAATTCTGATCCAAGCATGTAAATAATGGTATCTTAGACTTTGCAAGACCAACTACATTTATATAAAAAGGCCAACCACATCAGTAACTCTTTTGTTTCAACAAAATGTTAATCAACAAATTTTCACTTGCAGTAAAAGCATATTTGAAATTTGAACACAACACATGGCAAACACAACTACTGTAGAATTACCTCCATCAGGAAAAGTTTTTTGGATTTGGCATACTCAACCAGACGTTTTGTCTCAGCAACAGTTACACACATTGGCTTCTCACATAGAACATGTTTACCATTTTCCAACATCATTTTTGCCACTTCGTAATGGCACGTGTGCACAACTCCAACATATGCAATATCTAAAACACATCATTTGTAGTGTATAAAGTGCACTGCAAAGAAACATGTGTATATAATATATGCACAATAAGCAGCAAGGCTGGACAAATCAGTGTCAAAGTCAGGTTAGGAAAACTGTGGCTTGTATATGGTCTGCTGAATATTTTTGCAGTCCTTGTATAAACAGTGCATACTTTTCTCATTTTTTGTGCTGACTGAGTATCACTGACTCATCACAAGCCACTTCAACTTGAAAAAAAGCAGTGCATAGTGATCTCAGCACGCACATTCTGGAATTTACGGCTAACAACATTAACAGTTGTATGCCTAATAGCCGTAAATGTTAGATCTAATAATTCTGTAATACTATACTCATGATTTTTACATTTTCATTTATTACAGCTAAAGCTAGGCCTGAACAAGAATAGTGCTAAACATGTAAAATTGAACATTGGTGTTGAATCTTTAAGGATGAATGGTCATGGATGTACATGTTTACATCTGTTTCTAATAAAGCAGTATGTTTGCTGTGTCAGGAGACTGTAGCAGTTTTCAAAGTAACTCTCGCCATGATAGAATAGATTGAATAGACAGCAGAATATTTTGTTAAAGTCTCAGCACAAGAGGCTGAAACAGAGGCTGGTTTTATTCTGTCATACAACATCAAGAACCACAAGCTATTTTTACATGATGAATTTAGAAAGCATTGTACTGTTGATGCTGTTGGTATTCTGCATCCAGAAACCTTCAAACTTGGATTATCAAGAACACTTGTTTGTCGTTTGACTGATTTACATGAGGAGCTATTGCTACAACTGCAAGACACAAGCAATATATTTTTATGGTATTCTTTGTCATTACATGAAGAGATGAAGGTACAGACACAACAGATACAGGCACAGTTACTGAGGTTTGCTCTTGAGGTAGATGAAAATTTTGATCTATTTGAGGAGCTGTTATCTGTTGACACCTTCTGTTCTGGTAGGCTAACAATAAAATCCAGCAGTTTGCACATGTTTTTGCACAGGTGTATCTCTGCCGACGATTGCGCTAGAGAGCTGTTCAAACCCTCAAAAGATTCGTCAAGTATTTGTATCTGCAATGAAAAAAATTTTTTTGTATTGGGTTTCGTTTTTTTTTAAGAGTGACGTCACAGGTAAGGTAGTTCTTTGGCCAATTTTGGCTGCTGGTACCTCACCTGGGCCTAACCATTAGACGGAAATATATCACTGAAGTTTCAATCAGAAACTAGGCTAGAATCTGAGTCTATTGAGACCTTGATCGACTTTCTAACATTTCTGGTTCAAAAGTTATGATTTAAATAAAAAAGAAAGTAATTAATTCCATAATTAGATAATTACTTCGTTTATCCTAGTCTAGTTTCCAATGAAAACTTCAGTGAAATACTTTCATCAAGCAGTTGGGGCCAGGTCAGGTACCAGCAGCCAAAAAGGGCCAAACCTACCATACTTATGACGTCACTCACAAAAAAACAAAACCAAAAAACTTTCTCATTGTGGACTCTTAAGACTTGCTGAGTCTTTTGAGGGTTTGAACAGCTTTCTTTTTTTTAATTGCAAAGTTTTAGATTGATTTTTTGTGGGTGACGCCATAAGTGGGGTATGTATTAGGCCATTTTGGCCCAGGTTGCTGGGCCCTGGGTGCCAACCACCAGAGGAAATTTTTTGACTCAAGTTTTCATTGGAAACTAAGCTAAAATCTGAGTCTTTTAAGCCATAAATTGGCTTTCTTGCGTTTCTGGTTCAAAAGTTAGGGTAAAATTATCAAAGTTTTGATAAAAAATATTTTTGCATGATTTTTAACAAAATTTAGTTTTTTTGGCCATAACTTTTGAACCAGAAACACTCTCTCTCTATTAGTTGTTCGTCGGTTCGACGATGACGCTGCTCAACGCGTTTCCTTGTGTCGGCGCATGTGGCTCCTCAGTCCAAAGGCTGAGGCGCAAACACGGCCGCATACTGTACAGTCGGATCCCTGCCGCGTTGTCGTTGGAAGTGGTTGGTTGCGCTGTTGGTGTCTGCACGCATGCTTTGCTACTGCCACATCAATATGCTGCTGTTCAAAGGTTGCCAGCCCCCTGTCGCAAACTGCACGCCATTCTTCTCGATCCCCGGCCAATTCCTCAAGTCTGTCAAAATAGATCGCGCATTTACTTAAGGACGACTTAATGTGATCCTTAAAACGCTTCTTTTGACCCCCACTGAACGTCGGCCGCAGGAGAGTTCACTATAAAGTAGGTGGCGGGAAGTCTGTTTCCAGGCATCCTTATCACACGGCCAAGCCACCTCAGCTGTCTTCTGAGTAGTATCGTCTCAGGGCATGTTGTGCCTACTCTGCGGTGAATCTCAACATGAGGTATTTTGTCCCACCAGTGCACGTGCAGGATAGTTTGAAGACACCGAATGTGAAAGGCCTCGGATGTGACGACGGTACGGTGTCCATCCCTCACATGCATAGAGTAGTGTCGAGACGCAGATTGGGTTGTAAACGGCCATCTTGGTGCATGCGGAAAGGTCACGGTTCGTAAAAAGTCACTTGGACAGCCTACCGAAGGAAGCGGACACTAGGTTAACACGATGTTGAATCTCCGCAGTGAGATCACATGTGGAGGTAATGATACTTCCCAGGTACGTGAACTGTTCAGTGAGGCCAAGTTGATCACCGCTGATGTAAAAAGTTGGGGGCAGCGATGAATCTGAGGGGAGGTAAAGGACTTCCGTCTTTTTGGAGTTAACGACCATTCCTGCGCGAGAGTATGCAGAAGAGATTGCATCCAGCTGTCGCTGCAGGCCGTCTGGTGTGTGGCTGGGCAGGGCAGCGTTGTCTGCGTATTGTGGATTGAAGATGGTGTCGTTTGTTACTTTTGTCACTGCTTGCAAACAGCGGATATTAAACAAACTGCCATCGAGCCTGTACTTGATGCGAACACCATCTGCAGCAGCAATGTTGTGACGAAAGACGAGAGTCACTGCTACAAGGAAGAGGTTGAAAATAACAGGTGCTAGGACACAACTCTGTTTAACTCCTGTGTTAACACCAAAACTCTTTGACAATTCTCCTTCCTGCACGACGTGGGCACTCATATCAGTATGGAATTCGCATAAGATGCTAAGAAAATGTGGAGGGCATCCAAATTTGCCCAGGACTTGCCACAGCAGGTCACGATTGACGGTGTCGAAAGCCTTTGTAAGGTCGATGAAGGCAATAAAAAGGTCACGATGTTGTTCCCTGAATTTTTCCTGCAGAAGTCTTGCAACGAAAATCATATCAGTGGTGCTCCGCGCGCGACGAAAGCCACACTGAGATTGTGGAACCACTGTATCAACAACGTATGTCAGAAGACGGATCAACATTACACGGACAGGTAGTTTACCTGTGACGCAGATAAGGGAAATGCCATGGCTGTTGCCACAGATAGCCCTGTCACCTTTATTCTTGTAAATCATTATTATATTAACATCTTTCCACTGTGTGGGAAGAATATTCGATGCCCACGCATTGCTAATGAAGGAGTGGAGTCGTTGTAGCAGCAGGTTGCCTCCGTATTTTAAAATTTCAGCAGGTATGCCATCACGGCCAAGTGCCTTATTGTTTTTTAAGTTATTTGTTGCAGCTGATATTTCTTCTATGAAAGGAATAGTATCAAGTTCTGATATGATGGGAAGTTGCGGCAGCAGATCAGCTATGGATTGATCCACAGGATTGTCCTGATTTAGCAGTTCCTGGAGGTGCTCCACCTAGCGAGAAAGGATGTCCTTCTTATCTTTGATTAGGGTGATCCCATCCTTTGTACACACAGGGTGCATGGAATCGGATCTCGGACCATAAACAACCTTTATTGCCTCATAAAACTGATGCGCCATATTTGCATCTGCATAGTTTTGTATTTCGGTAGCCTTGGAGAGCCACCATGTGTTCTCCATTTCGCGCAGTCGTTTTTGCAGTTGTGAACGCTGCAAGGCCCATCTGCGCTCTAGTTCAACTGAGTTGGGGTTTTGGAATTTAGCGACAAATGTTGCGTTCCGCTCGTTAAGCAACGTTTGTATTTCAGCATCATTGCTGTCAAACCAGTTATGATGTTTTCTGGTGCTGTAACCAAGCGTATCTACAGCAGCATCCATGACAGCCTTGCTCACTGTGTCCCACTGTTTTGTAGCGTCCGAGCTGCTTTGAAACTGCAGAGGTGAACAATCTGAGACCTGTGCAAGATTAGACGATATGGCTGCACGTAGGCTGGACAGGTCTGCTCCTCAGCCCAAGCCGCTGACGTTAACATTTTGGCGTCTGACTGGTTTTGGCGATTTTTGCAAAAAAAAAACAGCAGTTTTCGGTTGCCTTACCAACGCCCTAGCTCCTCCGCCGATTGCGCTAGACAGCTGTTCAACAGCTCAAACGGATCGGCCAGTCTAGTAGATTGCAATCGAAAAAAATTTAAATTTTTTACCTGGGGGGTGCGGGTTTTTGTGAGTGACGTCATAAGTGGAGGACTTTTAGGCCACCTTGCCTGGCCCTGGGCGCCAACCAGAGCCGGATTAAAGGGTAGGGGGGCCCGGGGCAATTTTTACTGGAGGGCCCCTATGACGCAATTCGTGACGTCATTGTTTATAAAAGATATGTTTTCGCTTATTTGCAAGGTTCTCGTTTGCTTTTTCCGATAGTAGAGAATGTGCTTACTCAACTGTACTTACAGGTAGC
>Ga0210059_1011182_pt1 | contig 13767 bp, 9 predicted proteins | sample Ectturendosymbi2_FD_188042 | JGI IMG/M metagenome (GOLD analysis project Ga0210059, IMG submission 188042) | Ecteinascidia turbinata endosymbiont from Florida, USA - Sample 2 (SPAdes) (version 2) | ecosystem: Host-associated > Tunicates > Ascidians > Unclassified | place: Key West, Florida...
TAACGGTATTCGCGTTAAACGGCATACGGCATTCGCCGGTTGCGAATGCCGTATGATGCAGCACTTGCGATAAATTCTACACCGTATCCTTAGCTTATCACAAAAACCAGACGAAGCTGAAAAAATGGAAAAAACGTAAAAAAGAAAAATGTAAGCCGCCCTTGAATTTAAGCCGCAAACATGATGACAAAAAAAACTTTATAAGCCGCGGCTTACAATCGAGTAAATACGGTATTCATTTTACACAATTTCAAACTTTTCCGAAAAATCTCTGAAAAGAGTCAAATTTCCAACCTAGAGGCAATATCCCTAAAAGTGAGAGCACTGTCAGTGAAAGACGCGTAAAGTGTCAGTGTCACTGGAAGGGCTCGCTCGCATCTGAATTGCCCGGATGTAACTCGGGAATGCGTCAAAGCGTTTAGTTTAGAGGAGTGGTTCCCAAACTTTTTTGTCCGCGGAACACTGCAAGGTTATTTTAAGTGGACAAGGAACACCCGCCAGAACTGCTAAGTAAACGTTAACGCTCTTTTCACCCAACTTGCCGTTATTAAGGTTTGGTACTGTAAACAAAATTATGCACAATGAAAGCAACCATAAAGCATAAACATCAAAAATTCAACAAGCACCTCTTAGTGAGAGCAATGTATTTGTTTTCTAGACTGCAGCAATTCTGAAAAGTTCGGCTTAATAGCTGATAGTTGAATTCTTATATCTGATGTAGTGTCCAATCTGGCGCGATACTTGGTCTTCGTACAGGTCGTGGAACCGTTTAGATTTGTCTATGGAACCCTAGGGTTGCGCGGAACCCACTTTGGGAATCGCTGCCTTAGAGCAGTGTTTCCCAACCTTTTTAGGCTTGCGGCACCCTACAGAAAAGAATAATAATTTACGGCACCCATAGCAATTTGCTTTGAGGTTTGATGACAGTTTGAAAATGTATTTTTAATGATAGGGTAAAAAAACGTGTTAGCTCGCGGCACCCCTGGGCACTGCAAATGGCACCCCAGGGCGCTGCGGCACCCCGGTTGGGAACCACTGGTTTAGAGAAAGGCATTGTTACGTAGTTCGACAGGGCGCGCGTGGTGGGGAGAGGAACGCAGAAGAGGCAGCACCAGACCAGAAGATGAGGAGAAAATTGGTGACAATGAAACGCACCTTGTACCAGCAATACCAGTCTGTAAAAGCCTCATTCGCGAGTGTGACACGTTCAGCTATAACTACTTTGTTCCACGTCTTGTGGTTCGGGTTTGCCAAAGGCTACTCTGCGACATTTCGCCGAGTTAAACCAGCATTTACAGCAATTCGCTGTGGCAAAATTTCGGGTTCACTCGCACTGAGGTGGGCATGCCATAGCCTGAAACATTTTGTTTTTACTCTTTCATCTGACCAGTGTCAAATGCATGCTCCAATTTAACATCCTTTTATCTTCGTGTGTCAGTTTCTTCACGTAGTTCTTTCCTTACGAGCAACGACGCAGGTATACATACGGGCTAACTGGTCCTTCGTCAACTCTATATGTCATACTCAAAAAGCTCTGCAAATTAGAGCATCATGAGATTCATCTGAACTTCTGACGTTCACTGCGTTATTAAACTGTTTCATTTTCTGTATGGCGGTAGTGCATATATCTGAATAGCTTGCATGTGCTGCATTCTTTTTGGTTCTGCACTGGAAGCGCTGCACGCCGCTCAAACGCACCGATAAAGGTGAATTTGACGTTGTATTAAAAGTCGTCTCGCAGGAAATGTACAATGCTGGGCCGAGTCCAAATTCAGCAATGCTTTCTTAAATTGCCATAACGACCTCATAAAGATCGGGTTACGGGTACCGCTGAGGCCTATGCAGCCATCCCCGCTGACAAACTAAACCGTGCAAAAAATCATAAACAGCCATGAAAATCTTAAAAGACTGCTACGTTCGTGTGAAACAGTGAAAAATTCAAACCACTAATTCACAAACGTTCCAGAATCGTGCTGCCTGGAAAGATGAAACTTCCGCTTATCACATGTTTTTTTTGTTGATTCCAGTGTTTCTTTGTATTCCTTTTAATATGTGTCTGGTGTGTGGGAAACTTCCGAATTATCCTGTGACCTATAACCTCTCATAGGCGCAGCCAGGGGGGTTAAAGAGGCCATGCTCCCAAATTTTTTTAGAACATATTGTCATTTTGTGCTATGACAGGCGTTTTCCAAAGAAAATAGTGTTATGCGAGTAAAATCAAACATTTTGGACCCCAAAAATTTTGGGCTGGCTGCGCCACTGTAACCTCTTCATTCTAACATCTGCTGCTTGGTTCGCAGATTTTCAGTTCTCTTCAGCGCATTACTCTCGTTAGTCAACAGACCTTACTCGTGCTGGTAATTACAGGCCTGCTTCTCCATATCAGTTGAAAATTGCATTTTTCCTGCATTTTTTCGTGTATTGCAACCACTGATAATTCAATCAATCAAGCTTTAGCACACATCATAGTACAGGTACAAGTGTTTATTTCTCAAACAAATTATGTCATAATTATGTAAACATAGGAACCCCAGTAGTTTAAGCGTTTCGAACGAGGTCACGGCGTTTGTCAGCACTAAATACAACTTGCTGATCAAACACCTATCTGAGCGAAATGTACCTTTATGTGTGATAAGAATGTTTGTGAGTTGATACAGCAATTAGAAATGCAAGCAAAATGAGACACTTGCCTTTCAGGTCCCTTGATGTTGACGGATTGAAGGCAAGGTGAGGTTTAAGCTCGTATCTATCCGCTGTTTAAAATGATTAGCACCCTGTTCATTTGGGTTCAACCAGTGCGGAATCCTACTGCTTGCTGAGTACATAAGCGTGATTAGCCCTTGCATTAGAGGTCTTCAACGCCTTCTGAATATTTGTTTTGATTTTCTCCAGACAGGAAATAGTGTTTAATAACAAACCAACAGTTGGTGTAATGTTCCTCCAAAACACAACAAACAGCCTGGGGCACCAAACGTGTTTCCTCAACTTTTGTATGTGTAAAATTTGCCGAACAAGTCCCGTACGTTGATAACAGGGACATTCAGAGGCAAGTGAAATCGCCTCATTGTGCAGCGAACAAGCTCAGCGCAACTTCACTCATTGCTCACCTCAGGGGCGGGTCCGTAAGTTTAGGGGGGGGCGATTTCAGTAATTTTTGGCAGTCAAGTCTCAATTTGCATTCAAGTATCTTTCCGAATTGTACAAAATCGTGGTGAAAAAAAGTACTTTCATAGGTTTTAGGAGGGACGATAGCCCCAATCGTCCCCCATTAGATCCACCCCTGGCTCAACTGCAATAAAAACACTGCGGTTCGTGCCCGTTGGTTGTAAATGTATGCTTGACGATAAGGGACAGGCGCACCCAATCTGGTTTGAAACGACTGCGCATTAACCTATCTTGTAACATCGAAACTCACATTACATCCCAAAAACTGTAAGCGTTCTTCCAAATAAAGTTACCTCTTCCATCAGGCGTTTGATCAGAAACAATCTGTATGCATTTGTTCACCGATGTGCATTTTCATTTAAGCTTCTCATCTTGCCGCACGTTTGAAATGTCTGATATTTTTCGCAAGTCTTCAGCTTTTCTCCCACTTTCCTACACTTGTGGATGGCGATGAGTAATTCTGGTAGTTACTGGTGCGCTGTGTCGGGTGTTTGTTTCTCTTCCGGTGTGCAAAGCAACAGAAACCTTCCCTGTGATGTGTTGTGATTGAGTGTTGTTTGTGTACTTGTGTACCATTGCTAGAGTTGGCAAAACACAATAGTCGTCGTGTATCGGAGTCCGCAAGGTTTCATGCAGAGGTGATGTCGTAAAACTGTTAGAAATCGAAGCTTTCAAGCTCTGATACTTCCTTTGGTTGAACCTGTAGCGGCGTCACGTGACAGCGTTTCACTCCGGTTTCAGTTGTGATCAACGACAAATATCTGTGTGGTCAAACATCACGGAGTTTCTGGTGCTCTTTAGAAAACGGCCTCGATTTGTGCGGAAATAGAGCTTAATTTTTCGGTCACTATACTCTTGTGCAAGATTTAAAAGTTTGCGGAGTAGGAATTCAAAACTTTCAAAATTGACATGGGCGGGCGCATGCTTTTGAAGTTGGAGCGGATGTCAAAAAATAATAATGACAAGATCCTACCCATCTCGCAATGCTGTTAATCCCAGTGATAGGGAACTAAAGCCTAAGACAAGCACGGATATGACATAATTGATTTGTTTCGTTGCCAGCGTCGTCACCATTCGCAGCGCGTCTTGCATCTTGTGACGTGTGAGACGTCGTCACATGCAAACCAAGGTAACTCGTTACGCGCCGCTGGGCGTGCAATAACAATGACCACACTAGTCGCAGGCAGGCATCATTTTGGAAGACTGACCGGCAGTCCAAACTAAGCTATCCATTATTTTGAGAATGAGCTGTTATTGGTACCGGACCACATGCTACATGTGGATGAGAAAAACGGATATTTACTGCTGTGACCCAATGGGCGGACCACCGTCAGCTGGTTGACCATTCGTGGCTGTGAAGCCGACTTTCCTGCGCCGACATCCGCAGCTGAACGAACATCTATGATGTCATAGAATGTATTACTCACCATCGTTTAAGTGACGTCGCTGCCATTAATAAACATAAGAAACAATTCGCAAATGAGCAAGCAAGCCTCTTTACAAGCTCGCCGCCAATGCAGACTTTGTGTAGGCGAGCGCGACGCGTTCACGAGGTTCAAGCTGCTAATCGTTTTTTATATGTATATTCTGACAATGATCGCAACAATATTGTGGAATCGTGCGTTCATAACGCAAAGACCGTCGCGCAACGGTGCAGCGCGGCAGGTGGCGGAGGAAGCCGGAAATATTTTGAACGACAACAATTCAGGACTGACGCTGTGTACGATGCCAGTGCGTTCATACAAATGCTCGGGCGTATTTTCTGTTGCTACGCTTTGTATATCGATCACGTTTCGCATACAGTTATTCTGCAGTGCTGTCAAAACGCTTTCAGCCCGCTACTTTTTGCGGATTTTGCTGCAAAATAAGCATGGTTCCTCGAGTGGGGTTTACAGATTTTGTTGACGATCGCTATCACAGAAAACTTGCAAGTAAAAGCAAATTGCAATAAGTAATGATTTTGTTTGTTCTTCGACCTTTTTGTCAAACAAACATTGTTTTGTTTGAGAAATAAAAGCTTTCAAGCTCTGATACACCCCATGGTTGAACCTGTACAGCGTCACGTGACAGCGTTTCACGCCGGGTGAACTTTCGACTGAGTCATTGGTTTGATTTGTGATCAACGACAAATATCTGTGTGACCAAAACATCACGGAGTTTCTGGTGAACTTCAGAAAGCCTCCTCGACATACTGCTTCAACTTTTCTGCAAAACACGGTTTGAATCAGGCTAATGGATCGCACTCTTTAGGTACAGACGCCAAAAAATGAAAACGACGATTGTTAACACAGTAGAAAAATTTATGACTTGTATGCATGGTGGAGTAGAAATTGAAAACGGTTCTTGCTGCTCATTTCTTTGCGAAAGACTACTTGCGCTGCGATAGCCTCTGTGCAGCTGACTTCGCTTTATGAGGTCGCATGGGTGAAGTTCCACTGGGCACCGTCCCTTCGCAGGACTGATGCATGTTGTCTAGGCTAACTTTAGCATGAGCCTTGTGCCAATGACTGCGTCGTAAGGTTATTTATGTTTTGTAAATGCTTTGTTTTGGGCCGGTCAACATACTGTGTGTCTCTTTCTTCTATATGCCCCAGGTCTCGTGCCAGTCAACTGCGCCGGAAAGCTTTCGCTCTTTCGTAAACGGATCATTCAACAGCTGTCAGTTTTTATTTCCGGAATTAATTTTTGAAAGTAAGTGCTGTACATTTTCACGGCGCCAAATTCCATCTTAAGTTCTTGAATGCTTTTTCTAAAACCGCAATTTATAGAAACCGAAGTGTTAACAATCCTGTCCTACCTGATTGGAAACCTTCGCGGAGCAGTGTGTTCAAAACATTTTGGCATTGACCGTTTGCTTAAAAGCTCCCAAACCGTGGGTAATTTCAATATGCTCAAGTTTCATAGCAGATGTTAAACGCATGGATCTCGGTTGAACACATAACTAGCAGGCGGCACCCAACCTAGTTTCAAACTTTCAGCAATCAAGGGTACAAAGGTCTGCAAAAAACTGTTGAGCACTTCAAAGCAACCTCGTTCTAACAGCGAATCGTTCAGTTTATATATCAGAACCAAACCATGTTTCAACCAAACGAAGACGACCGCACATCAAAATCCAAAAATCAATGTTGCTTCGTAAGCGTTAGGCAAAGTTTGTTTTGAAAAAGGTCACGAACTTCCATACGGTCAGTGCAGTACAGCCTTAGTTGCTGCACGTTACCCCACTTATGAGTCACAGAGTAAAGACGCTGTAGGTATTTATCAAACCGAACCGGTCACTCGTTTCGGCGGTGAAGGGAAAGACCTTCGGCTTTGCAACGGGCATGGTTATGAAGTGACAATGTCTCTGCGAAACATCTCCCATTTTGAACATTAAATGGACTTTTTTCATCAGGGTCATAACTGTTAAAACATGCTTTCTTGTACTGTAATTGAGATAAAAAAAGCCAAATGGCTGGAATCTAGAAAAATTGGAAAGCTATGACTGCCTATATCTTTTTATTTCTGCAGTTACCACGCTTAGGAATGTGGCGATTCAAAACATTGCGGACACTTGAGTGGCAGCAATTTTGTATCTTAATACTCGACAATTACTACCGTTTCAAAGGGAGAATATGATAAACAAGTAATTGAATGATGCATTTTCGCAGAGTTACGCAAAATGATGCACATCAGAGTTGTAAGCGGGCCTCAATTTGAAGCCTGCACCTGCCCCGAGCCCGACACTTCTTTTTGACAAATTTACCGAGTGGGTCAAGATATGCGCAACTGCGGGGTATCAAAAAACGTAGTGTACGGGTATACCTGCAGGTATATCACACCAAAGTAGCAACAACCTTGACTAAAACATTGGCATATAACAAACACAAAGTTAGCTTGTTAGTCAACGATAATACTGCGGAAGGTAATGCTTCTCAAGAAAAAGAGAAACTATCACGAAACTATCCACGATGGCTATGTGTTTGCAAATAAAATTAGCCGAAGAAAAATACAATCACTTCACTCACAGAAGTCATCTCGGTGAGCACAACAAATGTACGTCACAAAAGAAAATAATTGTTACTCTGAATGTTGTAAACACGTTTTGTATACAGACCCGCAATATATTGACAAACGTAAGCCCGAACTCTTCCCGAAACCCGACCCAACACGAAACGCCCGGCCCGACTTCAACTTTGATGCATATTTTATTCAAAGTCTGTTGCTAGAATTATATTTTTATATTTCCGGTTTAGGAGCGTTCACATATTATGAAAACACGATAGGGGACGTGAAACAATCTTGCGGTTGCTTTTGGAGGGGGATTGCCAAGATGATTACAGAATCAATATTTCCTAATATTTTGGCCGGGCTGTTTTTGTTTGTGACCGAGTAGCACCACCGCGAATTGGTTCGATATATTGTAATTCTACGAAAACAAGCTGCATGGATTTAATTTTGCGAAACTTGTTTTGTGTCAACACTACTTTTTATGCACTTCAAATGCCAGTGCTGCTCATATTCCTCATTGCTAGACAGGAATTTGGTGCGGGGACAAACAATCAAGCAGTTGCAGGGGATCACCACATCTCTCCATGCCCCTGCTTTGATGCGGTTCTAAAACCACTCGTACCTTGCTTTTTTGCGGAGTCAACGAATGCTTATAATGTAATTACGGGGTAGGATTGCTTTGTGCTTGCGGTTGCTTACAGATGTGAGAGGAAGGATTAAAAAAGGTGTAAAGATTCTTACGCAATATGTGAACGTTCTCATTGGTCATCCTAGGTCTTCGAAATGTAACAGCAACTGATAATCGCGAAGCACCCACATCGAGCAGATTAATAATTTATTATTTTCGTTGTTGGCAGCAAGCCTCAAGTTATGAATTGAATTCAAAAACATTGCGCATACCCAACGATCTGTTCTTGTTTAACGCTTAGCAGTTGTTTTCATTGGTATACACCTTTCGACAAAAATTCTTTCGCGGTTTTGCTTGCACTGATGCGGTAAGCTTTTGAAGGTTTGTTTTCCTGGGAGGGGGAACATAATTTTGTTGTCGATAGCATAATGTACAAAACATGACGTAATGCAACGTTTACTTAATTAAGCTATACATCGAAATTGGCAAAGCAGAAAAACACTCCTACTTCCAGCCGATGCTGTGAAACGTTTGGTGACCAATCAATGTCTCAAATACATTGAAAACATTTGTTTAGCTCAGTGATTCGCAAACTTGTTCGAGCCGTTACCGAAATCAAGGTATCGATTATGCCTTATTACCTTCAATATTTCACAGTGATCGCTCATAATATTGAACAACATTGTGGTTTTGGTTCCGCATTATCCCCCATTACCTCCGGGGGTAATTTACCCCCAGTTTGGGAAGCTGGTTTAGCCCAACGCGCCTACCTAACATTGCTACAGGTGAGGGCAATTGACCCGTTGCTACTACATATAAGTTTAAAAAGCCAACGTGACAGTTTAATGCAAATCAGACTCGACTTCAGTAAAACCCGTCTTAACTGGAGCAAAACGTTTTTTTCCTAGTAGCGTCTTCCTTCCACCTCAACGTTTTACCACTGTACCATTGATAACAAACCTAACCGTCAGATCTATAAACGTTTATTGCAATTGTTATACATTGCGAAACGATTGTGAAAAGACTTCACCGGCAAAGTGTCCAGAAGTGACCTTAAAGTTTCAAACACCAACACTACGTCTAGCGCAACGATATGCTGAGGGTGTTTGAACTGAACGTGATTTTTGTCGTTTAACCTTCTTCAAAAGCTTACCGAAAGCATATTATTCAAAAACAATAAACCTGATTACCCGATTTTGAATGAACGTAATCTTATATGAAGTAACGTAGGTGACATCTTTCACATATTTTTGTGCACAAGATTGCACAGTTTTACATCAGTCGTTTCAATCATTGCTTTGCTTCTAGCATTTTTGTTAACCTGTGCACACATAGATTGGTCAGATTGGTAATGTATTGACACAATGTTTTAGCAGCTTTTCTGCTCGCGTCTCGGTTGTACAAACCAACTGGTAGCCTCTGAAGCCTCTTACGTTTAAGAAGACATTGTCTTCGGCTCTCATTCGTAAATTGTGAAGTATAGGAATGCTCTTAAGTTTTGGATGTTACTGATTTAGTCACCCACTTCATGAAGCAAAAGGCAACAATCTTTAACGTTTGAAAAGTCCCTGCCGACATATCTAACAGTGTGAGTAGACGTACTAGTTTTGGGACTTGTGTCTCAATCAGTTACCCGTTAGTCCCATAAGACAAAACCGGCTGCAGGTAACATTAATTAGTTCATGGCAGGAAAGACGCAAACACCAATGTGTTTTCCAAAACCCGTTTTTTGCTGTGCTCTTTTCAGTTTCAACAAAAAATGTCACACGTTTACCGGATATCGGACAAACTTACAGACCTTACTTGTTCTAAATCGAGATGCTTTAAGTCTTGTGTGACCTTTTATCGAAAAATATGTAATGTAACTCACGCAGCGTTTGTGACACCAACGTTACGGACTCGTAATACTTCAGAGACGCACACAAGTACCGCTTTGTGCAGCACTCCAGCGCAAACAAACGTCTCCAACCAGTTTAAGCAGCGAAGCCTGCAGCGTTACCGGGGTGGACGTTTTTAGATAAAATTTTCCAAACCTGCGTCCTTTTCGGCGTGCTTGGCGTTTGGATTTTCCTGCTTTTGAGCTATTGGTAGTCTGTCATGGAAAATAATTTAAAACGAGGATGGCAGGAAAACGGTGATTCTCCTAAGTTGCCATTTCCTGACACGCGACGTTTATGGTTAATCATGATGGATGATATAAAGGACATCCAACCCTTTTTGAACCCACTGTCTCTTCTACGTCAACATTTACTTCGGACCTCTTTGGTCTATATTGGTGAAGCCCAGGCATGATCGTCACATACATACCCTTCGTTTGCCCCAAACCACTGAATAACTTGTTTAACACAACCAGCTATTCTGCCACTCTTTGCATTGTACGGTCTGCTCAGGTGACATCGCTAATAGTTTTTACCACTCCGAAAATCTTTCGCCATAAATTTGGAAATTTTTTTGGTTCTTGCGATCCGCAAAAACGTTTCACTGAAATAGTCAAAAGCAAGCACCAATCAATCGCAGAAATCTATGTCACAATCGTCATTTTACAATGGGTTTGATTTTGTTTCCATGTAACTGTGTCCACGGCTTGACCGTATTACCTGTTAACCCTATAGCACCCTAAAGTACAGCGGGAGGGCTGAGTCGCGTGGTGCGCTTGCCGTGGGGGACTACATCTGTTTGGCACGAAACAACTCACCAACAACCAGAAAATTATCACTGGCATTTTGATAAATTTAGTAAGCATTAAGATCAATGTCTACTAGTGCAGGGATCGGCAACCCTTCCTTAGTCACGGACCAAATACAAACTCTCCAAGGTATGGCGGGCTGTACTAATTTTCCACCAACAATCCCTTTCTTGTTTGTCAGGTTACTCTCGAGATTCAGTTCATGGCGAAAGCCCAAATTGACACACAGTACATTTATAGCACAGTGCGGTTTCTCATTGGTTCCTCACACCTATGCAATACACGAAGTTGCAAGGAGGGCAGATTTCATAAAATAGACCACTAGGCGAGCCATACAGTTACAATTTGTAAAGGGGCTGCGAGCCGGAGCCGGCCCCCTGGTCTAGTGTTCACTATTACAACTCATTCCTTTTCCCGAGGTGCGTCTGGATATCACCGACCGACATGCAACTAGTTTAAGGTGACGTCTCATGAACTGGTAACAGTAGTTGTACAGAGTGTAAAATCCCAATCTAAACAAATGTTTGGTAAGAGCGCGTATGGGCCAGTACACGAGCAAAATAACTACGGCTGCGTTAGGTTTGAGACTGAGCGCACGCGCAAAAAGTGCTTAAAACAACACTTCGAGTCTTGTACTGTACAGCCTGACAAAAGACATGGACATCACATTTGTAAAACGTGTATTGCTTCCTGATGTGTTAACACACGCTTAACTACCAAACCCCTTCAGGCAATATCAGCACATGACCACAGCAGTTCGTTTTGGGTTTCCGCCAATCACCCCACTTTATTGGACGACGCAAATGTAAAGCATCGAGATGTTGGGTAGCGTTACAAAGTTTAAACCCGGAAACGGCAGTTACAAGACTTTTCATGACGATAGCTGTGGCATGCAATCTACCGTTGTTTCACAAGCACAGCTGGTAAAGCTGAATCCCATAACACCGGATCATAAAGGCAAATAGGCTAGACGTAACATCGCGGGGTTGAAAAGCACAATTGAACAATTGTAATATTGTTCGGCAACACAAAACGGAAACCTTTTTTCACGAAAACGCCGCATGCAAGCCGAAATCACGTTGGCCTTGCCACGAACGAACTGCGTTTGAATTGGCGTGTTTGTGAGAGCAAGCACAACCTCTTCGCGCTCTGAAATCACCATATGCGGTCAAGTACTGCACTGCACTCCACAAGCGCCTGAAGGGCTGAAACAGAGACGATGACGCAATCCCAAGCTTTCGTGTACAGCAGCAGTCAACACAGGGCTCGAGTTGAAACACATCCGCGTCAAAATCGGTACTTTATGACAATCGTTAGCGCATCAGCTAAGATAGACGCTACTATCGAGGAATGGTTAACCTGCGAGTAAAGATAGCAACGGCCTGTAAAGACAGAATACAGCGGCGAAACTTTCTTATCATAACGTTCCATTGGCCTGGAAGCTCGGAGAAAACTGGTAACAGCTATATTTACTGGTATCCAACTCCTGCCAGCGTTTGTTTTAAGTTTTGTGCTAATTCCATGCAAGCAGGAACACTGACACCATCCTTTCCGATAACAACACCATAATGTGTGTTAGCAGAATAAACAGCAACAGACTGCGGCCCACACCTGTATCCTCCACAGCCTTCGATATTATTGATGTACATGTGCTTTTTGCCTTCAAAATTGTTTGAGCAGGTTTCATTTTTAGCCAGGTGTCCGCTGCATTCTTCAAGCTCCTGAGCAGTTATCTGCGGGCAGCTGCCGTACTTTCCCCAAACTGCTCCATCTTTGCCAATAATAGCAGCGCTTTTGACATCGCCACTGTTTTTGATTCCTGACGCAACATGAGGATCCCACGACATGTTGATGTTCAAATATTCGGTAAAACTGTCTTTACTAAAATGTCGGCAGATCGATATCCGTCACCATCCACACTTCCTTTACCTAGCTGCAGTGAAGCCGGGCGTGGTCTTGACTAAATAGAGCGCGCGACAGCCTGTGGTCTGTTTCTCCAGTTGAGAGAAAGAAGCGAGGAAAAAAATGTGCGCTTGGTAATCTTCTGTTGCTTTGGGCGCATGGGCGTCCTTCCAGCACTTTCGCTCGATAGCGCCGTCTCCCTCTCAAGTTACTGAAAATGCGTGGGTCGAATATCGGGCTTTTCCTCAACGTTAAAAAACTTCAGTGGTTTTCATACACGCTTAGCAAAAGTTATGGGAGTCGACGTTGGATAATGCACTGTAGCTCAAAGGTACATTCATTCAATGAACAACTGCAGTATAAACGACTTGTGCTAACTGCTTGGTAACGAGTGCCTGTCAACTGCAATGCACAAACACACAGTCTGGTGTAAAACGACTTCACTTGACCTGTGGCGAAACCAATCGATTTTCGAAATTAATCCCAGTTCGTCAGACGTCAACATGTAGTTACCTATATAGTCCACGATATTCGATGCCTTCATTAAAAACAATTCGTATGCATTTGTCCAGCGATGTGCATGTTCATCTAACTTATCTATTGGCTTGCTTCGCATGTCTGATGCTTTCAGCAACTCTTAGTTTTTTCCCACTATCATGAAAGGTTGCTGTATGACGAGGAGCGAATGAAGTGGGCTCGTTGCTGGCGCGTTGTTTCAGTAGATGTTCCTTTCCACCAGTATTGCTTGCGCGTTCCGACTAGCACCTACTCGGTCTGTCGTACGTTGTGATCAAGCATTTTTGTGCTCCTCTTGTGTCCTTTGAGTAACCTCTGTGATATCAAGCACAAGTCTGATCCAAACAGGCAAATAATAAAATAGCTAAAGCTTTCTTTTTGCGATCGAGAGTTGTCCACTGGACGTTGTTCGTTCATGCACAGTTGAATGTTCGCCCATTGCCTTCAGACTGCTTCCGTAAAGACCTGTTCTTGATGAAAGAGTAGAAAACCAGACCCGTAACATTTTTCGCCCCTCCTGGAAAAATGTTTTGGACATAGTTTAAAAAAATTGGGTCCTTCTCAGAAAACTCTTCGCCCCCCTGGTGTCCCAAGCAGCGTACGGTCCTGTAGAAAACACTATCAGTGATTTGTTTCTACGATTTTTTGAAAAAATGTTTTTCATTGATTATCTCGTTATTTTCTGTACTGATAATTTGTATTTTTGTATTTTACGGTTTGTACAACAGGGCCGTCGCCAGCGGGGGGGGACAGTGGCAGTGGCATAGCCAGACCAAAAATTTGGGGTTGCCAAAATAGGTGATTTTAGGCGAATAACACCATTTTGTTTGGAAAAACGCCTCTCAAAGCACAAAATGGCTATAAATTCTACAAATTTGGTGGG
>Ga0210059_1011183_pt1 | contig 13764 bp, 5 predicted proteins | sample Ectturendosymbi2_FD_188042 | JGI IMG/M metagenome (GOLD analysis project Ga0210059, IMG submission 188042) | Ecteinascidia turbinata endosymbiont from Florida, USA - Sample 2 (SPAdes) (version 2) | ecosystem: Host-associated > Tunicates > Ascidians > Unclassified | place: Key West, Florida...
TCATTGACAAGCTTCCATGTTTTTTTATATCATGATGGCATTTTTGGAAAGCTTGTTTATAATAATTTTGTTTGGAGATTTCTTTTAAGTGAGTAAGCTTATTTCTGTAAGATTTGTATTGTCTAGAATAGAGTGAACCTGGTCGAGCGGGTAATCTCTATTGCTGCTTGCCTGTTGCACCAGTGGACTTGGCGTTCTTTTCTTTGCGTGTTCGCATCTCCCATAAGGAGACGCAACAAAATTATCCCAACTGAAAAGTGAGACAGTCAGAACATTTTGGCGCTTTTGTTAAATTCTGTGAAGTATTCAATGACACTAATCTATTCTGTACATAAGACATAGTTGTTTTGTTTGTTGTAAGGTGTGCAAGGTGATGGTCCACGCTTATACACAGAAAGCACAGTTCTTAAAGGATTACAACCAAACACCCTGTATACCATAAATATTATGGCCGTGAATTGGGTGGGAAATGGGGCTTCAGTCACCATACGCCAGACTACAAGTAAGTTTCTGGTTGTACAAGTAAGTTTTTGGTTGTACAAGTAAGTTTCTGGTTGTACAAGTAAGTTTTTGGTTGCACTTCAGATGGTAAATATTTTTCATGATTGATGAAGCTGTCATATGAACTGATCATTCACGGTCATGGGTATGCGGATGGAAACGATTCGGTGTGGCGAATAATGGCAAAAAGCAAGCCCTTGGTGGAACCAAGAGGTGAAAGATGCTATTCAAACAAAGAAAGTAGCCTACAAGGCATGGCTTCGCAACAAAACCAGATCGTTTTTGCATTCGCGGTAAGTCAAAGGGCGAAAATCCGCAGCACTCACGGTGAAAAAGTCCAAAATGCAATCTTGGCAGAATTTCGGACATAAACTGGATTCCAATTACTGGAAAGCAAACAACGTGTCCTGGCTAACCATGCGGCGTCTCTGCGGCAAATGATCTCATACTGCTAGATCCATCAAAGACCACAACGGCGGTTTACTCAGCAACGAGGGGACATCTTTGGAAGATGGAGAGAGTATTTAAAAAAACATCGGAACCCAGTCGTTATCACACTAATGCATGGGAGCAGCTTTGTTGTAAAACGCGGGGGGACAACTTGGTGTGAAACCAATAAAGTTATCGGGTCGATGCAGAAGTGGCGTTTTATATATACAGATTCCCAATCTTATTTCTGGAGGTGTTCAGAATTAGCTGAAGAAAAATCACAATCACTTCACCCACAGAAGTTACAGTGGTGAGCACAACAAATCTACGTCACAAAAGAAAAAATCATTACTCTTAATGTTATAATAACTTTGTATGCAGGCCCGAAATATTTTGACAAACTTAAGCCCGAGCCCGGCCCGACCCGAAAAACCCAGTCAGACTTATAACTCTGCACCATGTCTAAAGTGTAATTCTAAGAGTTCTACTTGCATAACGACACCAAAATATATTTGAGATTAAATAAAAATGCACAACGGTGAATTGGCAAAATGTACCAAGTTTCATTTGCATTAACACGAAAAGAATATCCCGGAAAACTAGGTGTCACCTGCCTGCAAAGCAAATGTTTCGCACTTGGATGAAAACGTTGCTGCATTGCAGGTTTGGTTTTACTCAAGTAAATCAGATGACTTACGAACCAAATAATCAGCACAGGCACTAAGTCACAAAGTGTAAGAGTCACGGAAAAACCATCGTTTGGGTTTGTTGGTCACCACTTCCGCGACATTACAAGAAGTTAGGATAAATGTATATTTCATCCTTAAATTCCGAGTCAACTCCCTACGTTTTGATCTATAGATCAATATTCAAATAGGCAAATACTGTAGGTTACTTCTACACAGGAGCATCGCCAGTGGGCGGGCCAGTGGTGGCCCCCCCATTTGAAATCGGTGCCCCCTATTTCACGTTTGGCCCTCCGGTTGCTGCGTACATCCAATACTGTAGTTTTAAAATGTGGCCCCCACTTCTGGTTTTTGGCCCTACACCCTGCTGCCAAATCCTGGCGACGGGCCTGCTTCTGCAACGTTTTGATTGAAATCCTGTTCACTAATGGTTGAAGACAATCTTTTGCGAAACTTCCCATCCCAAAACTAAGTCTGCACAATAGTGCTGCTTTTGTCTTTATCAAAAGCTTCGCAGAATTTCCCTGAAAATCTAACTTTCTAACATTATATACACTAGCATCATAAAATTAAACGCTGTCTGTTTCTGAATACGTGACAACCAGTGTTGCCTCTAAGGTGCGCAACTGGGCAAATGCGCAGTACCGACAGACAATTTACGCAGTGCTGTCTCGTTCTCGCGCACTTCCAACATTCTAAATTTAGTATACGGTATATATATATATATCGCATAGCCCTTTCAACGTTGGGAACGCTTCACTGTTTGTGTGTCTGCATGGTTGCGCAGTTGCACGCGGTTCGTGCGCAACATAACAAACATTTGCTCAGTGTAGAATTTTCTTAGAGGGAACACTGGTGACAACCAACGTTACAGCAAAATCAGTTACATTTTTGCACGGAACAAATCATGGCTGTACTGTCGTCTCTCACATGTGCAGTTGTAACACTCTCACTGAGGAAATAACCTTTCAAACAGTAGCCTAAATGTGGCGGCAGGTAGATGGCGCCACATGTAAATAAAGGGTCACCGCTAGATGGTGCCCATGAGTAACAAGTCACTGTGATAGTCACCACAAGCGAATTATCGTAATTCTCTTATCCCTATATAATGATAGTGCAACCTAGTAGTAGAAGAGTGAACTCAGTGAGGGAGCTCTATTGCTGCTGGTTGTTTTCCTGTTAGTTAATGCCCCGAATTGCCATCTTTCGCTTGTGCTTGCCTCAGTAGTTCAAGGCGATGCAGTAAACTGCTGCAATACCACAGGGTAAAATGTCTGACAGAAATAGTTAAACATCTTTCGCTGTCTCTAGAAACTTGAAAAATGCTAACAATTATTTTTTTGAGGCTAAAATTCATAAACTAACAGAATCAGTGGTACCAAACTCTGTTTCAACATCAACTTGACTATGTGTGGCCTACCATCTAACATGAATAGTTCTTCACATGAAACGTGACAAACATCAATTTCATTTTTGAAACCTCTCCAAATAGAAAACCTAAAGAGAAAAAATTGGGTTGGACATGGCATGCTTTGTCCCCCGCGCCTGAAAAAGTGGGGGGACACGTCCCCCGCGTCCCCCACCAAATTGCGCCCATGCACCAATGAACACAGAGGAGCTATATTTAGCGGAGGAAAATACCATCACTGCAGTCGAGGTCTTCCTTACTGCCAAAACACTGAAGGCTGCAGGTTGTGATGAAATCCGACCTGAAATGCACAAGGTATTGAATCGAGGAGTTCTTTGGCTGACCGGTGTGTGTTAAGTGGCCTGGTGTTCTGGAAGACCATCGAAACATTGGCAAACTGGAATGATCATTCCCATACATAAACAAGGAGACAGGAGTAAATGCATCAAATACCGGTGCATCTCTCTCTTTAGACCTCCGTGGAAAAAGTATATGTCAAAGGCGAAATAATTGAATGAAAGTTGGATGATGTGCAGTGTGGTTTTCGTCCTGGCCTTAGCAACACGCACCAAATGTTCTCTCTCCAGCAAAGTTTTGAAAAATCTTGGGAGTATGCCAAAGGCGTCAACACATATTTTGTTGACCTCGAGAAAACATACGACCGGTTCCTCGTGAAAAGTTTTGGGGAGTGTTGCGAGAGTACGGTGTTGACGGCCACCTGTTACTGGCCGTCAAGTCATTGTATTCCTGGTCAGACGTTTTTGTCCGTATCGGCGGGTTTAAATCACAACCGTTCACCGTTGATGTTGGACTCCGTCAAGGGTGTGTGCTGTCACCACTCTTGTTCATACTCTAGTGTATATGAATTGGATAGACAGTAACAGCTGAATTATCGAGAGTTTCACCTTTGGAAGCTGCAAGATCAACCGTTTGCTTTCTGTGGACGACCTGGTCCTGCTTGCATCTTCTGAACAGGGCCTTCAATATGCACTTGATCGGTTTTCTTCTGCGTACGACCAAGCCGCAATGAAACTTAGCACTATAAAGACCGAGGTATTATGTCTCTCCAGAAACCAACGCAGTGCACGCTGCAAGTAAGCAGCAGGTCAGGTTAAGACGTTCAAGTACCTTGGGTTGTATTCACGAGTGAGGAGATTGATACACGGATTGGTGAAGCAAAATCAGTTCCGCGTGAGCTTTATCGCTATGTGGTCACAAAACAGGAGTTTCAAGCACCGCAAAGCTTGCAATTTTCAAATCGGTATTTGTTCCGATCCTCATCATGGTCATGAATCTTGGGTAAAGAGCGCGATCCAACAGGAAAGCGTCCCAGAATTTGTCCAAACACCCGGTCGTGTGACTACATCTCCACATTGGTGTAGAGCAGTGTTTCTCAAACTTATTTATTCCATCGCCCCCTTTTCACTCTCACCATGTCGTTTTCGCTCCCCAAGCCCGATAAAGCAAACCCAAGATAGTAAATTAAATAATTTTATTTAAAGAAAGTACTAAATAGCTGAACCAAGCCATTAAATAGCTGAACTAAGCAACTGCATTACGACGCTAATATTACGTTCAGAATTCTTGTGAAAATATCTCGTAATCCAGGGCTACGGAGCCGGAGTGCCGGAGCTGGGCATTTTGCCCAGAGCCGGAGTTCAAATTAAAAATCAGAAAGAGCGGGAGCTCAGTTTAAAATTTAGGACCAGAGCTGGAGATATGGCCATTTGGGAGGTAGATCCGGCTCCGCATCCCTTCCTAGATGCTAACGGTTTTGCCAGATAGACTTACGTGTGCTTTTTATAGCACACTAAACGCGATTGTTACGAGTTACGACATTAGCCTGCAAAATGTATATGCAAGCCTTTGATTTTTCTTTGGTTTAACAATCGCTAAGGATGTGACATCAAAGCTAACAGGCGTGGTGTTACTTGTTGAACAATGGTTCTTAAACACTGTTCTAAGAGCCGCATGCAGCTGCCATGCAAACTTTGTGCGGTTTTTAGCAATCTTTCTGCGACAGATTCTATTTGAATAAGAGCTGATGATGCCTACTTCGTAGGCGAAATATATACTCTGTAAGAGCTTGGTGGCTGATTCTTTGCTGGGAAAGGATTCCTTTCGTTAGGCAGTGTCTTTCAGTAACACCTATGATATTTCGTGTGACGGCATCGTTAGTGCAATAAAACAAAACGTGTCAATTGACTTGTGGTAAAATTTTTTAGTGCTCCCCTTATTGAAAAAGGTTTGGTATATTCTATTAGTTTTTTGCACTTCGTTTAGTTCATTTTTCATTCAACTTGAGGTAGGTCAAGACCATAAAATATTTGTGTGAAAACGAACAGAAGCCGGAGCTGGAGCGGAAGCCACTAAAACAGAGAGCTCCTGAGCCAGAGCCATACTCATTGAAACCAACAGCTGCGGAGGCGGAGCTGTGTCATTTTTATGACGGCACCGCAGCACTGAATAATCCACTCTGTAACCGGGCACATAGAAGATCTAGAGTAAAAATTTTAGCAGATAAAGTGCTTCAGCAACAACCTCCAACGATTATCACAGTAAAACAAAATTTGCAAGAAACTAACAAGTCATAATATTAAGCAGCTGAATTTAACTCGATGATGGGATTAGTGGTTGAGCATTTTTGCCCCCTTTATGTTGCTTCGCCCCCTATCGCCCCCTTTGTTTTTTTGGTCCCTTGCCATTCAAAATCGCCCCCAAGGGGGCGATTCTGCCTACTTTGAGAAACACTGGTGTAGAGCCAACAGGACTATCTGAAATCGCTGTTGACCGTGAGCTATTCAAGTCTGACTGGGGCTGTTGACCCCGCGAGCTCCCAGGGAGGAAAAGCGCTTATGAAAATGAATGTGTTACAAGTTTGCGTGGTACGAAATAAGTTTGACATGACGCAAGATAAGTTTGACATGGTATGGTAAAAGGTGGAGATGGTCTATTTTTTATTATGGGTGTAGGTATATTCATATCATGAGGCGATGAAAAACTTTGAGTTCATTTACCATGAAAACTTTCTGTGTAGGTTTCACCCATGAAGCTGGGAAAGCCTGGAGTTGAAGATCAAGTTCCGCCATTTTTTTGCAGAGCTCAGTCCACCAAAAAATTTACAAGTTCTTCAAGGGACAGTAACATCCACCATGTTTGGATTGCAGTGGAGTGCAATGGTCGCTGCTAATAGCTACATCATTAAAGTTTCTCCATCGGATCGCTTGCCCATTCGAATATTGGATAACCACATAGTTCTGAAGTAATTTGACCATACTTCTTGAAATATCACATGCGTGACTGTGTAAATGAAACCGTGAAGGAAATTTATACGCTTCGCACGTTATTTGTTTCAATCACTATGATAATTAATGAATCTAATCACTGTGATATAATCAATCTAATCAGTGTAGTAAGGTATAATCAATCTAACGACTATGATTAATCAATCTAATCACTGTGATTATTATCGACCTAATCATTGTGATAATTAATCAATGTAATCACGGTGATAAATTAATCTGCTAATCTTTGTGATGTAATCAATCTTATCGTAATCACTGTGATAATTAATCAATCTCATCATTGTGATTTAATCAATCTAATCGCTGTGATAAATCTAATCATCCAAGTATCTTCACTCCACAGGTGAAATAAGCAAGGAATCAATCGCAAATTTTTAATAGGAAATCGATTTCACGTAAAACTACGCTTCATCAGTCCTTACATCTGCAAGCAACGCTAGCAGGTGTGAAACGTTGAAAGGCTAAAGCAAGGTCAGGGAAAATACACAACCTCAAGACTGCAGTGTAACATAGCACAACACCAACTGCGATAATTAAAACTGGAAATTACCTCTTACTCAACTGAAAATATTCACTGCAACTTCAAAACTTAGTGCAAAAGTTACATGGACTAAGACTAAAACTCAACGCAAGCAACAAAGATGTGTAAATCTTGGGTAAATTTGTGATTGATTCCTTGCCTATTTCACTTGTGGAGTGAAGTTACTTGAATACAGACATGCGCAAGTTTGAATCATCGCAAAAGATGGAAGCAGAGGCCAATCGGTTGATTCTTCTAAAGCCTATAGAAAACCTTCTAGAGCTTTTAATTGTAATCTAATCATTGTGATATAATCGATCTAATGACTGTGATAAAAGCACTGTAATCACTGTGATAATCTATGTACCCTCCGCTACCCAGAAACCTCCTTCCTGACACTTCATATGAGATATCACTCTCCGCCGTCAACATCGCTGGGGAAAGCGCTCCAAGCAAAATCAAAGCAAGAACACGTGAGTCGTGATTCCTATTTTCCTTGCATGGGCTCAGCAATTACGAACAGTTCGATTAGTAATACAACAAAAGCCATGATGATGATGATGTTATTTCTACAAGAGGTGACAAGCCCACAAGTAGAGGTGAAACCGGGCAATTGCCCATCCTGGAATTTTTGAAAAACATTTTGAAAACGTTAAAAACGTTTTTAGTTGTTAGGTAATACAAGTTGCTATCATTTCCCCCCTCAAAATATCAGCTGGCTGCGCCCCTGGGAAGTGATGTCGTTGCTATAGGAATAAGTTTGTAATGATACCTAAATATTAAATTTAACTTGGAGTTTTTTTATCACAGTTCACTTCCTGTTTAGTAAAACTTTAAATTGAGTAGTATGAATACCCCTTTCATTTACTGTAATGCTTGAGGTCAAGTTGTTCAAAGCAGCTGTTGGCGTAATCGCTATAAATCGTCTTGAATAGAGTATGTTTTCCCAACTGATGAATGTCGTGGTTAAGTTGCTTACACCTTGAAAGACAAATGATTTTGATGAGATGTTTTGTTGACATGCGAATAAAAAGTTTCATTTTATTTGATCAATATCTGGCTGCATAGTTCTGCCATCGAATCTTGCGTTTTCGGCGATGATTACTTTGATTGGAGCACACGAAGCAATTCACTAATTTTTCTGTGCTGTAAATGGAAACCTCCGTCAAATCAAGCATTTCGAAAAGCTCATGTCCGTTTTTGTACAAACCCTGCGATGTGGTTCCAAACTTTTGGCTGAATGTCACTTGGATATTCTTAATGCTTGTTTGGGATTTAGCTCTGATCCCTGTAGTAGCGGCGCCTATCGCTATAATAGACTTGTTTAGTTATTCCAGCCATTCATCATTTTGTCCGATAATTGTATTCGCGCCACAGACGCTCAACAAATGCAAATTGTTTCCAACTTTAATTTAAGTTTTATTTTTGATCAGTGTCAAAGTGCTTGGCCAAAGCAATAGATTTTGAAGCTCAGCGTTTCAGGTAAGCTCGGCATGCGTTTAGGATGTGCACAAAACAATGTTGTGTGGAATTGGTGTGCTCACTATGTGTTGCGGATATGCGGGATGTGTTGCGGGTATGCACAACTTTGGCAAAATGGGTAAATAGCAAATAAACACACAGTAAGCGGATCCACAAAAATGACGTATGTAGGAATTCCAATATTGTTCTTGGTTTTGTCTGCATAAAGATATTGCTTACTTTCTTTATCAATGTCCAGTTTATACTTCGATGTCAAGTTCTAATATCAAGCTCATACATATCGATATCAAATTCACATTTTCATTTATTTAGTTATTTTTTGTTAATTTTAGTGAGAAGTCTGCATAGACGTTTTCTAACAAGCCACGTATTTTTATACTGTGTGAAAAGAAGCCTGCATACAAGTCGTTTCATTAACACTTTTGCTGTTCCTTTCCCACAAGTATAACTTGTCCAAAGTTGCAGTGAAGTTTCAGACATCAGGCTGGACATGATCCGAAAATATCGAGATCATGGTTACTATTCCACTCATAACAAACAAGATACGTCGGACAAACTATCCATCAATCAAGCGAATAACACTTCTTATTTCGTATAATGTTGGCGCTTAATGTTTTCAGGAAACGATATCACTGCCCAGATATTAATGGAAGGGTCCAGCAACCCTTAAAACGAAGCACTCAGCTCGTTCCACCCTGTTGTCAAAGTTATGGCGGCTGCACTCTAAACCTACTGTGCTATGCACAGGGGATGGGTAGTATGATGCAGAAAGAAAGCAGCACTGAAGCTCCAGGTCAGGTTAGGGACATGCGACCTATGAGGCCAGGTTAGGGACACAGGTTAGGGACACGTGACCTCGGGGCCTTTTATCGTAGGTGGTTATTGAACGTTGTTCATTGGAACACCAATAGCAGATACTACTCATATCTCAGGCTGAAGTTTTACATAGACTTCAAAATGTTTTTATTTTAAATCGTTAAGGTTCGGCCAACACAGGCTGTCTTTCCAAGGCCAGAAAAAATTTTGTGGAAACCAGTTTGAAAACATAAGAGTACTGTCTTCGAATGAGGAATATCATATTCATTTCGATCGCATGTTTGTTTTTTTCCGTAATTACCGAAAAAAGACTTCAGAGACTTTTACAAGAATCCAGCTGCGGCTTCAGTGCCAGAACAGGTGCGGAAAACCTCACATATGCTAGTCAGGCGATGTAACACATAGGTTTTCGCAAACCTAATCAAACTATTGCTATTCTTGAAAAAGGCGCTGAGAAGTGCCTCATAGTACGCAGACTTGAACAACTTGAATTTTTTTAGCTTTTCTAAATTAAATTAGAATTGAAATTAGAGCTAACTCAGGTGTCACAATTAGAATAGAATTAAAATTAGCGGAATTTCGAGAAAGGGAAATGAACCGAAATTAGACTTACATTTACACAGAGCAAGTTTAATCCAAGTTCAATTCATGCCCAAATCTGGATTCATTCTAATAAGCATGAGAATAGCACAGATTCGTACGCCAAGACTGGCGCGTTTCTCGCTGTACAATTCGCCTGCATGGCTAAAGCCTCGTTTCGACGGAGACGATATCGCTATCATACCCAGGAGTTCTCGAGCAGCAGCCATGAGATATGGTAAACGATGTTCGTTTTTCCCAGCCTTTCTCTGATCATGTACCCCTTCAGCATTTCGACAGATGAGCATGTACCCCTAAAATTTCTTATAACAAAATACTTATAACTTTTAGATTTTTAGAACTATAGACAGGGCTACCATACCGTCCTTATTTGTAAGATTTATCCTTTTCTTGAAGGGGGCTGTCTTAGAAAGCTCATTGCACTTACTTCTAAGAAATGCACTTATTTTGTACATACGTCCTTATTTTATCTTATTTTCAGCAATTATGTCAGAAAGCGACTTGAAGCAACAAACGATTTATAATTTTGTTCCTACTTGCATGGCCAAAAGTTTAGGTCCACCACGTAAAAAGTGAAAAATATGCCAATAAATGTTATTCTTATTTTTTAATACAAATCGATGGTAACCCTGACTACAAAGGTAATGATCTTTGAAAAAATATTAACTGACGTATGTGTAACTTTTTGGAAATAAATATTATATTAAATATGTTTCCCTTTGTGAGCACTGGGGCACCAGACAGGAGCGCAGTACTCTGCGACTGAGTGCACCAGGGCCAGGGTGGCTATTCGCAGAGTTGTTGCTCCAGCACCCCAGCCAGAGCCAGCAAGTCGCCTCTTGAGTGCGATGCGTGATGTCAGCTTCTTGCGAAGTGACTCAAGGTATCAGCGATACGTGAGCGACCTGTCCAACGTTACTCCGAGGTATTTGGACTCGGAGCAGAAGGGCAGGGTTTCATTGTTGAAGTTGACTTTCATCTCACGTTTGGCTTCCTTGTTGTTAAGGTAGAAGACTGCCGACACCGTTTTTGTAGTGCTGAGCTTTAGCTTCCAAGTCTGGACTTATTCATTTGCGGTTGCCATGTCCTTGCTCAATACCCCTTCCACTGCCAGCCAATCTCCATAGGCATGCATGATTGCTAGGTCGTCAGCATATGCATACTTTCTGGCGACAGTGGTTGGCAGGTCAGAGATGTAGATGTTGAAGAGAAGGGGCGCCAGGACAGATCCCTGTGGGACACCGTTCATGAGGCGTCGTAACCTGCTCCTTTTGCCGTTTCCGGTGGTAAGGGTAAAGCTGCGATTGCCAACCATCTCCATGATCGTGTGGACCATGTTTTTATCAGGTAGCAACCGCATCAGCTTGCAGGTGAGGCCGCGGTGCTATACAGTATTGTAGGCTGCTGTGAAGTCGACAAACACAGCTCCGGGCTTCTTTTTAGCCGAAAAACTATCCTCGATGTCCTGTGTCAACAGGGTGACCTGGTTTACGGCCACCTTCCCATGTCGGAAGCCCGCCTGCTCCTGTGGGAGCAATGGGTCGATGGTTGGTTCGACACGAGCGTCGCTTAGCTTGATGGTCACTAATTGCTCAGGAGAAAGGTCTTTTTCAGGAATCAAAAGAATTAAAAATGAATTAAACGATCGCAATATTCCAGAAGGTGTCCACACTAATCATTCGGTGCGTTAAAAGTGACAAATTTAGGCAAAAAAATTTAATGAATTCCTAGATGATTTTGTTATGAAGGGCAGAACAAAACTTTTTTAAGTGTTGACTGTGCTATGTACTTGATTCGATGATTGTAGCTTTTAATTTCTTAACACGTAGGCTATTTCAATAATGACAGCACAAGGGTAGATTAACAGTCCGGTTGCCACAGGAAGCATTGGTGGCGGGCCCGTAACGAGGGGGGCGCAGGAGGGCCAAGCACCCTAGAAAATTGTTCCCTCCCCTGGAAAAATATGTTGGACGTAGTTTGAAAGTATTGGGCATAGTTGAAAAATTTTGACCACTCTCAGAAAATTCTTCGCCCCTCCTGGTGTCCCAAGCTGGTTACGGGCCTGATTTGTGGGCTCAGCCCTCTAAATTGAAATATGAAACACTTTAAATGAGTGGAGATATTGGCACATTTTAAGAATGTCAAGTCACCTTGCACAAATGTACTGTAAAGCCCCACTATTGAAAACTTTATAGCGACAATTCTGGCTTGAACCTTACATTCTTTCGCGCGACGGTTTCGTTGCGTTCACTTAATTCTTTGCAGTCTGAAAAAGCAACAAACACAGGAAAATCGTGAACGTAGCAGTTGCAACTATTGGGGTGCGTTTTACTTGACGTGTTTTGCTCATGTGTGTGAGATTTTTACAACCGTAGCAAGCGAGTCGCAACCTTGTGCTCACGTTGTGCTTTAACATCTTTATGCCGCCACACGTATGTGCAGTATGTTTTTTTTGGAGCACAGGTAAGAGAAAAGGGTCGTGAAACTTATAAAAAACGTTGGCCGTGTGTTTCGTTAAATATTTTAACTGTGGTGTTTTCGGTTGATTTGTCTGTGGCAATTAATAATCCTGTTCCTGCCAGCCAAGTCCGATTTAAACCAGGGTCTCTCAAACGGGGCCCTCGGCCCTCTTGGGGGCCACAGAGCGGTTCTTCGGGGCCACAAGCAGACATCTTTACTAAATAGCTGTCGTGATACTGCAAAACCCAAAACAAAGCTAGGTATTTTTATTGATGAGCAGGGGTCCACAAGTGTTGAGAGTCTTTGGAAGGGGTCCACAAACCATGAAAGGTTGAGAACCATTGGTTTAAACAATTCCGTGTCATTGAACTTTTTTGCGTCGAAGGCAGCAACAAGCATAGTGACCGTGAGGCATTCTAGTAATGATTTAGAAATTTTCTATTGACCTACTTTTAGAGCGTCAATATCGTCATTTTCGGCTTTGCGCAAATTGAGTAACGTTTTCCCATTTTATTCGTAACAATAAGAGGGGGGGCTCAAAAATGGATTAGCCATGGGCCTCACATCACCTGCATCTGGCCCTGTCTGGAAGAGTATGGCCCGGTTGCTGCTGATGGTGATCTGTGACGTAAGAAACTGAAAGTCATGTTGTGGGTTCAGCAGCGACACGCTTGGGGTGTATATTTTGAGATCAGAAAAATTATGTTCTTAGCAACATTTCAAATAAACGCCAAACGATTTCACACAGAAAGCTACGGTAATAAATTTTTATATTGAAGTTATATCTGTATGTGTTATAGATAGGGCCATTTTTATGACCTGCAAAACTTGTTTTTCAGAAAATCTGACTTTATATGACCAAACAACTATTGTACAAAGACGCGGTAGGAAACACTATGGTGCCAAAGGCCTTGAGGGCTGGGGTTTGGGAAGGTTTGGTTAATGGTTCTCACACCTCGAACGCACCCCTGCTAATCTGCAGTCACGCAACTATCTTGAGCAAGCCGTGCAACAAACAGACTTGCCTGACTTACCAACTCTGAGCTGCCAGCACGCAGTTAGGACAAAGCCTCTTCAATCAGAAGTAACACAAAACGGCAGAGAAACTGTACAACACGACATTGACTGTCTTAAAACGCCACACGGGATAAAACACAGACGTCACAAAAGGACAAAGCACCGGGGAAATCGTTAAACCACACAAACACGGTGGAAACCGTCTGGAAACCGACAAACACAGACTACCACGGTAGAAACCGCAAGTAAAGTCAAACAAGCACGGTGGAAACCATTACCAAAAAATATGCCTTCTCCAGCCCTATACACTAACTTTGAAATTCCCTCCTCGAAACCTCGTGCGTTTCCGTCACACCCAGTGCTCCCCACCAGCAAGTACAAAACGGCCACAAGAGGACCTGAGGCAAAGCGACCTAAAGCCTCGCGCAAGTTCGTAACAGACGCATTACCAGCGAAAATAGGCATAAGAGATGGTAGCCCCATGGTTTGTTGAAGCACCACTAAAATAAACAGCTCAAAACATGAGCAAAACATATACTG
>Ga0210059_1011184_pt1 | contig 13764 bp, 21 predicted proteins | sample Ectturendosymbi2_FD_188042 | JGI IMG/M metagenome (GOLD analysis project Ga0210059, IMG submission 188042) | Ecteinascidia turbinata endosymbiont from Florida, USA - Sample 2 (SPAdes) (version 2) | ecosystem: Host-associated > Tunicates > Ascidians > Unclassified | place: Key West, Florida...
TTACAACGGGCCGATCTTAATTCCGCACTCGGCGAAACGCGTGCGTGACTGCAGGCAAAACACACCATGGCTGCAGGAAAAATAAACTACGGTTGCTTTGAAATGCTCTCCTGGCCACACCGTACGTCAGCGAACATTATAAATACATGTTTCTGGTTGCTAGAGACATGTACGAAATGCTCGTACTTTATAGAGGAAGACATACCACCCGGCGCTCAACGGTTGGCGTTTGAAGTGAAGTACGAGTATGTCGTACACCGACCACGAATATATCGTGGGCCGGCGTTCTGCGCCTTTGCAACTTTCCAGACAAGCGGCGATTGAAGTGTTAAGGTATGGCTGTAGCATAATCGCTTTTCTTTTTGTTTGTAATGGTTTGCCTTAAATTTTGATTGATATGCTGTTACATAATCAATGCTTTTGAAATTGCTAAGCAATGTGCTCTGTGTTAACCCTTTCAACCAACAAATCGTTAGATTGGTTCAAGCTGTTTGTATCTGGAAAGAGGTGTTGAATTTGATTTATTTTCTTGTATTGTTGTGGTTATATATGCATATGGATTAATTCATAGCAAAGTAATAAACGTTTTTAGTGTGAAGTTAACTTTCAAGTCTTTGGTGTTTGACATTTTGTTTTACCAACAGGCATTCGAATGTTACATATCTCCAAACTGTTTTCAGCCCCAACACAAGAAAAGGTTAAAGGTCATTCAGTCTTATTGGACCGCCTGAGCTTTGTCCAAAGATACGCAGTTCATGTCTTGATAGTTTGTGAAAAAAGCAAACTTTTAAGGTGTGATGCTCATTTGTGACAAAGCACTTTCGTCAAAATATGTTTATAGCCTTGAAGACTATAAACATAATCTGATTTCAATCATTTTCACAAATAACAAAAAATTGGCAGTTTTTTAAAAAAGAGAAGAAATGCAAAACTCACAAACCCAGTAGATGATAAATTTTTTTAACTTAATATTCAACACGCATTTTCTGACCATCGCTCTGGAAAATGAGACTTTTATCACTGATGACAACGGCGTAAGCTTCTGTGTTTACGGCGACGTTTGCTGAAAACTGAGCCTTGATCTGAATGTCAGTCACAGAGTTTTTGAGTTTTTCGCTCTGTTTTGTCACATCAAAGACAAACATTGGGAACAATTCCTTGTAATCTGATGGGGTTATATTTGGAGAAGAAATCAACTTTTCAACATTGTAAAACTTTGTTCGGAATGCCGCGGCATCTCCATAAACCCTTAAAAATTTTTGCTAAGTAAAGTTTGTGTCATCGTAATCAATCTCAGAGTACCTTCGAGAGTTCGACACGACAAACATATTTGTGAGATTGCAGTGATGGAAAATTGATGGGTTGTGTTGCTGGTTTCCAGATTTATCTGTCTGAAACGCCACGATTATCCAGCGAGGCTTCTCCAGGGCTGATTTCACCGACAATCGCCAGGTGAAATTTCTCATTTGCGGGACTGGGATCGAGTCACATTGAATCATTCGGTAACCAACCAGGAGACTTGATTTCGATTCAATTTTTTGTAGAGTGCAAGTTTTTCTTGCAAATTTGGAGTCACATGTGGCATATACCAAGACAGTTTTGTCAAAACAACCTTCCCATCATCAGGTTCTGCAATTGCTGGGGGTTGTTATTAGGACCTGTTGCCACTGCATCAGTTTTGAAAATTGCGTCATTATCACCTTCCCTCACAAGATTGAGTTGATGTTTGAAACCGTAAACGACTTTGTCATAGTCATCACAGAATCCAAGGATGTGTTTCAATGGAACTGTGAATGAAAATGTGCCTTTCGGGTCAGGCTTTTGAATGATGCAGATTTGTCGAATTCCAAAACCTTTGTTATCTTTAATATGAGCTGTTGCGTCAGAATCTTTGAACCACAACTGGTTGAGGCCTGTGCTTTTCTGAAAATCATCTGGAAATTTCAATAACTCAAGCATCGTTGCTGCTTGTCCAAGGTGAAACAAACTTTCAATCTCTTGTCCTGAAAGTTGGTATTTTATGTTGCTGAACAGATGAATCATACCGTTATTTGTTAGCGTGATGACGTCAGCATTGGCTTATTCGGTATCGTCAGCGTTTTTCACCAACTGACAGTCGAAAACCAGATAACTTTCAATCGGATGTGTGAACAAGTCTTGCGTTTCAATATTTATCCTAATTTCCCCAGGTCTGTTAAAGTCAGTGCCGGTGATTGGTTCGTAACTGTGATATTCGTATTCTTCGATCGATTGATCAATTTCAGGTTTTCAGTAATGTTAAGAATGTCCATTTATTATAGGCGTTTTTTTGTTTTCACATTAAATTTTGGATAGGGTCCAAATTCGTTTTTGACCGGGTCCAAATTAACCTCGATAAATGAATACTTTTCTATACAGCTTTGGATCAAGGTTCATAATTTTTTGTAATTCTTTACGTTGCTCTGGTGTGAGCTTGTCGTTGAGAAACGCAGTGACTGTTGAGCTTTTGATTCCAAGACTTTGTTTTTCATTTGGCATTTTATATTAAAGTTTAATTAATTCTTTGTTGTCAACCCAAGAATTGAAACTTTCTGGATAGCCCTTCCATTTCACCAACGATTTCGTTTTGCCTTTCTTCACAACTTTCTCAATTCTGAAAACTTCTTGGGTTGTTTTCTGCATCTCTTGTTCATAGAATGTGCCCTGAACCTCTTCATCATTGTAGTCAGTTATTTTATAAGTAACTGGGTTGGTTCTTTGAATTTTTGAAACGGTGAAGGCTTCTTCTGTCCAGTTTGGGGTAAAGCCCTTTTCGAAAAGCTTCTTTTTCTTATGAATTCGGACTTTGTCTCCAATTTTGAATTTTGCATGTGTCGGCCGTCTTGTTCAGTCTGGATAGAGATTTCTGTAAACAGTTATAGCATTTGTCTTTTTGCTCGCTTCGACAGGTGTCATTTTTATTTATGAATGTCTTGTGTTGTTGTATCTCTCAACAAATTTGTCAAGAACATCAATATATTTGTTGGTATTGTTTGCTGTGAAATACTTGAACATTTTTTCTTTCATCGTTCGGTTCCAACGTTCCAACACCGACGATTTCTCTGCATTCTCAGTTGAGTAAAGCTCTACACCCAACTCCTTCACGTTTGTTGTAAAACTCTCGGCCTTTGTCTGTCCAAAGCTTTTCTGGTTTTCGCTTTGATTTTATAAAAATCTCCTTGAACGCATCTTCGACAGATTTTCCAGTTTTGTCTTTTAGCGGAAGCATCCAATCATATTTTGAAAACACGTCAATCACTGTGAGAAGATACCTGACCTCACGGTTGAACTTTGAAAATGCTTGCATTTCGAAGAGATCTGCAGCCCAAATTTGATCAATTCCATTCACATACACTTTTCGTTTTGGAAAATTTTTGATGATGGGTTTGTGAAGTTCATCAGCTAATTGCGAACTCCACGTTATACCTGAAATTGTGCTGTTGTTTTTAATCCCATCCGAAGCGCTTTTTCGTTCCTATACTCGTAGAAAAACACCTCTCTCCATCCTTTCTCGAAGTGTGCGGTTATAAATACCATTAAGCTCTGTCAACATATTTTTATCACAAACTTCGTTGCAAGTTTTTGTGTCTTTGTTTTTAACATAACAAATGTCGTGGTGATAAGCTGCCTTGTCGACTCTGTTGATTGGTTTTGCCAATGCCTTTGGAGTCATATCCTCATTTAGCCGTTTGTTCAGCTTTGTGCCAGGTCCGGTGAAATTATGTCCAGGCATGTGCATTTCACATGGTAAAGAATTAATTGTGTCATTGATAAACCCTTTTCCACTTGCGCTTATAAATTTTGACATTTTCGTTCTGCAAACAACACAGATGCCTTGAAGCATTTGACGGTTGTTCTTGGTCGTTTTCTGTTTCACGTCTCTCATTTCCGTAAATTTACGACATTTGACACGATATATTTGATTCATTTATTAAATGCTTTAATGAAATAAATGGAAATTAAAAACCTTTCATGGAATGAACACATAGCAAATAAAAACAATCACCCTCTTTTACTGAAGAGTCTGCTGGGTTTGATTGTGGGCAAATCAGTCTGTGGTAAGACTACTTTGTTGCTGAATCTTCTTCTTCAGCCAGGTAGGCTGGACTATTCAAAATTGTCAGTTTTTGGTAAGAGTTTGTTTCAACCAGAGTATAAAATTTTGAGAAAAGGTTTTGAAGAACAACTTCCAAAGGAGATGATCATGAATATCTTTGAAAACCGTGATGAAATACTGCGAGAACAAATTTCACCAAACGAGCTGATTCATGAGTTGGCAAAAAATCGAAAGACTCGTTCCAATGAACTGAGTGAGTGTAATTTTTATGAATCGGCAGACAATGTTCCAGACCCAAAAGAAATCTCCCCTGAGCATAAAAATCTGATGATATTTGATGACCTCTTGCTTCAGAAACAAAACAAGTGTGAAGCATATTACGTTTGTGGAAGGCATTCAAATTGTGATTGTTTGTATTTGAGTCAAAATTATTTCAAATTGCCTTGTCAAACAATTCGTGAAAATGCAAATTTCTTTTGTCTGTTTCCTCAAGACCAAACGAATATTGACCACATTTTTAACGACCACGTGTCCCAAGATATGACGAAAGAACAGTTCAAAAAACTTTGCAAAACGGCATGGTCCAAACCTCTCAATTTTGGTGCGATGGATTTGACCTCGCCAAACAACTGCAGGAAATACAGATCTGGATTTGACAATTTTTACATCATTGACTAAATGACCGACACTGAACTTCTTGAAAAAATTGAGAGAAATACTTATCCGAAAACTTCAACTCAGATTGTGGTTTCAGAGAATTCGACAAAAATAAAGACAACTTTTAACCCACCAATCGAGTTATATTGAACGCGAAAGTATGAGATGGCTTTGGTGAATTTAGAGACATATTATAGTTTTCCAAGTTTTTCTGATGAAAACAACGTTTTTCGATATTCTCCAGGTTTCATTGAGGTGGGGAGAGGTGACGAGGGCAACTCAACACGGCAAAGACAATGGGTCGAAGTTCAAATTTCAGAAGGAAGTTACAATCTCATTGATATTGCGGAAACAATAAAAATTGCGGTGAAACGAAATGGGCATAACGATTAATCTATTAAAATAACAGCAAACACCAACACTTTGAAAAGTGACTTGGAAATTGAAGGTGACTTTCAGGTTGATTTCAGAGCGCGAAATTCAATTTCAAGTGTTCTTGGATTTCGAAATCAGGTTTACGAAGAGGGTATTCACGAGTCGGATAGTGTTGTCAACATCTTATCAATAAATTCAATTCTCATGAATGTGGACCTGATTGGTGGGTCTTATGTGAATGGAAAGACTCAAAACACAATTTACAGTTTCTTTCCAAACGTTTCGCCAAGATATAAAATAGTTGAGAACCTGAGAAACCTTGTGTATCTTCCAGTGATTTTAGATGAAATCAATAAAATGGAAACAGTTGTCACAGACCAAAACGGAAAACAATTGAATCTTCGTGGAGAAAACCTGACAATCAGATATCACTTGAGAGAAATTTAATTATATAATATAAATGAGTTATATTAATGTGCATGTAAACATTTCTGAAAATCAACAGCAAAAATAGAAACACGCTGTTGATACAGAGTCCCGTCAGCATTCGTCTCGGCTATGAAGATTTGTGTGGAAGTGATGTTCTTGCTTTGACCAATTCACAAGTGAACAGAATGACAAAAGCCTTTCAGAATGGAAAAGGTATCACAATAAAAATGAGTAAACGTCAAGTTGTTCACACCATGAAAACAGAGGGTGGGTTCCTTTCATTGTTAGCTGGTTTAGCCGCAAAAGCTTTACCATTTTTGGCAAAGACTGTCTTACCAACATTGGCGACTGGGGCACTGTCAGGTGTCGGGTCAGCTTTGGCACAAAAAGCGACAGACAATGCAATGGGAAATGGGTTCTATTTGAAAAAAGGCTCAAACATTACAAGAGTTGAAATGGATGGTCAAGGACTATATTTGAAATCACATGAAGGTTAGGGGTTTGGCATGGTTGGAGATGGTTTGTATTTGAAACAGGGGGACAAGTTATTAACGGCCATGGCCTTCTTCTTGGTCCAAATTCTCGGTTGAAAAATATTCCAGTTCTCGGTTGGCTTTTATAAGATGTGGATTTGAATTTTTTATTCCATTGAATAAAAAATGAACCCCAATGTATACAGACTACATGAAATTCATAAAATTGAAAGGGAGCTGATTGAAGAAAAACTCAAACACTCTGCAATGATAAAAAAATACCATTGCTTGCTGAACTTTTGTACTGGATGCCTTTTGATTTTTCATTTTTGTATTTTTCTTTTGAACGTTGGGTTTTTGTCAAATTTCGAAGAAATCATCGGAACTATTTCTGGGAAGGTTTTGCATGGATTGAACGTGTTTTTTGTAAGTGCTTCAATTTTTTGAAAGTAATTGAAAAATTCCTTTTCAACAAAATTCAGAGACATGAGAAGCAAAAAACTTTGATTGAGATGCAGCTCAACTCAATTCGTAACATGATTTCGAAGGCGTTGCTGGACGATAAAATTTCCGCATCAGAGTTTGAAAAAATAACTTCTCAAATGACAAAATGCGGTGAAACATATAGAAACTTTGAAAATGTGGATTATGACAATTTGGAAATTAATAAGCTAATGCCTAAGATGTTGCCAAAGAAATCGGAAAGTTTTGTTTAGAATAAATGATTCAGGTTGAAAATATTGTTCTTCCAAACAAACCTTTGAGCAACTTTGAAATCAAAGATGCGGTGAAGAGATTGGTTTGAAAAACTTCTGTGGTGTTTTCTTGATAGACACTTTGCCAAAGAAACCAAAACGAAATGAGTGTGCAATTATGAACCTAGACAACACTTCTGGAAATGCGACACACTGGGTTGCATGGTTGAAGCGTGGGGATAAAAAGTGGTATTTTGACTCGTTCGGCCTGCCTCCACCAACTGAGTTGGACAACTACTTTGATGGTGATGTGTTCTATCCGACTGAGCAAATTCAACCGAGGCAAGAAGTTATTTGTGGCAATCTTTGTCTTTTTGTTTTAAAAGAGATGCAAAAAGGAAAGCGCCTCCAAGAAATAATCAACACATTTTGGTGATATAATAAATGCCTGTAGATAAATTCGGACAAAGTCCAAAAACAGGACAAAATGTTACAAATGTGAGTGGAGTTTCACATGAATATGTGAACAGCAACTTTTTGCGAAAAGGTCAAGCCATTGACATGTCTGGTCAAAACGTTGTGAATCTTGGCTAGCCGCAGGGTCCAATGAACGCAGTGAGGAAGAAATATGTAAATGAAAAATTTTTCAAAAGAGGTAATCCGATCGATATGGATCAAAAGGCTATAAAAACGTATTGCCTCCAAGCGAAGACGGCGACGTGGTGACTAAGTTTTACATAGATTCAAAAAGTGCCGGCGAAAGTGATCTGAATATGAATGGTCATTCGGTGAGAAATGTTAATCAGAATCCAATCCATGAAGATGAAGTGGTTCTGAAACAGTGGATTGAAGAACATTTTTTAGATCGTTATAGCCCTGCATCGAAAATGGCTAGAGATTTGAACATGGATGCTCACCAAGTCACATACCTGAAAGAACCGGAACATGACCACCGTGCCGCAACAAAAGGATATGCAGATGCAAAACTGTCGTTTCTGGGTGGTGACATGCAGGGCGACATTGCAATGGATGGAAACAGGATTAGACATTTGGGCGAACCTCTGCATGACAGTGATGCACTTTGCCTAAGTTCTGCAAACGATTATTATCTTAGACGTGACGGGGCCAATTGGATGCGAACTGATTTATCCTTAGGCGGGTGAAGAATAAGAGGTGTAGCAAATCCACAAACTGATCAAGATGGTGTAAATTTATGAACACTTCAAGCTTCAGCAACAAGTGTTTTAGAACAAGCAACCGTGGCAGCCGACACAGCAGTCGGCGCGGCGATAACAAACCACGCAAACATTTTGAATCGAGAAATCAGAACAAAAAGTTTGAACTTGGACCCACAAGAAACAGCAACAAAAAATTTCAGCATGGGTGAAAAATATCATTATGCTGGGCTTCCAGATCCAACACTTGAACACGATGCTGTCAATCTCAGAACGTTGAACTGAAAAGTTTTGAACGAAATTGAGGTTAATAACCTCATGGAAGCACAGCAAATATCTAAGACTTGACGGTCAAAACCATATGGTTTCAGGTCTTCAAATGAATGATCATAAAATTGTCAGATTGGCCGATACAACAGCGCCTGCTGATGGCGTGAACAAAAGAACACTGGATGCTGCAGTAAAATCGCTGAGATCTGAAAACGAGCAGCTGATACTTGCAACTAATGAGAATATTTCTCAGAGAGTTATGTTTGTTGATGGAACTTCTCTAGCAGAAAATCATCAAAATTATAATGACAAAAGGATAACAAACCTCGGGCAGCTGGAACCCGACGATGCTGCTACAAAGCGATTCGTTGGTAATATTCTGAGGAAGAGAACCTTTTACGAAAATCCTGAGGGAGCTCAAGAAAATTTGAAAATGAATAATCATGCAATTGCCGGACTTGCTAACCCAACAAGATCCAACGACGCTGTCCACAAATTTTATGTTGACTCATTGTTTGAAAATCTTCAAACTGCAGTCGATGCTCAAATCACACAATACCAACGCGAAATGGAAGACCTTCAGACCCGTGTTTTCCGACTCGAACTTCTCGCTTGGGGAACCGGCTGAATGAGTAAATTTTCCAGAGTTATAATAAATGTATTGTGCTATGCCTGATAATATTGGGAATAAAAAGTATTGCACCCCTTGGAGGTAAAACGTTTTGACTTATGGCTTTCAAAATTACTCTTCGCATGGAAAAGAAAAAACATTGAATGAAATCGAAAATGCTTTTAGTGTTTGGCAAAATGTTTGCACTTAGAAATTTGAAAGAGATTTTGATGGGAGTCAAGTTATGAATATTGCATTTTTGACGGATGATGACAAGCAAAATACAAATTAATTGCCCTTATAAACTAAATAATAAAAAATCTGGCACTTTGGCACATGTATTTTACCCTGGTAATTCAGCATTGTCTGGCGACCTTCATTTTGACAATGAGAGATGGTCAGACCAGAAAACAGTTTCAGGAGATGGGAAATTCAATTCAATTTCAGTTGCTATTCATGAAATTGGTCATTGCACTGGACTGTTTCACAATACTGAAGACAAAGACAGTGTTATGCAACCAATTTATAAACCAGGATTTAGTGTCAAAAACAAGAACAAGATACTTTCTGAATCTGACATTAAAACAGTGCAAGAAATGTATGGTGCTGCAAAAATGTAATTGTTACAGCAATTTTTAACCTTCAAAAAGCAAAAGTTTTGATCAGAAAAATTGAAAAAGACAAAGACAAAAAGGGTTAAAATTATTTACACTTTGAAACCAAAACACTTCAGCGAAAATTCAGATATTTCTGAAAAATCATTTAAAAATCTCTTAAAAAAACTGGCTGACATAAATCATGCTGAATTTGTGGCTGAGAATATTGGGGTGAATGATTAAATTAAGTTTAAAAAAATTAATCATAATATAAATGATTTCAAGACCTACAATGATTTGTGTATTGAAAGAAAATACCAGAGGATTCATTCACATGAACAAATAACAACTGTGGAAAGTCATTGAAGAAAAAGGGTTGACTGACAAAGCTTTTGAACTTGAAAAGAAACACAAGAGAAAACGAATACGAAGGTCAATCGAGGTTGTTGACCTTGAAACAAATGAAAAAATGTTTTTCCAAAAGGTGGCAGACGCTGCAGAATATTATAAAAAAAGTTATGTTTTTTTTCATATACAACAATGGAAGAGTGGGAAAATAAAAAAATTAAAATGATTGACCATTAGCCATTTTCAGTAAGAATAACAATTTTTTTTGTTATTTTTTGTGAAAATAATGATAAATGTCATTTAAAGAAAATTTCACCCTATAACAAATGAAAGATATAACGTTGCAAAAATTGATGAAACTTGTTGGTGAAGGACATGTAAGAGAATTTCTCGGAAAAGAGAAAACTCTCAAACAATTAAGAGCCGAGGCACAACTTGGAGGCTTCAATGACATTTCAAAACTCAAGAAAGCACAATTGAAAAATTTGCTTTCAAAACCACAAGACTTGGATCAATTGAGAAAACGAAATCTATTGGTGAAAGCAAAGTAACTTGCAATCAAAAATGTTACAAAGCTCAAAAGATCACAACTCATCAAAGAAATTGATGATAAGGTGTTGAAATTGGTGGAGGAAAAACAGTCTTCCTTCAAGGGTTTCACAAATCACTTCACACTTGAACCGAGCGACAATGTGACATTTGATCCAGAATCCTTTTTGACCGCTGTAAAACGAAAGGCGCTCGCAAAAATCCAAATGCAAACCAAAGTGAAAATAATTTCGAGAGCAAAGATGGAAAAGACAGATCTCCATTCTGATCAAAGACTCGTGGAAGAACATCAATTTCGGTCAAAAAATAAACTTGTTCTTGAATCAACAAACAAAAACAAATTGTGGAGTCTCTTGACAGAACAAGTCCTCGAGGAGCTTGCAAAATTTCAGATGAATGTGAGTGGGAGTGGGTGGACATTTCACTCAGTTGTGGCACTTGATATTCACACTGTTGGATACAAGCCACTGCGAGGAGGCACTTAAAGAAGCATTGGTTAACATGAAGTTTCGAAACGAAACGACAACCAAAGAGGATAATCAATGTTTCAAGTGGTGCATCGTAAAAGCATTGAATCCTGTCGAGCGAGACTCTGGAAGGATCAGTAAAATTTTGAGAAAACAGGAAGAGTCTCTCAATTTCACAGGAATTGAGTTTCCGGTAAGTTTGAAAGCGATTGACAAATTTGAGAGACTGAACCCTAAAATTGCCGTGAGCGTCCTTGGATACTAAAACAGTATTTACCCTCTAAGAATATCAAAATTCAAAAGAGAGAACAATGTGACTCTCCTTCTTCTTGAAAACAAACACTTTTGACTTGTCAAGAGTTTATCAAGACTATATTCAAGACAGTCCTCAAAAGACACTGGCAAAAAAGAATATTGTTTGAGATGTCTTAATAACTTCCCAAGCAAGAAAGCTTTGGAACAGCATGAAGAATACTATGACAACTACGATGCTGTGAAATTAACCCTTCCGGAACGAGGTGTTGTGGCGGCGTTTAAGAATCACAAGCATTCGATGAGAGTGACCATTGTGGTTTATGCCGACTTTGAGTCTTTTACAAGACCGATTGACACCTGTAATCCAGATCCAGAAAAAAGTTTCACAAAAAAATATAAAAAGCACGAACCCTCTGGATTCTGCTTTTTTGTGAAATGTCTTGGAAAGTTTTCACAACCGGTGTTGTTCACAAAAACGAGAGAAGAAAATGTATCAAACATTTTTGTGGAACGACTTGAGAAGGAAATCGATCTAGTCTGGTCATCAGAGGTGAAACCAATGATGATGACAGATGAAGATAAAATCAACTTTGACGGCGCAACAAGATGTTGGATTTGTCAAAAAGATTTTGTTGAAGGTGATCAAAAAGTTCGAGATCATTGTCACTACTCTGGAAAATTTCGCGGAGCAGCACATAATTCATGTAACCTTCTTTTCAGGAAGCCGAAACATGTTCAGGTTTTCTTTCATAACCTCTCTGGTTATGACTCTCACCTCTTCATCAAGAGCTTGTGAAAAAGTGAAGAACGAATTAATTGTATTCCCAATAACGAGGAGAAATATATCAGTTTCTCAAAAACGATAATCAATGGTGAAACGAAAAAGAAGTTTGATATCAGGTTTGTTGACAGTTATAAATTTATGATGGCAAGTTTGGATAAAGTAGTAGGAAATTTAAATGATTTTCCAATAAGCTTAGAAAATTTCCCAGAACAGAGTCGGGAACTTCTTTTAAGGTAAGGGGTATTCCCATACGACTGGTTTAACTCTTTGGAGAAATTCAACAAGACTCAACTTCCAAGCAAAGAAGAGTTTTACTCAAAATTAAGTGGTTCTCACATTACAGATGATGATTTTGAGCATGCTCAGAAGGTGTGGGAACATTTCGGAATGAAAACGTTCCGAGAATATCATGATCTATATCTCAAGACAGACGTTCTTCTTCTTGCAGATGTTTTTGAAAATTTCTGGAACATTTGTCTGAATAACTATGACTTGGATCCAGCATGGTATTATACCTCGCATGGACTTGCTTGGGACGCATGTCTGAAGAAGACAGGGGTTGAACTAGAACTTCTTTCAGATCCGGACATGCTCTTGATGGTTGAACAAGGCATTCGTGGAGGAGTCTCTATGATTTCAAAGCGATATGCCAAAGCCAACAACAAATATATGGGCGAGAAATTCGATCCGAATGAAGAACCAAGATTCATCCAATATTTGGACGCTAACAACTTGTATGGTTGGGAGATGTCGCAACCTCTTCCTGTTGGAGATTTCAAATGGATGGATGAAAAAGAGAGGGAAAACTGGTTTGAATTTTCAAACCAAGAATGGCGTGGATGTATCCTTGAGGTAGATCTGGAGTATCCGAAAGGACTTCACGATTTGCACAACGATTATCCATTGGCTCCAGAAAGGTTGATGGTGAATCGAGTTGAAAAACCCATTCCAAATTTGAGAGATAAGAAGAACTATGTTCTTCATTATTGCAATCTCAAACAATATTTGGATATGGGCTTGAAACTCAGAAAGATTAACCGAGGAATCTCATTCTTTGAAGATGCATGGTTGAAACCATACATCGATCTAAACACTTAATTGAGAACAAAAGCCTCCAACGGGTTTAAAAAAGATTTTTTCAAGCTAATGAACAATTCAGTCTTCGGAAAGACGATGGAGAACATCCGAAACCGAGTGAATGTTCATCTGGTGAATAGCCAGAAATCGTTGAAGCGCTAAACCGCAAAACCAAACTTTCATCATTTAACCATCTTCGATGAAAACCTAGTTGCAGTAAACATGAAAAAAACTGAACTTGTTTTCAACAAGCCAGTTTATCTTGGAATGTCCATACTTGATATTTCTAAGACGTTGATGTATGACTTTTATTACAATTACATCAAGAAGAAGTATGGGTCAAAAGCAAGATTGCTGATGACTGATACAGATTCTTTGATGTATGAGATCGAAACTGAAGATTTCTTCAAAGACATCTCAGGAGATGTTCGAGAGAAATTCTATACATCAAACTTCCCACAAAACCATCCATCAGGAATACTAACAGGCTTTAACAAGAAAGTCCCGGGAGTCTTCAAAGACGAATGTGGAGGAGAAAGCATCACAGAATTCACCGGGCTGCGGGCGAAACTTTATGCTTTCTCAAAGAATGGGGAGGAATCTAAACGATGCAAAGGAGTAAAAAAATCCGTTGTATCAAAGTCGATTCATCTTGAGGACTACAAAAACTGTTTGTTTACAGGAAAAGAACAACTCCAAACCATGAACATCATTCGCTCGCGAAAACATGAACTGTTCACTGAGCAAGTAAATAAGGTCGCTCTCTCAAGTTCTGACGACAAACGTATCATCAGGCCCAACAAAATAAATACCTTAGCTCACGGCTTTCGAGGATGAGGGGCCCTGGGGAAGACAAGGGAAACTGGGGAACAAAGGAGGACAGGGCAAAGGGGGAACTGACTGGGGGCAAAGGAAACTGGGGAACAGAG
>Ga0210059_1011187_pt1 | contig 13760 bp, 7 predicted proteins | sample Ectturendosymbi2_FD_188042 | JGI IMG/M metagenome (GOLD analysis project Ga0210059, IMG submission 188042) | Ecteinascidia turbinata endosymbiont from Florida, USA - Sample 2 (SPAdes) (version 2) | ecosystem: Host-associated > Tunicates > Ascidians > Unclassified | place: Key West, Florida...
TTGGGAAAGCCATAAATTGACTAAAAATCGACAGAAATAGTTGAAACTCTGGTGAATGGTCTTCCATAAACTGAATAATGTGTGGTTGTAATTTGAAATAAATAGCTTTTTAATCAAAGTCACAATTGAAATTTTCATGGGTACACATCTTTTTGGGTTACCCTGTACTTGGTGAAGACAGCATTTTAACATTCATCTTACATCTCACCTTCACCCTCAGTCAATTTCACAAGTCAAGCATCACCCTGTTGCAACAAGGATTCCTCCTTGCCCTTCAAACGCCCTGACTAAAGACCAGTGATGAACTTGGCTTGGATTTTATTTAAATCTTGCCGCAGTTTAGTAGAGTTGCCCTGTAACGTCACTTCTTGGGACCGGAGAAAAAGCGTCGTTATAGGCGAACAGTCCATGAGCGTCCGCAGGGGAGGGCAAAACGGGCATTTGCCCCTCTGGAAATTGGACCACGAACCCAAATTTTACGGAACACATGAAGTCAACAGCTTAATTCAAATTAATTGATTTAATTCTTGCAATGACAGCTTATTTGCCGGTATGACACTCACTCTGCGCAAGAGCCACTTTCTGGTGTCATGCATTGGTGATCCTTGCAGGCCACTTATGTCGGCTCGTTTGCCTGCGGAGGTAGGTGACCAAATTTACGAGCGGATTGTACTACGGTTGGTCTTTATTGCATAACAATAACATAGCAACCAATCTTCGCAGGTTTACTTCCAGTTACGGTAGTAGGCATTTTGCCGCATGTGACTGTTGAACGCAGACATGTCGGCAGGTAACGCAGCGAGACAGTGACTGCTGATAGCGGGAAGCCACGTATTTTTATACTGTGTGACAAGAAGCATGAGTGAACCTGTAGATATAGCCGAAGTCATAACAGCCAAACTCGAATGTATGTAAATGATAGGAACTTTACCGGGACCGACAAAAAGCGTCGTTGTAGGCGAACTGTCGTTATAGCCGAAGTCTAAGGCGAATGCTAAGGCGAAAATACTGTAATTGTATTTTATAATTTCTGCTACCGGATTTGATAATAGTGTTTTGAACTTTTTCGCAACTTACGGTTCAGTTTCGGTACTGCAGATTACTCTATTGAAAAGTTTCGTTCAATGGAGTTTCTCAGATCCGTTGGGATTGTATATTGCGTTTGTTTAAACGTTGAGCCATGACCTTGACGAATGATACATGTCTGCTCTCTTATGAGCCATGTCATCAAAGTTAGGGAATTGGTCTAGCTTGTATTGTGATCCACTACCTTTTCTTGACTCATCATTGTTATACGTACAGTAATACCTATACATCATAAAATTTAATACAGTTAGTCATTATTTATGTGTAGTCTAGTGCTAATGTGTTGTTTGTGTTGTATATCTGTTAATCTTCTGGTTTGGTATCTTACACGCTATTACTGAGCTTAACAGAGCTTTCACATTAGTATATTGCATTGCTGCTAATAGTGATTACTTTGAAGTCTTTGCAGTGTCAACTGCTATGATGTTATGACTGATTGTGACTCAAGTCGAGTCTTCACAACACCGTTTCTCAACGTGACTCGAGTCACAATACCACTGGATTTGAAGGTTCTCACATGCGTGCACATGACATGCGTTCCACGCAGCAAGTAACTTTTGAAATGCAGTTTGTCGGCGAAAAAATTTTCCTTGAGACTGTAAATTGATCGTCAACATCATCTTCCTGTTGTGGCGGCAGTACACTGTCTGATACCGCCTCTCAGGTTGCTAAACGTCGACTCGACCGACATTTAGACACAGTACTGTTTGTGCGTTATCTTGTGCACAAATGGGGTATGGTCCCTTCGGTGGCTTGTGAGTGTGGCGTAGAACAGACCATTGACCATGTTGTTCTCCACTGTCCAATCCATCGACCTCCCATGGAGTGCATGGCCTGACGGTTTCGGATGACGGGACAATCGAATAGCTGCTCAACACCTGTCCCGAGATCTAGTGCGGCCTAGCAGTGGATTGAAAGAACTCATACGATTAAAATGTGGGTCTCACAACCTGCAGATGTCTGCGTACACGTGGTCACGTGACGGTTTTCATCGAACAACTCGCGTTCCTTCCTTTCCGAAATCCTGTCAGTTCGTTTTCTGTTACGCGAGCAACGCGACCAAGCCCGTAACTAAGGGGGGGGGGGGCAGGGGGCCCAATTGCCCCTTGAAAAAGTGCGTTGGATATACTGTATGCATTACCGTTGCTTTCGCACATGCTATCGATTTAAATTTTGGGTCCCCTCAGAAAACCCTTCACCCCTCAAGCTGGTTACGGGCTGGAACGCGATGTCCACCAAAAACCTATTTTGTTACCGCCGTGCTGTTTAAATAAAACAGAGGCAGCAACAAACATATAAATTTAGACTGGTTCCCAGATAGACTCCACGTAATTGGTTCCCATACGCCGAACCTACAATGTTCTGTAATTAACATGCTTCATAGCACAGTGGTGGCCAGTATTTCATTCTTTAAAACCCCATAACATTTTCGTGGTATACCCATTCAATTGATCGGACTGCACTGAAATCATGTAAAATGCATTGGCTTTATTAATAAAACTTGGGAAAAGTGCAGCGGCTTGGTGTAAAAGTTTAACGAGCCATATTGGCCAACCTGCCGTAGTTTGCCCACGATTACTATAAATTAATCTTGGTACATTGCAATAAAAACATCCAGTGAGCCATTACGTTACAGTGTTACACTATTACAAGTGATCGGCAAACATGGAAAAACTTTAAAAATAGTAAACTAAGAACTATCTTACTGTCTGCCGAAATTAAGTAATTGTCGGTCTGTACCGGAAAGAATTGCGGCACACACTTACTTAGGTTAGTTTTTCGAAAGAAAACATTCAACACTCCAAGTGAACGGTTATGCTCCAGATTCGACTCTGCTTTGTGAGACAGACAGACAGACAGACCGACAATTTTATTTAACATCTGAAAAAATCAGATGTCAGGGGGAGGAGAATGACCGCAAGGTCTTCGAGTCATCCTCCCCCTCGAAACACAGTTTGGGATAATTCGAATTTTGGATTTTAAAGCATATTTTCAAAGAACCATCGTCTATACTCTGGTTATAAGATAGGTCCAGCTAAAAATTTGTATTATCTGTTGTAATCTTACCTTGGGTTTCACAGCTCAAAACTACACTGATCCTACTCAAAACTTTAAAAAATTTGTCTTTTAAAAATGCTGCGTCGTCGCGTTTCATCAGTAACATCAATGCATTTTTCGTGATGCGTTTTGCTGGTCTAGCATCTGAAGTTGAATTTGTCTTCTCCGAAATAAAATTTTTACTTAGGCAGTCACTGTCTATGACAGCTATGTCCAAGCGAAATGCCTTACTGGGTAAAAATTATGTCAATATCTTTGACAGCCGCACATTGAATGACTTACTTTCATTTAATAGCAAACGAAAGTTTAGTTTAAAACTACTGAAAGCATACGAATACCTATTGAAAAAATGCCGACTGTGTGGTATTTTAATCACTCCCAAATTGTTATGCCATCGGCAACTTTATTGTAAATGTAGTTTTTTTTAGAAAAATGTTAGGTACCCGGTATGGACGTGTAGGGACCCAGTTTCTTTGATTCTAGGGTCTCGATTTCTTTTGATTCCAGGGAGCCGAATACACTTTTTAAAAAATTGGTTAATCGAACAAGAGTATAATTAGAAATCAGTTTAGTGCCGAGGAACACATCAGTAGCAATCAGTAAACTGAAATCAGCTTTGCACCGAGGTGTCAATGAACATGTTGAAATCTGCCAGTGCGTACGTAGTACATGATAAACGGGCCCATTGTATCGAAAATGACGAATTTAAGATTATCAAAACAAAGACGAATTGTCATTGTATTCTACATACACAATAACGAAAAGCTTACTGGGCGGCACAAAACCTTTGTGTGGGCCACATGCGGCCCCTTAACCATAAGCAAATAATGCAGACTTACCATCGTGCATGCACAGTGAGGCAGGCAACAGACAAGGAGGAGTAGACATCGCTATTTCATCAACGAAGTTTGGCAAACGACCAAGGCCAAAGTAGACGTAGGGAAGTTGCAACGACAAATAAGCCGTCTGCGATAACTGCATGGCCAGAGCTTGTTGCCTGGTGCCCTGTGCATGCAATAACAGGACCGTCATTCTGCCATTCAGTCACTAAAACATTACGAAACTATCGTTGATATATTTATCAATGCATTTACTTTGATGAAACACAATCTTATAAGACACACGCATGAATGACGCCATCATGATTATTATAATGTAGTACTGCGATGACTTCCAAGTATATCGATTTCTATAATGCATGAGGGAGTGGGAGGCTGCGAAGGACCTTCAAGTAGCCTTTGGGCAAAATAGAGCAAAACTAACCTTGTAGCAACTCACAAATGTTTAATCATTTAAAATCAAATCTACACGTTTCGGAATGAAACCTCTCGCAGAAGAAAATGCGGACAAAGATTTCAGCAAGAAGTGTTGATTTAACTTTTGCTTAAAACTCTGTAAATCTTATCAAATAACTTTGTGACAAAAACATACACGACATTTCCCGATAAGTAATGTATAAAACTTAAGGAATGATGAAAACATGCAGTTGTGTAAAGCCAACCTGACCATAGTGTTTGTTGTTGAATAGGAAACCGCCGCGCCAACCATACTAGAACCGGATCCATCACCATCTTGAAAAACCTGTAATGTACATTGTACATTCACAGCAAAAAATGCACAGAGAGGTTGTTTAGTGAAGAAAAAATGACACCAGAAAATTAATGAAAATTTGTATCGACAAACCGTGGCCTTACAATCAGGAAGCACTATTCCGCAATCAGCATGGTACTGAGCAAAATGTTGATGACAATACTACAAATAAACATCATGAAGGTAATATGCTACAGGTATTACCTTCACTGTCAAAAAGCTGGCGTCCTCCAACACATTAGTCTCGAATATTTTGACGCTGGTGGAGTTTCCGGAAAAGACAGATACAATAACGTCCAAGTTACCATTCGATTTCAAATCGAAAAATGCGGCCGAAAAAGCGCCAGCAGAGTTGGGAAGCACCAATGATCGTTCCATTTCAAAAGTCTTGTTTGAACAGCGGCTGTTGCTGTAACCACAGGCGAAACGTTATGTTCAACTTCTTAAACTAGTTGCAGGACCGTGACTAGGGGGGTGCAGGGGGGATGCCCCCTAGAAAAATGTGTTGGACATAGTTTAAAAATTTGGGCCCCTCCCAGAAAACTCTTCGCCACCCCTGGTGTCCCAAGCTGGTTACAGGCCTGGTTAGTTGTGCTCATAAACTGCTCGTCTTAGCTTGGCTCTAAGTCAGCTATGTCCAACCCGCGGGCCGCATGCGGCCTACTTCAGGCGTTCATTGTAGTAGAAGTATCCTATACACTGACAAACTGCCCTTATTTTGATAATCTAGAATTTGACATTTTTGATGCAGGTGGTCCTCAGTGCCACTTTATCACGTCTGTTACCACTGCAACTAGGATTCGAACCTTTACCTTAAGCCTTAAGGTAAAATTAGTTTGCTAAAATCAAAGTAAGCCATTTAATATCCGGTCCTCATTAATATAGCCCTCAATGTGCGGCACTGGTTAAAACAGTGACATAATTTTTGGCTTAGTAAGCCATTTGGGTTGAACATAGCTGCTCTAAGTTATTTAACATAACCCCATGTTCTAGTAAACAACCTTGTAAATCCAATGTCAAACATTCATAGTTAATTCGGGAAACGGACCAACATCTCCAAAGCTTCTATTTGAAAAACTGCACACGTTATTTTTTCTTCACAAATCCTTTCTTGTGCAAGCAATACCTGGTCCTTCAAGGCTGCTTACCACAAACCTGCACACAAGCTGGCACTGCAGCCAAGACCCCAAATTTGTCATGAGGATCTTTTGAACGTCTCATAAGGATCCGATAAAAATCTGTTAAAATTTAACTTACGTTCAGCATGTAAACTAAGTCTTAAAGAGGAGTAAAGATTTATTTAAAAAAACGGAAAATCGAGGAAGAGGATAGAGTTTAGAAATGAATGGACATACTCGTATATGTCTGCAAATACCAAAGGATTGCCCCTGTGCCTGACTTGCGGCGATGAATTGTCTAACAACAAGCCCAACTTAGAAAGGCACTCCATCAGGAAACACGCTTCGTTTGGAAAAAAGCACCTCATTTGGACCACACGAAAGGCAGTGAAAGGATTAAAACCAGCTTTATACAGAACAAACATGTCTTTGACAACTGGATAAAATCAAATTTTAATGTGACTAAAGCCAGTTTTTGGTGAGCCACGAAGTAGTGAAGAGGTAAGCCTTTTAATGATGGCACATGAAAGCATGTTTTATTGCGGCTTCCCAACATCTGTTCCGCAATTATGAAAATAGGAAAGAAATCATCAAAAAATTGAAGACATGCTTTTGTCAGGGACCACAGCCAGGGAAAGATCGTTGAGTTTTGCTGAAAGCATCAGTCCCATGCAAGTAAAAAGACCACTGCAGCTTCAGCATTTTCTTTTGTCTGCGATGTGTAGGATTTTTCTGGAACTTTACAACCGCCAGCCTGCGCTGTTGCGTGAGAACGCAGATAAGCTGATACTAATCGTTAAACGGGCAGAAACTGTTGTTTCATATTGTTACATCACACGTAGTTTGAAGCAACAGGTCTCGTGTTTTCTTTCGTTTGAGCCAGTTCTTTCACTCCACTGCTTGGCCGCACTGGATCTTGGGACAGGTGTTGAGCAGCCAATCGATTGTTTCATCATCCAGAACCGTCAGGCCGTGCAATACATGGGTAGGTTAATGGATTGGACATTGACAACATGGTCGACGGTTTGTTTTTCTGTGCTACACTCACAATCCGCAGAGGGGAGATAGTATGAGGCCGTGATGCCATAGTGTCGTAGAATGCTGTGCGATCGACAAACACAGCTCCGGCCTTCATAGCCGAAAAGGCATCTCGTGGCTGAAAAGCTGTAATGCCTAGCGTACTCGGCCTCGTAGTGAAAGAGTAGTTTCTCGTGAGTTACACATTACTCATTTAATAAAAAGGATTACTTCATTGTTAATATATTTTCCTTTGTAAAACTTTCTGGAATGTGATGCGGCAAAGCAATCATCAAACCAATTTTAACGTGCAGTGGCGGCATGATGGTTTTCTCTCTGGCAACTGAAGGTTCACTTACGATGTTATAGCTTCACCAACTCTCATGGCTTCTCTAAGTGGCTACCAGGGCAGCAGCGTCACTCGGGATCATCACATGTTTCGCATACAGTCCATGCCAACTTCAGTTTTCAATGCAGTGCCAACATTAATGCTAAAGTGTCGACTTCAGTTCTCCATGCAAGAGTTGGCCTGCCTCCTCGTATAATTTCTCGCTTTTCCGAAATATTTCTAGTTCCAAATGATTTATTGTTTATACCTAGTACTGAAAACGAATTTTATTCAATCTGGTATAATTGCAGATTGCAGCTCGGGCTCTAACGCAGTGCTTTTTAAACTTTTTTCGTCATGGCACACTAATAACTTCTGGATTTGGCCGCGGCACACCTATTTTATGATGGCGAAAACCTACTGCTACATGGACCAAACATTTTATAAGCTTTTTGTCAAAGCATGAAACTTGCGTGGCACACTTCATTCTCTTTCGAGGCACACTAATGTGCCGCGGCACACAGTTTGGGAATCCCTGCTCTAACGGATGAGCCCGAGCAAAGCGCGAGCGAACGAAGCCGAGAGAACGCAAACTACGAACGATGTTGTTCCACTCCCGTTTTCAGTAGAAGCCCTTCGATGTCTTTGCTGCAAACAAGTTCTTGTTGGCAAAAATACGGAAGTAATTCTCTGTCGTACGGTAGAATGTCACTGAAGCTCCAGTTCCAAGGCAGTTTTTCACTTTGAACTGGGATGCCAAAATTTCTGCTGCTTTAGATCTTGAGATAAGTTGAGTTACCTGGTAAGATCACTCAACTGCCCTTACTTGAATGGTTCTGCAATTGCTGATTTACTTGGAATATATTTCCACCACATATTTCTATATTTCCAGAGCTTTGTATCTCTTCAAGAAACTGATCACATTCCAACCCATGAATATGTCAGGTAAATCACGAAATTCATGTATAGGTCGCCGAGCAGATTCTATATCTGGCCTATTCCAAGTATTTTTCTTGTGACGATTAAGACCTTCAGGTTCACCAAACAGAAGCAGCAATCACTGAAATGGAATTTTGGTTTTCTCCAATCTCTCCAAACCATAGGTGGTGCAAACTTATGATTGTAAGTCTACCTTTAGTCCACTTTCTCAAGCTTTCTACACATGCTTTGCAGACAATACGAGGTGCCCATAGCTTATTTTGGTCACCAAGCTTCACTTCAAAATACGCATTATACACCTTCCTCATAAATCCTGTGATTCATTTCCTTTCGTTTTTCAAGGCATATATTCCCCACAAATGTAACAAAGCTTGTAAGGATCAATGTGACAGCTTCATGATGAACTCAACTATTAAATACAACTAAACCAATATGTAAAATGCAGTATCCAAAGTATGTGTAAATCTGTGATTAAGAATAAATAAATACTGAACGAAAATGTGACAGGTAGTCAATTCAGTCACAGGGAATTACATCCTATCAGTGACAAAGCCTGTCAAACCTTCACTAATAAACTGAATTCTTACCCCAATTACGAATTCCTCCATATTTTCCTAACTTTAGATATGCGAGCATGAGATCAAAGTAACCCCGTGGTATTCTTTTCTCTGGCTACGGAATTACACTATTCAACTTTGACAACAATATCTAGTCTATAAATATTAGATACATAATGAGATATCTGCATAGGATACATGAAGGGAGTACTGCACTTTGTACACGTGGTGAGCAATACAAAGAAAGTGCAAATTACCAGAATGATAAGCCTACTGTTACACTGTCACCACCTCGCTTACTGTCTGATGGTGTACAGTTTTCAGAAAACTGGGGCAATCACTCGTAAAGCGAAAGACATACAGTACAACAACATACATAGGCTGCAGCTAAATAACTTGTGCTGTGGAAAATGGAGTCTAAAGTATTAAATCTCTGAGTTTTCAAATTCAATCCCTTGTTACTGAAGTAACTTGATGCAACAATAACAATTAAACATACTGGAGTATCTGATCGCACATAAGGAATGCCTCATACTACCAGAGCAGGGCTGTGGAGCCAGACCCTGGAGCCCAAGCAATTTTGGATGATTGGAGCTGGAGCAAAAATTTCAAACGGTGAAGTCAGAACCAGAGCTAGAAAATTGGGCTCCAGTTCCACAGCACTATTCTGTGGGGCAAATGAGTTGTACAAATAATTCAATTGTTTATCTTAAATGAACCAAATCATTTGAGCCATACCCAAAAACCTTTACAATGTCAGAGCCGGAGTTGGAGTGAAAAACTTTAAACGCCTGGAGCCGGTCCCTGGAATTTTAGTTCCAGCACCACAGCCCTTCCTAAGTGACATTTTCCTTATGCATGTTAGTGATACTTGCGCTCATATTTAGCAGATATTAAAGATGTTGATTTTTCTCGGATTGTCAAAAAAACAAATTATTGATCTCAAAAACTAGAGCCAGTTCAATGAAACGGATGCCATTTTTGGACTCGGCAGCCAAAAATTGCCCAGTAACCACTGAAAAATCTTTTGTTTCAGTGATTCACAAGAAAATTATTTTTTAAAGGTTGGGCAATGATAGAAATATTAATTATGCAGGATACTCTTATGTGGTAATACAAACCTATCAATGTAATGGCACTTTGTTAACAGCTTCGACCAAGGTGCTTAGGTGGGGTGCACTGTGCAACTGATACCTGCACTTTAGTCCAAACAAAACAATGGCTTTGGAAAGATTCGATGGTGTATGCAGCATTATGCAAAGTAGATCAATGAAGCTGTCCTGATTGAAGTCACCAACTACAAGCGTGATCGGTTGATTGTTGTAACTGAAAAAGAAAACTGGACTTATGAAACCATAAAATTAGTCAATCACAACTACACTGAAAGCACCTACTTTGACTGCTTTGGTACAAAATTCCATTCATCTTCAGAAGTAAAAACCTCGACCCATTCATTTTTATGCAACATTACAATACTGCTTCGTGCACACCTGGTAAGAATGCATTTTTAATAAGCAAAAAATGAGAGCAAAATGTTGCATAATTTGTTGAATTCTAGTGCAGTAAGTTTACCAGCTGCCTTTTATGATGCATATTGGAACTAAGTGATCTTGCACCAAGCTTCCATCGAGATCAACAAAGACTGACTGCCCAATTTCAATGTTATCACTTGAATTGTATAGCACTGAATTCTCCACCAATTCTAATCCCATGCTTGTAGCCTACAAGTTCGTAGAGGTTATTAAATCATTGGCAGTTATCATCACAGCTGGTGCAAGCAAAGTTCATGCTAGTTTGTTGCTCATTCCACAAACCTAACAAAAAGTGATAGTGAGAAGCTGGCTACCCAACTACACTTCTTTGCTATGAGTCTGATGCAAAGTTTGCGAAATCAAGTGAAAATTTACATGAGACCGAGCTACAAATGACAAATTTACTTTTACACAAGACGTTTGGTTGCCATCTTCGAATGAAGATTTCTGCAGCATTCAACATAACTTATTGTGAGCCAATGTTGAAACTAAAGCCTTCGATAAATGCGTCCATACGCGACACAAGCACATTAGTCATATCTTTAAACTTTAATTCTTTACTTTGAGTGGCTGTCAGTTAATCAAAAACATTGTTAAATCAATTCTATACCAAATTCATTGAAATGACACTTGTCTATCACACAAAAAACAACATTACAGCTGAATAGAAATAGCACATGTTGCAATGCACCTTCCATATTTCAAACATTGGAACATCATTAGCGATTGTTGTTACAAACAAATCAGACACCCCATCTCCAGTTAAATCAACAAAAGAATTTGCATGTGGAACACGAAAGGGCGAATTCGCTTGAGAGATATTGGATGTCACAACAAAATTAGATGGACGGAAGTTCCAATTGGGGCTAGAAGGGGCCTTGCTTCCGAGAAGAAAAAACCTCAAAATAGAAAAAGAAATAAGAAATGATAGTGAGCTGTACAACGTATTTGATATTAATATGTTACTTATTTATGATTCAGAAACAACTCTGCATCTTACCTGCAAACGTTCATTTTGATGGACAGAAATAAGTTCAATAGCTAGAAAAGAAACTCACAAAAAAGCTACTGCAGTTTACACGAATGGAAAATAACTACAGTACAACACCAATTTCTCAGTACAAATATATTAGCAACGTAAGGGGAATAACATCAATTTTCTCACCTTGAATTATTGGTATGAGAAACAAACAAATCTGGGATCATATCCAAATTAGCATCAAGCAACAGAGGTTGACATTTGAAGTTCATTGAAACCCTATTCCTATCTTCTGAAGCAAAAATACCACCATCAGATCCCCAAAAAAGGATCAAAGTGACTTCAGCTGATGGTCCTGAAAATAAATATCAACCAAATGCAACAGTCCTAAAGAGCTTGTGGTGTACATGTCCTTTTGTAGGAAACAGTGCATGACCATGTGAGAAGCTAATTCAAAACATATTACAGGAATCAAAATGCCTGTAACTTTGGATTGTGTATTGTCATTTCTGCAGATTGGTTAGGAACATTAAACAATAAGTGGCAATCTTCTCAACAAAGTATTGCTTTACCAAGGTGACATGGCTGAGTTTCGCAATATGGGAAGAGGGATAAGTGTTAAGTAGTTAAAGAAACTTAAGAAATTTGTGCATTTCAAAACTCTATTGCTCTTAGAATGTGGACTTTGGTCTTTTAATGTCTTGTGCTGATCTAAGAAAATGAATTTTACATGGTGCTTGTGAGAATAAAACTCCAGCAGCGTATGTAAAATGTAGCAGAGGTTGCATTAGCACTTGTCCAGTGGTTTTGCTTTGACAAAACGATGGTGTTGTTGTAGCAGTTGCCTTGCCCATGTAGCAGAAAGCGAAAACGTTCGAAAACTCTTACCACACTAGCTTGTTCTTCACACAAAAGATTCTGCAGGGTGTGCTCAAACAAGATCTCGCAGAAGTAAAAATTGCTTTTGCTGGCTCTATTTGATAACACACTGGTATTTATTTCCTGTAATAAATTTGCAAACTCGATTAGCTCTACTCTAACAGATTGAGAACGTTTGCTGATCAAGGACTGCTTTCAGCTTAAACATTTGTCCTTTCATGTTCCTGCTTACAAAAAATCAAGGATAGTTTTTTGTTTGCAGTGGTTTCTCTAGCTAGCTCTGGTTTTGATTGATATGAGTGAGGTTCCACACAAGGATTGTAAAAGCTGTTAGGTGAGTAGTACTAAGTACAGTAGCATGGAAATGGCATGAGTTTGGAAAAAAATTTAAACTATTAGTTAAAACAATTCATAAAACTTAGCTGTTCTTTCGAAATTTTACAACACTGAATTTTTAATAAACTCCACCTTCAAAAAATTTTTGTAATCTAAGTTGTTCAAATTCAAATTATACGCTGTCTAATGTAAACAATTTACCAAAGAATAATGTCTAGGGACCCTTTATGGCCTAAAAATCAATTGTTTGACATTATTTTTTGAGAAAATGTGACCTTATATGACCAAACAAAAATGAATGATCTAGAACATCTCCAATTACTGTACAAAGAAGCATTGGTAGTCCCAGGCCCATGGTTTACTGAAGCCCCACTAAAAGAAACAGCTCAAAACATGAGCAAAACATATAGTATGGTTTGAACTTTCAAGCGAATTGAAAGCATGCATGGACATTGGATTGTTTCTTTGGGGCAGCAAGTATGCATTTTTAAGCAGTGCATTGCATTTCATCCAATTAACTTGGTTCATCTACGTCTTTGCCAATATTTGCAGGGTCCCCAAGTGGGTTGAATTTGCAGGATGCAGCTTAGACCTATCGATGTAGTCATTTCACCTGATATTTTCAGATTGTTTCAATGGTTTCCTTATTGAATTAGGTTGAAAATATGACTTTATGACCTAATATGGAAAATGTGACTTTTTATGACTTTATAACTTTTGTTATAGACTTTGTACGGGTGCGATTTTTGTTTTAGAATTCGTTTCATGGCTTCCTGAAACACAGAAAAGAATGACTTTTATGCCTTTCAATGGCCCTAGTAATGACAGCTAGAAATAGGCAAGGAACATATCCATAACCATCCAGTTCTCCAAAATTCACCAAAGGTTGTTAGTTTTTGTTTATATCTTACCTGTGTAATCTGTATCAATCAATATGACTACAAGAAGCAAGAAAACGACGCGAGATGATATGGAAATTATTGCTGAAAAGCTTGACAAGCTTACAGACATGATGGACAGCAACAGCAAGTCCACAGAATCTTCACTACAAGAACTGGTGAAAGAGATTCGTGAACTACGCAAAAGCCAAGAATTTCTTGAAAAACAATATGAGGACATGAAAAATCACCTTAAACAAACTGATGGTGAGATGGTCAGACTTCGGTCTGAAAACAAGGAACTCCAAAGAACTGTTCAAGAACTGAGGAAGACCACTTCAGACAACCAAGAGGCCATCAACAGTCTCGAACAGTATGGCCGAAGGGAATGTCTTGAGATCAAGGGCCTGGCCTGGTCTCAGCATGAGAACACCGATGAACTGGTAGTAGCCACTGCCAAGAA